>Ga0316190_10000755_pt1 | contig 22840 bp, 22 predicted proteins | sample Eddworburrow2_MG_FD_204929 | JGI IMG/M metagenome (GOLD analysis project Ga0316190, IMG submission 204929) | Coastal sediment microbial communities from Maine, United States - Eddy worm burrow 2 | ecosystem: Environmental > Aquatic > Marine > Coastal > Sediment | place: USA: Maine | collected... | reverse complement strand
GTTCCTGGGCGGTGAAGTCCCGCTCGACAAGATCGACCGAGCCCGCGGAGCCGTCAGGATCGGTCGTGACCCGGAACGGGCGGGGGTGGCAACACACCAGGTTCACCGATGACACCCGGGCCGAAATTCTGTGCACCCTCATGGATGGCCGAGCCCATACCGGCGGCGAACTCGCTCGCCACATCGGGGTCAGCCCATCAACGATCAGTGAGCACCTCTCCAAACTTCAGGATGGACACATAATTTCGGTTGAGCCTCAAGGCCGCCACCGATACTTCAGATTGGCTTCTCCCGCTGTTGCCACGATGCTCGAGACGCTGGGAGCGACCAGTCACCCGATCGACAGGCTTGAGGTGAGAGCCCCTGCCGCATTGCTCTACGCCCGAACGTGCTACGACCATCTTGCCGGTGGGCTCGCAGTGAGGATCCACGATCAACTTCTCACCGACGGCCACCTCGACAACGACAGCGATACCCACCTCCACCTCACTACGAGTGGCGAAGACCTGCTCGCCTCAATAGGCGTAGATATTGACGCTGCACGGGCGCTGAGACGACCGATGGTCCGGGGATGCCTGGACTGGACGCAGCGTCGCCATCACGTCGCTGGTGCCGCGGCGGCCGCCATGCTCAAGGCGTTCATCGCTCAAAGCTGGATCAGGAGAGGCTCCGAGCCGCGCACGGTGAACGTCACTGACCGAGGCCGGGCCGCCCTCCATGAGCACTTCAATCTCGACCTGGCCACTGATTCGACATGGACCGGGCGCTGCCACAACGTGTCAACGGCAGCGAGGCCCGCCCCACTTCGGCCCGGAGCGGCGTGACGAACCATCCGTGTCCGGTCCCGTCAGACTTGGCGCCTCTGGAGATGATCCGCCAGGTTTGTGAGACAACTCCGACGGATCGTCAGCCGATCGTCCAGTTGATGCCGAGCAACTCTTCACCGAGCGACCAGAGACGGGCGGCTGCGTCTTCATCCTCGGCGGTCTGGCTCGAAGGTTTTCGCCGCCACGCCCGACACGGCACGAGCATTATCGACCGCGCGTAGTCACATCAGTTCGACGATGGCGGCTGCGGTGCCCTCATCCATCTTGGTGTTGGCTGCTCAGGCCGTCGCGATGTCGGCCGAGGAGACTGGTTCTCGAGCGGCGAGAGCGGCAAGCAGGCCGACAGCGGCGACTGCGCCGCCGAAGAGGAAGGTGGCGGCAAAGCGGCCAGGACCAGCATCGCTGCCGAGGAAGACGTTCATGGTCTGAATGCCGCTGACGATGCCGATGAACATGATTTGTTGGCTCATGCCGTTGGCGATGCCCATGTCCTGTTTGTCGACCGCACCCACCACCATGGACGCCATCGCCGGTTGGGAGACACCCGACGAGATGCCGCTCAGCATGAGTCCGACGATGACAACCGCGATACCCCATGCACCGGTCATGCCAGACGCCGCTGCGAACACGCCCATCGATCCGACCATGATCACTGCCCCCAGGATGATCGGCTTGCGTTCACCGATGGCGGTGGCCAGGTAGCCGCCGAGGGGGGAGGCCAGGCTGAAGGCTCCAGGCCGGGGGGCGAGAATGAGGGCAATGACCCCGACCTTCAGGCCGTAGACACTGCCCAGCAGGGCGGGGGTAACGACGAAGCCCCCCATGTAGGCGAACTGAACGAGGGAACTCGAGACCATGGGCATGGTGAAGTTGCGGCGTTTGAAGTAGCGCAACTTCAACATCGGCTCGGGCACCGAACTCTCCACCCGGATAAAGGCGTACACCCCAATCGCCGACACGAGAGCAAGCACGATGACGAGAGGATCGGTGAGCGCCGTCAGGAGCCCGGCTGAGCCGATCAGATCGCTGAGCCTGGTGAGCATGAGGAGCCCGGACAGCACAGCGGCCGCCAACGTGGCCGCACCCAGATAGTCGATGCTGACCCCACCGAGGCGGGTGGTCGGGCGTATGAGGCGGGCGCCGACGGCGGCGGCCAGCAACGACACGGCGGCAAAGGCAGCGAAAATCCAGCGCCAGCCGACGATGTCGATGAGGGGACCGCCAATCACCAAACCAATGGTCGGCGCCCCGGTCATGGCGAACTGGAACCAACCCATCGCCGTGGCTCGCCGCTGCGGCCCGTAGGCATCCATCATCAGGGCCATACCGTTGGGCATGACCAGGGCGCCGGTCATCCCGAACAACACCCGGAACACGATCATCGACGTGGCATCCCAGGCCAGGGCGGAGGCCAGGGTGGTGATGACGCCCCCGGCGAGGCCAATGAGGAACACCTTCCGGTGGCCCTTGACGTCACCCAGCTTGCCGCCAATGGGGGTCATCACGGCCATGGCCAACATCAGGCCGGTGATCATCCACGTCATGGTGGGCCGGGTGGAATCGAGCTCGGTGGCGATCTTGTCAAGGGAGACGGTGACGATGGTCATCAGCGATCCGAACGCCATCACCGCCAGCATCACCACAAATAGCAGCTGCTTGGCGTAGCGCAGATCCGGCTGGTCGCCAGAGTCAACTTCGGGAGCTTTGACCGCGGTCACAAATGCCAATGATAGGTAGTTCCAAGACCTAAGTAAGAATTAGAGTCACATTTCACAGGCCACGACGGCACCCGTCTGAAGCCGACTCGACGACAGGCGCCCCTTGACCACAACCTTGGACGACAACCCGACCGCCTCGGCCGCCGGACCTGCGGTCTCGCCTGGCCTGGTCATGGCGGCCGTTATCGTGTTCTGGGGCCTGGGACCGCCGATTTCGAAACTGATCACCGCTCCGCCGGTAGTGTCGGTGCTGTACCGGTTCTGGATCTCGGTGCCGATCCTGTTCCTGATCGCCGCCCTCAGCGGTCATCGACCAAGTTGGGCCACGCTCAAGCGGACCGCGTTGCCGGGTGCTGCCTTCGGGATCAACCTGGTGTTCGTCTTCCTGGCCCTGAACACGGCGGCCGTCGCCGTGCTCAGTGTCGTAACCACGCTGCAGCCGGGTTTCATTCTCCTGGTCGCCGGTCCGTTCCTGGGCGAACGGCCCCGGATGTGGCACGTGGTCTGGACCTTCATCGGCATCGCAGGCACGGCCCTGGTTGTGCTGGGAGCAGGCAGCGAGTTCGAAGCCAGTGGGCTTGGTGTGCTCTACGCCTTGGTCTCAATGGTGACCTTCACCGTCTACTTCCTCCTGACCAAGCGGGCCCGAAGCGAAGCCGTGCACCTCAGCGCCGTCGAATGGATGGCCGGGATCTCGCTGTTCGCCGCCCTGGCCGTGACCCCGTGGGCACTGGCCACCAGCTCCAGGGCCGACTACGCCGCCGTCAACGGCATCGACTGGCTATGGATGGCCTTCATCATCACCATCACCGGGATTGCAGGCCACGTCATGATGGCGTGGACCCACCGCTACATCGACGCTTCTCGTTCATCGTTGTACCTCTTGTCGATGAACATCGTTGCCATCGGCGCCGCCTGGTTCATTCACAACGAGCCCCTCACCGTGGTTCAGGCCCTTGGCGGCGTGGTGGTCTTCGGTGCGGTGGCAGCGGTGGTCAGTCGCCCAGTTTGAGCGACGCCATTGGAAGGACCGGAGTGTCGCTCGTTCGGGAGTTGACCGATGGAAACGGCTCCGGCCACGGCCAGTACCGCGACGATCATGAACACCACGTCAAAACCAAAGCGCGAGTCACCGATCGTGCCACTGACGAACGGCCCAGCAGCCAGGGCCGCCCCGTAGATCAAGGTCAGGGCCCCGAGGGCGTTTGAGAACTCCCTACCCTGGAGATGGTCACTGAGGTAGGTGACGATCAAAACCGGGAACGTGAACGACGCAGCCCCGAACAACAACGCGGCCACCGCAGCGAAGGGCTCGCGGCCGGCCACTACCAGCATCGCCGCCCCGCTCATGGTGACCAGGGCACCAACCAGCACCGGGCGGCGGCCGATGCGGTCCGAAACCCGGCCCAGGCCGACGGCGGCTACCGCAGCCGAGAGCCCAAACAGCGAGTACAGGTTTCCAACATGACCGCGGCTGAAGCCATTCTCCTCCAAAGCTGCGCCGAAGAACGGTGTGAAGCTGGACACCACAAAACCGAACAGGCAGTAGCCAATCATGAGCGCAGGCCAGCGGGGTACCGCCCGCAGTCGCGCCAGGCTGACCCCGCCAGTTATGCGTGCCGTAGGCGGTGTTCGCAAAACCAACACCATCGCGGCCAGCAACACCACGACGAATCCAGCCGCCGCCAACCAGGTCGGGCGCCACGCCTGGTCGTTGTCCTGGACACGTCGCATGACGTTCGTGCCCTGACTGATGACGAAGATGGCCAGTCCCATGGTGGACGACATCAGGCCCATCACCGTGCCCTTGCGGTTGGGAGCCACCGTGGCGGTGGCAATGATGGGGGCCGACATCCAGATCCCGGCACTGCCCATCCCGGCCAGAGCTTGGCCAAGAGCGAGCTCGGCGAAACCATCAGCGGTGGCCAGGACCACAAAGCCGGCACCGGCCGAGACCAGACCCGAATACAGCAACCGAACCGGTTCCATCCGTCCACTGATCGTGGTGACCAGGGCAACGCCTGCCAGGTAGGCGCCGAAGTTGATGGTGGTCAGCAGTCCCGCCTGTTGATGGTTTCCCAGCAGGTCGTCCTCGATGGCGGGCAGCAGGATGGGAAACGTCGAGCGGGCCAGGGCATGGGAGACGACCGTGGCCAATGCAAGCAGGGCAATGGTGCGCTTCACATCGACCTAGTGGCCGGACGGCTGATAGCGCAGGAAACGTCCCTGTCGGTCCTCGTGATGTTGGCCGTCGTTGTAGGTGATAGCACCGTTGACGATCACCGTTTCAATGCCGATCGGAGCCGCCGCCGGCTCGTCGTAGGTGGCTTCGTCGTGTATCCGGTCGGGGTCGAACAGCACCAGATCGGCAAAGTAGCCCTCGGCCACCACACCCCGCTCGGCCAAACCGAACCGTTGGCACGAGAGACTGGTCATGCGGCGGATCGCTTCCTCCAGGCTCAACACGCCCCGCTCACGGACGTAGCGCCCGAGAACCCGGGGAAACGTGCCGAACAGCCGAGGATGGGGTCGACCGTTGAGGTCGACGATGCCGTCGGAGCCGATCATCATCGAGGGGTGCCGCAGGTTCGTCTCGACGTCGGCCTCGTCGATGGTGAACTGGATGCAGATGGTTCGATCGCCTTGGGGTGCGGTCAGAACCTGGCGCACGATGTCGACCGGTTCAACTCCCTGCTCGGCCGCCAGGTCGACCACCATGCGCCCTTCGTAGGGGCGGAAGGCGGGACACGAGGCGAACCGCATGACCCGGGCCAGTTCAGGGTCGAGTTTGTCGAGATTGAAGTACTGGGCCATCGGGCCGCTGCCCGCGGTGTAGGGATACACATCGAGGGTGATGTCGAGGCCATCGGCCACCGCGGAGTCAACCAGAGCCAACGACTCCCCCACCCGGCCCCAGTTGGCCTTGCCTGCAGCCTTGTGGTGCGAGATCTGTACCGGAAGCTCAGCCTGCTTCCCGATCGCTATTGCCTCGGTGATCGCTTCGAGCAGCCGTGGGCCCTCGTTGCGGATGTGGCTGGCGTACAGGCCGCTGGCGGCGGCCGACTCCGAGGCCAGGGCCACGATCTCGTCGGTTTGGCTGTAGCGGCCGGGCTCGTAGATCAAGCCGGTGGAGAAGCCGCAGGCTCCCTGTTCCATGGCCCGGGCCACCAACTGCCGCATCGTGGTCAGCTCAGCCGAGGTTGGCTCCCGTCGCTCGTTGCCCATCACGAGGTTCCGGATGGTGTTGTGGCCAATCAGGGCCATGGCGTTGAGGGCGGGTCGAGCCTCGGTGACGGCGGCCGCGAATCCGGCCAGATCGGTCCAGGTTGACTCCAGCCCTATGAGGCCCGAGTGGTCCTGGACCCCGGCCTGGGCCGGCGCGGCACTGAAGCCACAGTTGCCGACCACCACGCTGGTGATCCCCTGGGCGGCCTTGAACTCGAGTTTGGGGTGGCGGATGAGGGCACCATCGTCGTGGGTGTGCACGTCCACAAATCCGGGGGTCAGTGTGAGTCCCTCGGCGTCGATCTCACGGCGGGCAGCACCGACCGTGCCCACGGCGCTTATGCGGTCGCCGGTAACGGTGACGTCGCCGGGTTGGGCTGCGCTGCCGGTCCCGTCGATGATGTTGACGTTGCGGATGGCGAGGTCAGCGGTCACCTCTGGAGCGTAGTGACCCGATGAGGCGCACCGTAAAATCCCGGCGTCAAGTTCGAATGGAATCGACGCCCTCCGCTGGGTACGGTCGCGGAACAACGTCACACCCAAGGTTGACGTCGTACTTGAACGGAAGGCTCTCCATGGCTCCACTGACGCAACTCAGCCGATCGGTCGCAGGGAAGGTGGTTCTGGTCACCGGTGCCGCCTCCGGCATGGGGCGGGCCACCGCCCACCTCTTTGCCGACGAAGGAGCGCATGTGGCCGTCACCGATCTGGGCGCCGATCGGGTGCGGACCGTGGTTGATGAGATCGTCGGCGCCGGATTATCGGGTCACGGATGGACCATGGACGTGGCCGACCCTGCACAGATCGAGCGGGTGGTGGCCGAGATCGTTGAGCGCTGGGGTGGCCTTGACATTGTCATCAACAACGCCGGCATCTCCCGTTTCGCCCCCATCGATGCCGATGATTATGAAGATCATTGGGCCATCAGCCTTGAGGTCCTGCTCACCGCCCACACCAGGGTCATCAGGGCGGCGCTCCCCCACCTTCGGGTGGCGGAGGACGGGGGGCGTATTGTCAATATCTCCTCGACCGAAGGCTGGGGGGCCACCCGGTTCGGAAGTCCCTACACCGCGGCCAAACACGGCGTTATCGGGCTGACGAGGTCGTTGGCCGTTGAGCTGGGACGAGACAACATCACCGTCAATGCCATCTCCCCCGGGCCCATCAACACCGGGATGACCTCCGAGATCTCCGAAGAGGACAAGGTGGTATTCGCCAAACGACGAACCGTCATCGGACGCTACGGTATCCCCGAGGAGGTGGCCCACGGCACGCTCAACTTCTGCCTACCCGCCTCCCGCTACATCACCGGAACGGTGCTACCGGTTGACGGTGGCCTGTTGATCAGAAACGCCTAGGCAGGTCTGCGATGAAGTTTGGATTCGTTCTACCCAACAACTGGGGTCTGACCGACGTCGGCGATGTGGTGGCCCTGGCCGCGGCGGCCGAAGAGCGGGGTTTTGACTCCGTGTGGGTCAATCACCACGTGCTCAATGTCGGTTACATCGCCGAGCGCCTCGACACCAGGCCCTACTACGACGCCCTGACCATCTTGACCTGGGCCGCGGCCACCACCACCACGGTGAAGTTGGGAACATCGGTGCTGGTCCTGCCGTATCTACATCCCATGGTGCTGGCCAAGCAACTGGCCACCCTCGACCAGCTCAGCGCCGGTCGGGTCATTGCCGGAGTCGGGGTGGGAAGCCTGCCCGAGGAGAACGAAGCCCTCGGCGTTGGCTATGACCAGAGGGGGGCCGAGTCCGACGAGGCGCTCGACATCATGACCTCCCTGTGGTCGTCGCCGACCGCTGATCACGAGGGTGAACGGTTCCAGTTCACCGAACTGCGTACCGGACCCCAACCCCGGCAGGCCCCGTTACCCATCTGGGTTGGTGGCAGCGGCGGCCCGGCCCGGCGCAGGGCGGCCCACTACGGCCAAGGGTGGCACCCGATGTGTTCAGTTTCGGGCCTGGCGCGGCGCCTACCCCGGATGGTCGAGGCGCTGGAGGCCGAGGGACGATCGCTCTCTTCGATCGTGATCGCCCCGCGGGTTGCCACCAGCCAACTACCCGACGGAGCGGCAGTCGAAGCCTTTGCCCAGGCCGGGGCCGATCAGCTGATCGTGGGCACCACCTCTCCTGACATCAACGACATTCGCCGTGATCTCGATCACCTGGCCACGCTGATCGCCTCGTAGCTCCGACGCTCCCAGCCCTGATGATCAGACGGCGGCGTTGGTGACCGCCAGTCGTTGCTTCACCCTGGGCATGACCTCGGTGGCGAACAGTCTCATTGAGCGCATCGTGTCCTCGTGGGACATACCACCGAATTTCATCTCCGCCATCCAATGGTTGACACCGGCGGCTTCGGCGTAGGTCACGATTCTGTCGGCAACCTGCTCGGGGGTGCCGAAGGCACTACCCCAATCGGCCAGATCTTCATAGGTGACCCGCGCGTGGGGTTCGGCGATCCTCTTGGCCTCGGCTTCGTCCTCGGCCACAAGGGTCTGCATCAACATCGGCTGATCCTGAGCCATCGGGTCGCGGCCAGCGTCATTCATGTACTGGCAGTAGACGTCCCATTGTTCCTTGCACCCGCGCCAGCGAGGTGAAGCGAGGGGCCCGCAAGATCGAGAGACCGTAGTCTGCGGCGAGGCTGAACGATGGAGGCGACACCGCAGCCATGTACATCGGCGGGGTCGGCTGCTGGACCTGTCCGGGGTAGAGCTGGACGACATTGACCGACCAGTAGTCGCCGTGGTCGGAAAACCGTTCGCCGCTGAAGCACTTGGTCATCGGGCCCGTTGGTTACGGCCAGCGACGCCGATTTCGCCACGACTGTCGGCCGTTTGGAAGCCGCCACCGCACGCAACTTCAACGTGGCGGCCAAGGTCGACCATGCGGCGGGCGCGGTCAAGATCGAGGAGTCACTGCGGCCCACCACACTGCTCGTCTTTGGCAACCCAACCGTGGGCACGGCCATGATGCAGTCGTCTCAGACCTTTGGGGTCGATCTACCGCTGAAGGCGTCGGTTCACGAGGACGCCGAGGGCCAGATCCAGGTTGCGACCGCCTCCATCAGTGCGTTGGCCGAATGGCACGGTGTCGACAACCCCTCCGAGGTCGAACGGGTCGCCGGGGTCCTGGCCGAAATCGCAGCCGAGGCCGCCGGTTCGGGCCAGTAGCGGGCCACCGAGGGCGAGCTACCGGTCCGTCCACCAAATCGGTGGACAGTGGGGCGGCCGACCGGCAGAATCTCGCGGTGCTCACGGCCAGGGGGATTCGCAAGCGGTATGGAGCCATCGAGGCGTTGGTCGGGGCTGATCTCGAGGTAGGTGCCGGTCAGATCGTGGCCCTGCTCGGCCGCAATGGTGCGGGCAAGTCGACGTTGTTGTCGGTCATCGCCGGGTTGGTCCGGCCCGATGAGGGCTCGGTAAGCCTTGACGGGCTTGACGCCCTGGCTGATCCTGTGGCGGCGGCCAAACTGATCGGCATCGCCCCTCAGGACACCGGTATCTACCCCGTGCTCACCGTGGCCGAGAATCTCCGATTCTTCGCCGAGATCAGCAACGTGGCCTCCTCCAAGCGCTCGGCCAGAATCGCCGAGGCTTCGGAGCGGCTTGGCATGGCCCACCTCATGGACCGGCGGGGCTCGACGTTGTCGGGGGGTGAGGCCCGCCGGCTGCATACCGCTTGCGCCTTGTTGCACCGGCCCCGTCTGCTGATGCTCGACGAGCCGACGGTGGGGGCCGACGTCACCACCCGAGGTCAGTTGATCGAGGCCGTCAACGAACTGGCGGCCGAAGGGGCGGCCGTCATCTACACCACCCATTATCTACCCGAGGTCGAACTCCTCGATGCCGATGTGGTCGTCATCGACGAGGGTCGCATCAAGGCCCGGGGACGCCGCCAGGAGTTGGTGGCGGCCCACCACCTGCATTCCCTGGAGCTTGAGGTGGCGGACAACGAAGCAGCCGCTCGGCTCGACCATCTGCAACCCGAGCCGCTGGGCGGGAGCCGCTTTCGTATTGAGGGTGAGGTCAACCTGCGCGATGTGATGACCGCCCTCGGCGACAAGGCCGATCAGTTGGTCTCGTTCGAGGTGGCCAAACCCGACCTGGAGAACGTGTTCCTGGCCGTGACCGGGACCTCCCTCGACGACGACACCGCTTCCGGCGACAGCGACAGCGACAGCGACAGCGACAGCGACAGCGACAGCGACAGCGACAGCGACTCAGGCGACAGCAACATGGCGTCCGACGGAGGCAGCGCTGACAGCAACCGCAACACAGCCCGGCGATCGGCGATGGGACCCCCGGCCGATGGTGCAGATCGTGACCAAAAAGGTCGGCACTGATGACGGCAACATTGGCCGTGGCCCGCACCCAGTTCCGGATCATCCGGCGTGACCCGTGGTTTCTGGTCGTGATGTTCGGCATGCCGCTGGTGGTGATGCCGCTGTTCGCCTCGACGATGGGTTTCGCCCTCCGGGCCGAAGGCTTTGAGCAGGCAACCGGGGCTGAGCTGGTCGTTCCCGGCCAGACGGTGTTGTTCGGCTTCTTTGTTGGCGGTTCGACGGCGTTCAGCGTCTTCCGCGAACACGGCTGGAAAACCTGGGACCGGCTTCGGGCCTCGGCCGCGAGCCCAACGGCCCTACTGGCGGGCTATGCCATCCCCTGGGTGATCATCCACTTCCTGTACTCGACCCTGCTGATGGTGGCGGGCAGCTTCTTTGTCGGGTTGCGCCTCAACGGCGGCTCGGCCTTGGCGGTGGCCCTGATCATGGCCGCCTACGCCGTCTGCGTTGTCGCCATCGTGTTGTTGGCAACCGCCACCTTGCGGACCGTGAACCAGGTCAACGGTCTGCTCAATGTAGGGGCCATGCTGCTCGGCGGACTGGGCGGGGCGCTGGTCCCGCACGAGACCCTGCCCGGCTGGGCTCAGGCCGTGGCCCCGGCCACCCCCACCTACTGGGCGATGCAGGGCCACCGTGCGGTGTTCCTCGAACAGGGTGGTCTGAGCGACGTTGTCGGCCCGGCGGCGGTGCTCTTCGCCGCCGCTGCCGTGGTCACGGTGTTGGCGGTGAAGCGTTTTCAGACCGACGAGACCAAGGAGTTCTTCGCCTGAAAGGAGTGTCAATGCCTCACGATCAGATCACCTTTGTGTGGCGCGGTCCGTTTGCGAACGCCGAGATCCACGCCGTTCATGCCGAAGCGTTCGAGACCCGCCTGTTTGACGAGTCCGAATGGGACTGGGTCGGTCAATGCGATCGGTACAGCCTCGGCTGGGTCATCGCTCGCGATGGCGAACGATTCGTCGGCTTCGTGATCCGGTTCTCCGAGCAGAGAAGTGCTTCACGACCGGCTCATCGATCGCGGACCTTCTGGCCGGGAGCACCGCCAATCTGATCGCTCACCACCGAGCAGGAATCGCCGGCGCTGACGGGCTCGTGGTGCTGCATCCGAACTGGTGGGGAAGCCGCCGGCGATTTTGGCTGGTTGGCTTGATCGTGTACTGGTGCCAGGGGTGGCGTATCGCCTTGCACCAACGCCGTCAGATGCCGGGCCCATGGTTCAGCAGCCACCAGATCGAGTAGTGGCACCATCTCGTTCTCGGCCGAGTCCCATCTATCCGACGAAATCCGCAAGGCTCCGCTTGGTGGGACGTCACGCTCATGGGGATCGAAGTCCTCAACCGGAAGGTCGGCGAAAAGCTCAAGGTGGTCTGCAATCATGATTCACCCATTTCCAGAACAGCTCATCGTGATGCTGTTGGGCTCGGAGAGTAGTGACCGCCAGTGACGCTCAGCCCACAACCATGGCGCGGCACCCGTCAAGGCGAAATAGGCTGTGCTGCGGTTATCCGATGGTCCCGGTGCGGGCCACAAACTCCGGGCTTTCGGAGAAGCCGAGCATGACCGTACCTCGCGAGGTGCCGGCGTTCAGGCGGCTCAGCCAATGCTCCTGCCCATGCGCATCGGCGGCCCGACCCAACACGTTGCGGTACACCAGCTCGACAAAATCGCTATCGGACAGGTTCCCGTAGCGTTGGCTGAATTCAGTAGAGGCGGCAAAGGCGTCGCTGACGGCGGCGTAGGACAACCCCGCCCCGATCCAGTGGGCTAGACCGTCGGCATCGCCCGGTCGCAAGAAATAGGCCAGGTAGAGGCGTGCGACGGGTCCGGTGTTGTCGACCCGTTCGACATCGGCCGCCGCCACCGACACGAACTCCGTCGACTCCGAGAACCCGATCATGACATCGCCCCGTCGTGCTCCCCCGTCGAGGCTGGCGGTCCAGTAGTCGAGACCAGCCGGGTCCGGAGCACGACCCAGGACGTTGCGGTACACCAGGTCGGTGAACTGCCGGTTTGACAGGGCGCCGTAGCGGGCCTGGAACTCAGCCGATCCGGCCAATGCCTCCGATACGCGGGCCAGCGACAGACCGGAGCGGCGGGCCGCCACCCAGTGGTCAAGGCCTGCGCTGTCTGGCAGCCGCCCGAAGTAGGCGCGGTAAAGGCGCACCACCTGGGCCCGGTGTTTGAATACCGCGTTGGCCGCCGCCGGGCTGGCCACCCTGGTGGTTCTCGCCGGTGACGGTGGGGCCAGGAAGCCGAGGTCTTCGTAGCGGCCACCGAGGATCTGATTGGCGTCGGCCCCCAGCCAGCCATCAAGCATGGTGGCGTAGACGCTGCGGAAGTCAACGGTCGGTTTCAGGTTTCCCTGTCGATCGAGGGAGGTCAACGACGGCAACTCGCCGTAGAAGCCACCCCGCACCTGTGAACCGATGACCAACATCGACCCGGCAGCCCCGTGGTCGGTGCCATCGGAGCTGTTGGCCTTGACCCGCCGTCCGAACTCCGACAGGGCCAGGACGACGGTGCGGGCGGCGAAACTGGGACGAAGGCGGTTGTGGAAGGCGGCCAGGCCATCGTTGAGTTCCGCCATCCGGGCGTTGTGCATCTCCGGCTGCCGGGCGTGACTGTCGAAATCGCCGTAGGAGACGGTCAGGACCCGGATGCCGAGATTGGCGTTGATGAGGCGGGCCGCGATCTCCAACTTGGCCTTGATGTCACCCTCAGGCAGTTCCTCGCTGTACAGCGGCTCGATCTGAGCGGCGATCCCCACGGCCTCCCTGCCGTTGAGAGCCAGGGCATCGGCCAGCTCGCCCCGGCCCGTCGAAGCGGCGGCGAAGGCGGCCACGGCGTCGTACTGGCGCCGGTAGGTGGGGTCGGCCCCCTCCACCTGGAACACACCGTTGCTCTCGGGTGGTAGGCCCGAGGCCCGGCGCCGCTGGCCCTGGGCCACCAAGGGGATCGACCGACCGATGCTGACGCCATGGAAGGGGTCGTCGCCACCGGGCAGGCCGTCGAGGTAGCGGCCAAGCCAACCACTGCGTGTTCCCGTGCTGCCGCTGGTTCCGGCCATGATCTGGCCCATGGAGGAGAAGTGGCTCAGGTTGGCGCTGCCAGGGATCCCGACCCCGTCAATGATGGCCACGTCACCTTTGTGCCAGAGATGGTTCACCGTGGTCAGGGCGGGGTGGAGAGCGCGCTCGTCGGTCAAGGCGATTGCGGAGCCGGGGGCAATGGCCAAACCGCGACGTTGGTCGTGGTAGGTGCCATCGGCGATGGGGATGATAGTGCTGAGCGAGTCGTTGCCGCCGTTCATGGTCAGCAGCACGACGATGCCGTCGTTGGGTCCGATCGGGGTTGCGGCCTGGGCGGCCTCCGCCAGCCATCCGGGCACCAGGGCCACACCCCCGGCCATGGCTGCGGCCTGAAGGAATCGACGACGACTGACACTGCGGGGATCCTGCGATGAAGGCACCGACAAGGCGTCGCTGACTTCTCGGGTGGTTGGGTCGAATCGGGACATGTCAGGCCATCTGCATTTCGGGGGTTACCAGGGGAAGCAGGAGTAGCCCTGCCCGCTCCGACCACGCTGAACTCTGACGTTCGATGGTGACGTAGTCGACGAGAGCGTTGCGGGTGACGGCCGACGGGTCGACGATGCCGAAACGGCCCAGGGCGGCTTCGACCGCATCGGGGGCGCTCAGGGAGTTGGAGTCGGCCAACTCGCCCCCGTTGAACAGCTCCCAGCGGATCGTGCTGGCAAACTGCGACTTGGCCCACAGCGCCGAAGCGTTGACCCAATAACGGTTCTGTTTCCAGCCCGAGACGTTGGGGGGATAGAACGGCTGCTGGCCCATGGGTCGCAGCGACCACTCGGGGTGGGCTTCGGCGCAGCTCAGGCCCGATGCTCGCATGGCGGCCACGGCGTACTCGATCGGAGATCGGATGAGGCCCTGTTTGGCCTTGGTCGAGCGGAACTGGGGGTGCAACAGGATCGAGCGGATCAGGGGTTTGATCTCCATCCCGCTGCCGGCGAAGTCGGCGGCCACCGACTCGACCACGGCGGCCTCCGGGTTGGGGTAGGCCAGGAACGACCACAGTTTCCTGGCGATGAAACGAGCCACGAACATCTTCTTGGGGCCGTTGACGATGTGGTCGATGACCGTCGGCCCATCCCAGTTCCTGGTGTCACCAAAGAAGGTCTTGGGCTCCCAGTCATGGGCTTCGGGAGTGAAAGTGTAGGCGTCGTGGTCGTTGAGAATGTGACCGGTCCAAGCCCTGGCTGACTCGGTCACATCCTGCTCGCTGTAGTTCCCGACACCGAGGGTGAACAGCTCCATCAGCTCCCGGGCGAAGTTCTCGTTGGGCCTGCCGGCAACGTTTCGATCGTTGTCGAGGTAACGCAGCATGGCCGGCTGCACCGAGGCCCGCTGAAGCAGGTCCTCGAAGTTGCCGAGACCGTGGGTGCGGAACAACTGGTTCTGATCGAAGAGCAGGGTCCGCTTGAATACCTTGTCCATGGAGGTGCAGAGGTGCCCGTGCCAGAACAGCACCATCTTCTCCACCAGCGGAGCGTGTGAGGTCCGGCAGCGTTCCAGCCAGAACCACACCATGTCGACGAAGTTCCGGTAGAAGCCACGACCTTCGCTGAGATCGGGCAGGCCGACGGTGTGTGGTGTCACCGCTGAGGTGTCGAGTACCTGCTCAACGAGATCGGGCCACTCGTAGGCCTGGAGGGCCACGATGTCGGGGGGCATGCCACCGAAACCGGCTCGGCTCAGTAGATGGGCGACGTCTTCGTAGGAGGTGGCGATAGTTCAGATATCGACGACGACGCCGCAAAACTGAGGCTTTCGGGCCGCTTACAGTGTGATTCCGGTCCCGACCAGGCTTTGCAGGATGCGACCGATCGGACCTTCGTCGTCATGAACGACGGCGTCGATGTAGCCCGCACCTTGACCTGACCTCTGGGTCCGAGCGGCCAGGGCCAGCCACGGGCCGACCGGATAGCGGGCCAGCTGCAGGGTGATATCGGGGTTGATGTAGCTGGAACCGTCGGGGGCAGACTCCCAACCGGCGGCCGCCGCCAGATCGGCCACGGTGGCGGCGCGACCGAACGGCGACGTCTCCTCCCCCGCCATCAATGGAGAGGTGAGCCGAGTCCACACGGTGGCCGGACCAGACTCCTCGCTGGAGCCCGACACGAAGCGGAGCTCAGCGGCGTCGCAGTTGAAGCCCGGCCGGGGGTAGTCGAAGTCGCTCCCGCCGGGATCGGCGACCTCGGTCGGGCGAGCAGGCGGGCCGTCATGGGGCGATTCCGACCCCTGGCCGCTCAACACCCATTGGCTGGTGGCACGGGCCACCAGGCGGCCGTCGTGGGCAATGGCAACATCAACCAGCCGGGCCCGGCGACCCGGCTTGACGACGGTGGCGCTGACCTTGAGCTCGGCCCGGGGTACCGCCGACAACATCTCTACCGTCAGGCGGGCACACATGAGGCCACTATCAGCAGGCACAAGCCGCTCGGCAGCCCAGCCGGCCAGACCACCGATCGGTCCGCCGTGCAGGTAGCCGTGGTCCCATGGACCGCGGCCGTGGTCACAGGCGGTGACGCGCCAACTGGCTGACGGGTCCGCCGCTTTGCCACGCTGTTCGATCTGCTCGTCGACGAGGGCAAACAGGGCCGAGGCGTCGTCCGGCCCCGGCCCAGCAGCCTCAGCTCGGGGTGCGGTTACCAAAGTCCTTGAAGGTGTCGCCGATGCTCGTGGTGACCGAGGCCAGCTTCTTGCGACCCTCGGCCAGCGAACCGGCCTTGGCCTGAAGATCGGCCACCGTCCAGCGACCGTCGGTGGCGATGATGTTCTCGTTCTCCAGCGACCAGCCACCGTAGAGGCCGACCTCGTTGCCACCGACGTGAAACACGCCACCGGTAAAGGGGCAATCAGCGGTTGAGAGGTAGCCGACCAGGGGGGAAATGTTGGCCGGGTCCCACTTGTCGAACTCTGAGGGATCATCGGGAGCCTTGACCACATCCTCCAGACCCGGGGTGGCGAGGGTCATGCGGGTCCTGGCGATGGGGGCCAGGCAGTTGACCCGCACGCCGTAGCGGCCGAGCTCGCCCGCCCCGACCAGGGTCATGGCAGCGATGGCGGCCTTGGCCGCGGCGTAGTTGAACTGGCCCAGGTTGCCGAGCATGGCACCCGACGCGGTGTTGACGATGGCCCGCTGACCCTCGTTACCGGCCTTGGTCTGTTCCCGCCAGTAGGCGGCCGCCCAATGGGTGGGAACGAAGTGGCCCTTGGTGTGGACCGCCATGACCGCATCCCACTCAGGCTCGGTCATGTTGACCACGACCCGGTCGCGCAGGATGCCTGCGTTGTTGATGAGGATGTGCAGGTCGCCGAAGGTCTCAACGGCCTGGTTGATCATGCCCTGGACACCCTCCCAGTCGGTGACGTTGGCTCCGTTGGCCACGGCCTCGCCGCCCATGGCCTCGATCTCGGCCACCACCTCCTCGGCCGGGCTGGCATCGGAGCCCGAACCGTCGGTGGCGCCCCCCAGATCGTTCACCACGATCTTGGCCCCCTCGGACGCCATCAGCAGCGCGTGCTCCCGACCGATACCGCGCCCGGCCCCGGTGATGATTGCTACCCGTCCATCCAGCGAGCCCATGATGCTCCTCATTCGTCCTGGGGAAACCGCCGACTGCGGTATCCAACCCTGGGTGACCCTAGCGTCGGTTGGCTGTTGGAATCACGGCCGCGGAGTCAACTTCCAGGATGTTCGGCTCCGACCGAAAGGCCAGGCGACCGGCCGAGGGCGGCGCTGATCTCGTCCAGGGCGCCAGGCCGCAGCCGGAACCACGCCCATTTGCCTCGCTGTTCACGGTCGATAACCCCGGCCGCCATCAGCAACTTGAGGTGATGGCTGACGGTTGGCTGCTTGCGCCCCAGGATCTGGGGCAGATCGCAGGCGCAGATCTCGCCTCCCTCAGAGCACGCCAGCAGCGACACCAGTCGCAGGCGCACCGGATCGGCGAGGGCCTTGAACCTGCTGGCCAGTTCGGCTGCCTGATCTTCGCTGAGCACGGCATCGGTCACGGGCGGGCAACAGCGGGATTCGACGGTGACGGCCTCACGCTTCATGGGTTCATACTAACAAATGCCCTCCGGATCGTATTGACATTGGTCGATACGTCGCTATCATATCGACATCAGTCAATATGATTCGTGGGACACGCCATGCAACGCACTGCACCGGGTGCCGACGGATCAGCCAACAACGAAAGGTCCCCCATGCGACTTCAGCTCGCCATCAACGTGTCCAACCTGGACGAAGCCATCGACTTCTACGGGCGAATGTTCGATGCCAAGCCGCTCAAGGTGCGGCCGGGCTACGCCAACTTCGCCATCACCGACCCGCCACTCAAGTTCGTCTTGTTCGAAAACGGCGGGGAGCCCGGCTCCATCAACCACCTAGGAGTCGAGACCGAGACCGCGACCGAGGTGGTCGAAGCCGAACAGCGGCTCAGCGCCGACGGCCTGGAGACCACCGGGGTGGAAGACACCCAGTGTTGCTACGCCGAGAAGACCGAGACCTGGCTATCAGCCCCCGACGGTCTGCGCTGGGAGTACTACGTTAAGACGGGCGACGTTGAGCAGTTTGCCAACGTCGTGGTCGGTGACGGCACAGGCTCGACCTGCTGCCAATAGCCTGCTCCGGGTAAGGCCTCCAATTTGGTCCCGGGCCGAACTGGGACGCCGTCGTCATTGGACCTGCGAGCCGTGGCTGGCAGGTCCCTGGTTCACTCTCCCGCCATTTCGTTGACCCCGCCGCGGGCGTCCATTTCAAACAGCAAACCCTGGATCGGAGGCTCGGCCCAATACCAGTGCACACCCCGACCGGTAGCCGCGGGGCCGAGACGGGGCAGCACCACCGACTCCAGCACGTTGTGCACCGCCTCGACGGAGTACACAACCACCGCATCGGTGTCGTCCCAGTCCAGTCCGAGGGCCGACAGGCGGCCCTCCAACTCGTCGAGGACAACCGCCGCCCGCTCCTGGCCCGAATCGACCCAAGAACGTTCCCCTCCCACGATCGACTCCGGCCGCAGGTCGGCCTGATCGTGGAGGTCGCCGGCACCGGAGACGATGAACGACGGCCGATCGGTCTCGTCGGTGGGAACCGTGTAGCCGAAGGCGAAAAGGTGGGTCGTGTCCGGAGGGTCGAGCCGGGGAGCAACATTGGTTCGCGCCACTGGATTCTCCCCGCCGTCGACGAGTAGTCCTCGTTGATCGAGAGCGGCGCGGTAGTCGTCGTTGAACGAGCCGAATCCTCCAAAGGAGTGCGGGGTTGGCGATCGCAACTCGATCGAGCACAGCGAATCCGGGGGTCGACCGGCGGCCGCCAGGGTCCGGTCGATGGCGGCAAAGCCATCCAACCAAGGCAGCGGCCGTTGCAGCGTCACCCTGGTGATGGCGAACCCGCGCAGAGCCAGGACCCCGGCTGAGTAGGGCGAGATGCCGCGGACGTGGCCATAGCCCCGCTCGGCATGGTCAACAAGATCCATCCCTGGAGTATGGCTCATCGCCCGGCGGTCCTCCCCCACTCAGTTGAAGTTGATGGTGTTGACGAGGTCGGTTGCCCTCTGGATGAACTCGTCGCCCTTGGGACTCATGGCAATCATCATCGCCGGGCCATGGGGATGGTCATCGATCCACCAGATTCGATGGTGTTGGGTCGCCGAGAGTTCCTTCGTCACCCCGGTCGAGGTGGTGAAGGCGTACTCGCACGGATCATCCAACGTGCAGACAGCGTCGGCGGCGACGGTCACATCGAATCGGGTGGCCTCCACTCCCCCCAAATCGACCACCTCGACATCGGCGATCTCCAAACCCGGTAGATCCATTTCGAGCAGTTGGTCCACGTTCTCGATGGCGACCAACTCGCCGGCCGCTATCGGTCCGCCGGCGATGGACACGATGTCAGAGATGCCGGTCAGGAAAACGAGGTCCCGATCGCCAGCCCCGCTGTGTTGTGGGCCGCGGCCGAGAACCGGATCACCGAGCTTGGACGATCCGACGGCAAGCTCATCGTGGCCATGGAACAGTCACGCCAGTCCGACGGCCCGATTCAACGGCTCACGCTCGAAATCCTGGGCTCATTGACACTCAGGCTCGACTGACCTGGACCTAACCAGTTCGATACGTGTTCAAGATGCACTTGAGTGGAGGGCGTCGAGCAGGCGTTGGATGGCGGGATCAACGGTGGCGTCGGGGGCCGGAGCTTGGATCGGGTATTCGACGTTCACCGCCGTAAGCGCAAGGTTCGCCAACGGCCGAGGCACCGAGGTGACACTGCCCTAGTTGCTCACGGTTGCCCGCCGACGGCTCATCGACCATTGGCGGGCTGAATCAACCAGAGAACGAGGGATCATCCGCCTCAGGACGGAGGCCCTCATAGACGCCGAAGCGCCTACAGCCTTGGCCGACACCGTGGTTGACGAGGTGCTGGCCACACCTTCCTCTCGGTACCGGGCCGCACTTACTGTCCGCTGCCTCGACGATTCCTCCGTCAGCGAGGTGGCCGACGCCCTCGACCCCAGCTACACAGCCGCCGAGTCGCTGCTGACCCGGGCTCGAAGCGCCTTCGGCACCGCCTATCGGGAGTACACATGACCAGCCGGCCATCACCATTGGACGAGGAGCAACTGAAACAACCTCGAATGGTTCCCTGAATAGCGGATCTGGTGCGGGTATCACCCCAGACGCATCGGCATACGACCAAAACCACGGCCCAGTGCGTTGCCCGACCAGGGGCGGTCGGGATCAAGCAGCTCGGTGTCGGGGAAGCGTTGGTAGAGGCGTCGCAACGTGATGTAGCCCTCCAACCGGGCCAGCGGAGCGCCCAGGCAATGGTGCAGGCCCCAGCCGAAGCCCAGGTGATGGCTGGCGTCACGGCCCAGGTCGACCTCGCCGGCCCGATCGAACACCGACGGGTCACGATTGGCCACAAGAATGGCGAGATACACCCGCTGGCCCACCTCGAACTGGTGTCCGTCCCGCTCGTGGGCGACCGCCACCTTGCGGACCATGGCCTTGGCCGGACCAACCAGGCGGAGCAGTTCGTCGGCCGCGGTGAGCTCGACCGAGGCGTCGTTGACCAGTCGGTCCCTCTGGTCGGGATGGTCGTGCAGGAGCCGCACTGAGCTGGTCAACAGATTCGTGGTCGTCTCATGGCCCCCAAAGAGCAGCAGGGTGCAGGCACCGACGAGTTCCATGGCCGACAGTTCGTCGGAGGCGTCATTGGCCATGACGCTGATGAGATCGTCGCCGGGGTTGCGGCGGCGATGGTCAAGCAATTCCCGGAAGAAGGAGGTGAACTGCTCGGTGGCGTCGTGAACGTCGCCGCCTTCCAGCGCTCCCGGTTGGACCGAGAACACGATCTGGGCCAGGTCGTCGGACCACCCCTGGAACCGGGCTCGCTCCGATCCTGGTATGCCCAACATGTCGGCGATGATCAGCGCAGGCAGCGGCCCGGCGATGCGCTGCTTGAAGTCGATCTCCTGCCCCACTTCCAACGGTGCCAACAGCTCGTCGATCGTCTCGGCGATGCGGATACGGAGCCGCTCGACGGTGCGGGGGGTGATGGCCCGGCGCACCGGGTCCCTGAGGCGGGTGTGGGTCGGCGGATCCCGGAAGATCATCCACCCCGACAGCAACTCGACAGTGAGAGCGAACTGGTCTGGTCGTTCCTGGGCCAGGCGTTCCAGCGCCGTGATCCGATCGGCCGACAATCGGGTATCGCGGAACCCTTCCGCCACCGCCCGATGGCTCAACAACACCCAGGCCCGGTGGGTCTCGCTCCACTGGATCTCGCCGTCGGCCAGCGCCGCAGCGGCGAACTCGGCCGGCGCGTTGTTGGCCTCGAACCCGCCCAGATCGATGTCGTTGACAGCCAGCGTGCTCATGGTTGCGCCTCCCGGTGATGAACGGGCCCATGATCGCGCCATCGAGCCCCTGCTGACCAGATTGGGCAGGTTCGTCGGTGCCAGGTCAGCGGTACGAACCGGGGGCGTACATGCGGATGGGGCGTTGTTCTGTCATGGCCCTGGGTTGCTTGCGCCACGGCTTTCCCAGAGTCAAGCCCCCGTCAACGACCTGCGTCGTGCCGGTGACCCACTCTGAATCGTCCGAGGCGAGCCAGGCGGCGGCCGCGGCGATGTCGGTTGGTTCACCGGTGCGGGCCAGGGGTTGGGAGTCGTCGGTGAACGATCGGGCCTTGGTCAGGCGCCGTTGCATCTCCTCATCGTCGACGTCGGACGCTGCCCGCCCGGCGGCGAGCCCGGTGGCGATGTAGCCGGGGCAGATGGCGTTGACCCGGATGTTGTGTTCGGCCAACTCCAGCGCCGTGCTGCGGGTGAGGCCGACGACGCCGTGCTTGGCCACTGTGTAAGCGTGGGCGCCGATTCCGGCTTCGAGCCCACAGACCGAGGCGGTGTTGATGATGCTGCCTCCGCCCCTGGCCTTCATCGCCGGGGCCGCGTACTTGGTGCCGTAGAACACGCTCGACAACAGCACGGCCATGGTCTGGTTCCACTCCTCGTCGGTCGTTTCCTCCAACGAACCGGTGGCCCCGACAAAACCGGCGTTGTTGTGCAGCACGTCGAGCCCGCCCCAACGGTCGACGGCCTCGGACACCGCGGCCGCCACCTGAGCCTCATCGGCCACGTTGGTGTGAAGGAAGGCGGCGTTGGGGCCGAGCTCGGTGGCCAGTGCCTCGCCAACCTCGTCCTGGATGTCGCTGAGCAGGACTTTGGCCCCTTCGGCCACAAATCGGCGGGCCGTTGCCGCCCCGATTCCGCTGGCCGCTCCGGTAACGATGGCAACCCTGTCGTCCAACATGCCCATGGCTCTGCTCCTGTCGACGACCTGAAGGCTCACGGCCGCCTGGCCAGCTTCACCCAGGACGGGTCTCTTGCGCCATCCCGAGCAAATCCCCGGCGAATTAGTAAGCTTTGTGCCCGACGTCTCACCAACCGGACTGGAGCCTCGAATGGCGCGTCTTCCTGTGATCATCGGGTTCGGAGGAGTCAACCCTGCGGGTCGGGTCTCCTCCCACCACGCCTTCCGCCGCTTGGTGATCGACCGCGTCGGCACCACCGACGCCGAGGCGACCCTAAAGAGCCTGGCCACGTTGACGGGTCTTGAAGGCGACCCCACCGAGGCCGCCAACCGTCAGTACCTGCTCGACAACACTCTCGTTCGCCGCATCCAGCACTTCGATCCGGCGGCGGTGGCGTGGCAGCGAAAGGTCACGTTGCGGCCCGGCGAAGACGATCTGGGCGGAGGCAAGGTGCGCTTCGTCATGGACGGATCGGACCTGCCCGAGCAGGTGCCCGAGGCGTGGACGGTGGCCGAACGGGCCGATGGCCGGTTCGAGGTCATGGTGTCAGCCGAGGGCACGGAGGTCCTGCTCCCCGACCACAAGGTGTCACGGGTGAGCTCGGCCGGCCAACTCCCGACCGGATTCGATCCGGGCTCGCTGTATCAGTCGCGCAGCCATCCCCGAGGGCTGCAACTGGCGGTCTACGGTGCCTCCGATGCGGTTCGTTCCGTTGGTTTTGACTGGAGCGAACTGCGGGACCGGGTCCCGCCGGATCAGTTCACCACCTACTCCGGTAGTGCCATGGGCCAACTCGACTACGACGGCAGCGGCGGC
>Ga0316190_10000754_pt1 | contig 22843 bp, 19 predicted proteins | sample Eddworburrow2_MG_FD_204929 | JGI IMG/M metagenome (GOLD analysis project Ga0316190, IMG submission 204929) | Coastal sediment microbial communities from Maine, United States - Eddy worm burrow 2 | ecosystem: Environmental > Aquatic > Marine > Coastal > Sediment | place: USA: Maine | collected... | reverse complement strand
CCTTGGTGCCTTCATAAATCTCGGTGATTTTGGCATCACGGTAAAAGCGTTCGACTTCATACTCTGCCATGTATCCATATCCTCCAAGCAGTTGGATGGCTTCATCGGCGACTTCAACAGCAGTACGTGCGGCATACATCTTGGCCATGGATGTCAATTTCGGATCGATACGGCCCTGGTCAAAGTTCCAGGCAGCTTTGTAGGTAATAAGCCTGGAAAGCTCTATTTTTGTGGCCATGTCGGCCAGCTTGTGCTGGGTAACCTGGAACTGGGCAATTTTTTTCCCGAACTGTTCTCTTTGTTTTACATAGGCCAGTGCACGATCAAAAGCGCCCTGAGCGGTTCCGAGGGCCTGGGCGGCAATCAGGATCCTGCTTTCGTCAAAAAACTCCAGCACATGGTAAAAGCCCTTCCCTTCTTTTCCGATAAGATTTGAAGCCGGAACACGAACATCTTTAAAGTTAACCTCTGCCGTAGACATCATGTGGATTCCCATTTTTTCACCGATATCTGTAGCGGACACACCGTTTCGACCAGCCTCTACCAGAATCAAGCTTATACCGCGATACGTCGGTTTGCATTCCAGATCGGTTTGGCAGAGAACACAGAAAAAACCTGCAGATTCACCGTTGGTAATGAATATTTTTGATCCGTTTATGACCCACTCGTCCCCGTCTTTTTCTGCTGTTGTGTTCATGAATGTAATATCAGAACCGTGATCAGGTTCTGTGAAAGCCCCTGCAGAAAGCATTTCCCCTTCTGCAACGGGCGGCAAATATTTTTCTTTGAGGGCATCGCTGCCAAAACGCAAAATGCATTCAGATGCAAATCCGGCAAGGATCAAAGCACTGCCGATGGTAGAATCCCGGCTGCAGAACTCCTCGGCAACAAGGATATTTTCCAAAACGCCAAGCCCCTGGCCGGAATATTCTTCGGGAAAATGAATGCCGATAAATCCCAATTCAGCGGCTTTTCTCCAGATCTTATCCGGAAATTCATGTTTTCTGTCGAGTTCGAGTGCAAGTGCTTTATCAAATTCACCCTTGGCAAAATCCTTGGCGGCTTTCTGAATCTCTTTTTGTGATTTTGTCAGTTCAAAATCCATCTTTATTCTCCATCACTTAAAAGGTTTTACGCTCAAAAGGAGTTGTATCTTTTTTTTGGAATTTAGCATATGCCCTGAGCTATTGCAAGGAGTTTGAAGTACAGCAGCCATTGCGAACCATGCCACTTTTTAAACATTCGTAAAAGGTGCTTGACTGATCCGTTTGACTGGAATAATTACATGTTTTAAGCCTTTTTCGAAACCATCGACATTAACAAATAACTTGGAAAGGAAATTAGACCATATGCCGTTTTCAATTGCCCTTGCGGGAAAAGGAGGCACGGGAAAAACAACCGTGGCAGGTTTGCTCATCAAATATCTGGTAAAGACGGGTAAGACGCCTGTTCTTGCCGTGGATGCAGACAGTAACGCAAACTTAAATGAAGTCTGTGGCCTTGAAGTCAACGATACCCTTGGCAACGCTCGGGAAGAGATGAAAAAGGGAATCGTGCCCAGCGGAATGACAAAGGACATTTTTATCGATATGAAATTGCAGCAGGCGGTTGTGGAGGACGACGGATTCGACCTCGTTGTTATGGGGCAGCCAGAAGGCCCGGGATGTTATTGCGCTGCCAACACCCTTCTCACAGGGTTTTTGGAGAAACTGACGGACAATTATCCTTACATCGTCATGGATAATGAAGCTGGAATGGAACACATCAGCCGGCTAACCACCAGTAATGTCGACCTCCTCCTCACGATTTCAGACACGTCCCGTCGGGGGCTTCAGGCGGCCATTCGAATTAACGATCTGGCAAAAGATTTGAACATCGGTGTTTCTAAAAGCTATTTAATCATCAATCAAACGAAAGAAGCGCCGTCCGATACTGTTTTGAACATCATTAAAGAAAAAGGGTTAGAGCTTGCCGGAACCCTACCTGAAGATCGTACCGTATACGAATATGATTTGAACGGTCGTCCGACCATCGAACTGCCGGAAGACAATACGGCGGTTATGGCTGCATATGAAATATTTGATAAAATAATCGAATAGCTCCTTTTGTGACGAAATGAAAAGAACAGGCTTTCTCTACGATGAAAGATATCTGCTTCACGATACAGGCCCTAACCATCCTGAGTCGCCTGATAGACTCAAGGCTATTTATCAAGGGATAAAACAAGCAGGCCTTCTCCAAAATCTGACCTTAATTCAGCCGATGCAGGCTGATTTAGAGTGGATTGAAACTGTCCATTCAAAAAATTATATCAAACGCTTTGAATCTGCATGCCACTCGACCACTTCCACCTTCGACTGTCCGGACAACCAAATATGCGCCGATACTTTTGATATTGCGCTTCTGGCCGTAGGGGGTGTACTCGAAGCCACACGACAGGTCATGGCCGGTCAAATAGAAAATGCTTTTTGTGCTGTCAGGCCTCCGGGTCATCATGCTGAACGTGAATCCGCCATGGGGTTCTGCTATTTCAACAACGTTGCCGTCTCCGCCAGATATCTTCAAGCAGAATGGGGCATTCAACGGGTTGGAATCGTGGATTTCGACGTGCATCATGGAAACGGCACCCAACACATTTTTGAAGAAGATCCTACGGTATTCTATTATTCCATCCATCAACACCCGACATTTGCTTTTCCAGGAACCGGCCGTGTTTTTGAAACCGGCAACGGTGAAGGAGAGGGATCGACCCGGAACTATCCGGTTTTACCGGGTCATGGGGACAAGGAATACCAAGGTCTTGTGGAAAGAGATCTTATGCCGGTAATGGAAGCATTCAGTCCTGAAGTGATCTTGGTATCAGCGGGTTTTGATGCCCATGTCGATGACGATATGTCAGATATTCAACTTTCAACAAACGGATATTCAAGGATAATGCAAAGGATCGTCGCGCTGTCAGAACATTGCTCAAATGGAAGATTGATTTCCGTCCTTGAAGGGGGATACTGCATAAAACGGTTACCCGAACTGGCTGTGAACCATGTCAAAATTTTATTGAACATTTAACCCGGTTACTTCCCGGGCGGAAACCCAAAAAGGATCGAAAATGTTCAATTGTTTTCAACATTGAATTTTGTCGTTTAAAAGGTGTTGGCCAAAACATGAAAAACTAAGGGATTAAGATCTACAACCATTGGAGACCAAAATGTTTATCAGCAAAATAATGTCCAGAAATCCCGTCACCGTTGACCAAAACGCTGATATCTCACAGGCACAGGAACTAATGGCCAAACATGAGTTCCGCCAGCTTCCCGTGGTCGACGCGCATAATTTTCTTATTGGAATCGTCACGGATCGTGATATCAGAAGCGCGTTGCCGTCCGCTCATCTGGAAGACGACCCCGGCAAGACAGAATGGAAACGTTTTTCAAAAATCAAAATTAAAGATATCATGACACAAAAGCCCGTCACCATTTCTCCCTTATATACCCTTCAAGACGCCCTTATTCTTCTGCAAAAAAAACGAGTCGGAGCATTTCCTGTTGTCGATGAAGCGGGTATTCTTAAGGGCATTATCTCTATTAGCGACCTATTGAAGGAATTCATCAACGTTTTGGGATTAGAAGAACCCGGAACGCTGTTATGTATTATCGTTGAGAATAAAATCGGACAAATGAAAAAAATTGTCGATGCCATTACCGAGGAACATATTTCATTCGGTAGTGTTCTGGTTGCCAGATACTGGGAAGAGGGAAAGCGGGCTGTTTTTCCATATCTATTAACTCAAAATATCGGTCCGTTGAAAAGAAAGCTTAAAAATTTGGGGTATTCATTGCTCGACCCAATGGATTGGAATGTGGACCGCTGACCCAACAATGACTGAAGGAAAACAAAGATTTGAAGATCGCCGGAAATTTATAGATAACCCTTACAAAGATCTTTATATCTACTATCTTGACGGCCGGTTGAAATCGAACCATAAAATATTTTACGATCATTTTATCGGCAATTGGCAAGAAGATGAATTCTCTTTTCTTTTCTTTTCCAGACCCTCTTCGAAGGAAGTGGAAAAAATACTGCGTTCAAACCCCGGATTAACCCTCCTTGAAGAATTTCATATGACGTACGACCAATGGCAGGGAAACAAAATCGCCCCGTTTAAGATCGGTCGGTTTCACATCCTACCACCCTGGGAAAAACGGTCGAACAGAACGGACGCATCCGCCAAAGAGTTCACCGTTCTTCTCGATCCGGGTGTGGTATTCGGCAATGGGTTGCATCCCACAACGCAAGATTGCCTCAAATCCCTTGAAATGGTATTCCTCCGTGAAAACATCGCATCCGCCCTCGATCTCGGTACAGGAACGGGCCTTTTATCCCTTGCCGCATCTCTGCTCGGCTGCAAAAGTACACTTGCCGTCGACTTTAATTTATTAGCCGCAAATACGGCTTTAAAAAACGTGCGCTTAAACGGCTTGGAAAACACGATTCTGGTCGCTCAAGCTCGGGCCGAGGATTTTATTGACTCACCTTCAGATCTTATGATAGCAAATATCCACTACGATGTTATGATGCAGATAATAACATCTCAAGGTTTTTTGAAAAAAAAATGGTTTATTCTGTCCGGCCTTTTGCGAAGCCAGGCAAGGGATTTACGCTTTAAATTTTCACAGCTTCCGGTAAATATCATTAAAGAATGGGAACATGACGCCATCTGGCATACTTTTTTAGCAAAGAAAGGTTGACCATGCATATCAAATGCTGGGGGTCAAGAGGCTCCATCCCAGTTTCGGGGGAAGATTTCATAAAATACGGCGGAGATACCACCTGTCTGGAAATCAGAACAAAAAGTGACGACATCATTATCGTTGATGCCGGAACCGGTATTCGACGGCTTGGCAACCGCTTAATCCAGGAAAACCGCTACAAGTACAATATCATTTTCACCCATGCCCACTGGGATCATCTAATGGGGTTCCCCTTTTTCAAGCCGCTTTACAGCGAAGCGGCTGAATTCAAGATGTACAGATGCCCGTTTCATAGTGAATTCGTGGAGAACATCCTTTCCAGGATCATGACCCCGCCGAGCTTTCCTGTGAGATATTCTGAAATAAGCGCAAAAATGGAATATGCCGGAGCATTTGTTACGGAATTTCAGATCGGTTCTGTAACGATAACACCGATCCCAATCAGTCATCCCAATAAAGGCAGCGGATATAAATTTACCGAAGATGGCAAATCTTTCGTCTTTCTGACCGATAATGAACTGAGTTTCGTACACCCCGGCGGGCTGACATATAAAGACTATATGGAATTTTCTGCAGGAGCCGACCTTTTTTTTCATGATGCCGAATACATCCCTGAAGAGTATCCATCCACCAAAGAATGGGGACACTCGGTATTTACCGAAACACTCGATCTTGCCCTTGAAGCCGGAGTCAAACGGTTTGGCTTGTTTCATTTAAACCAGGAGCGAACGGATCGTCAGGTGGACGATATTGTCGAGACCTGCAGACAAACCATCGCCGACAGAGGTCATAAACTTGAATGTTTCGCTGTGGGCTGTGATATGACGTTCACGATGTAATTCGGATCTCACCGTTTTCGATCTTTGTTATGATGGATGATCCTATTCAAATAGCTGCCAAAGATCTTGCCCACACCAAAAAAATGGTCGCCTTGACCGGTGCAGGGATCTCTGTTGAAAGTGGAATCCCCCCCTTCAGGGGGAAAGGTGGATTGTGGGAAAAATTCGATCCCATGGAATACGCCCATATCAACGCCTTTATGAAAAATCCGGCCAAGGTTTGGAATGTCCTCATCAAAGAAATGAAAGGCATCATCGACAAGGCAGAGCCCAATGATGCCCACAAAGGGCTGGCCAGACTCGAAAACCTGGGAATATTAACAACGATCATCACCCAGAACGTTGATGGGCTTCATCAGGTGGCCGGCAATACGGATGTCATCGAATTTCATGGAAACTTTGCATGGCAGCGGTGCTTGGACTGCGGCAATAGATGCGAAACATCCAAAATCGATATAACGCACATTCCCCCCCGATGCGAATGCGGCGGGATTTACAGACCGGACTGTGTTTTCTTTGGTGAGATGATCCCCCCACAACATCTGTATCGGTCTGAAAAGGTCGCTTCGGATTGCAACATCATGCTGGTGGTGGGAACCTCGGCCCTTATTCAACCTGCCGCTTCCATTCCTGTTATGGCAAAGCAGGCCGGCGCAAAGGTCATAGAAATCAATCCTGAAAGAACACCCCTTTCAGAAAAAATCAGTGACTATATCATCATGGGAAAGGCCGGCGAGGTTATAAAACGATTAACAGCCGAAATTGAACGTTTGAAGAACTTGAACCATTCATAACCCAGGCAGGAACAGCGATGCTCCGTGCAAACCTTTACGAGAAAGACATCGACATAGAGCCTTATGTCTCTTCCACCGACTGCAGGGCCTGCGGGTTTCACAGTCGGACGGAGTTTATAGACAAACTTCGTGCCGGACAGCTCAAACCCTCCCATTGCAAAATGGCAAAGATGCGCTTTCTTCTTTTACTCTGGGCGGCAAGGCCCAATGAGATTCTGCCCGAAGTGGAGGTTTTGCAACTCCCGAATCCGGTTCCCACCGGACTTTTCCCAATCAATCAGCCGGAAGAAAATTCGCCTATCCTAGTATCAGGCAACTCAAAGCTTACCGGTGAAGTTCTCACGGCGGTCCTTTCCACGACCTTGAGTCCCTTCTGGTACCTGGTTGTGGACACGGATGGACATACTGTCGACATGGCCATGGTTTACGAAGCTCTAACCACTGAAAGGATTATCCAGGGACTGTCTCAAGAAAAAGTGGATCGAATCGCTCCGGAATCGACCCTTTTCCTGCCGGGCTTTGCGGCTTCGATACATGACCAACTGGTTGAGCAAAGTGGTCGGCCGGTGACCGTGGGACCGGTTTGCGCTGCTGAGCTTCCTATTTTCTTCGGGAAAAAGCACTGGAAATTGGCTTGACACAATAAGCTATCAATGCATATCCAAAATTACAGATTTATCCATCCTCCTGCCGAAACAAACCTTTATCCTCAAAAAGATATTGATAAATAATCTCATATCGTGCCATTATCTGTTGCAGGACCCTAGATAGAATACGGATTAAATCTTCATTTTTTTCGCCTCAGGCAGCCAATCTTTTTAAAAGGATCTCTAAAAATGAGTAAATATAGATTTTTAAATGTTCTTTTATTTGCCCTGATTTTCTCCGGTTGTGTTTCAACCCAAAATAACTGGGGTGAGCTCAAACGGTTGCCTAAAGGCCCACACGAAGTGAACCTTCAGAATTTAATCGACCAATGGGAAGAGTACCATATTTATTATGCTGGATTGGGCGTTCGATCACCCCTGGGCGTAATGTTCGATCCGAAAAACAATGATACCGTTCTGATGGGGGATGAGTGGAAAAAGGTTGCCAATCAAAAGGACTTGATAGAAATTACACGATGGGTTTCTACACATACCCAGCGTGAGCCCTGGCTCAATGAAATTTTAGGATCAGATGGCCGATTTTACGGATATCTTTATTATTCATATGGCCCTGTAGCACTTGAACAGATCAGCCGGCAAAAAATATATATGTACAACCTGGAGGAGCCTTTGAAAGTTGGGGCCATCCCAACAAATAAAAACATCAGCTGCTGACCCTTTAGGCACTAAGGAATCGACCATACGTATGAGTAGACCCAAAAAAGTCATCATCGGAATCATCATCGGAACGGCAATGTTGGTTGTTGGTCTCGCGGTATTATTACCTGTACTGATAAATTCCGATACAATAAATGCTAAAATTATAGCGGCCGCTTCTCAGAGCATTGATGGCCAAGTCGACTTCGAAAGGATCCAGTTGGCGTTGTTGCCCAGGCCCCATGCCATAATCTTTCAAGGTCGAATGGCTGTCCGGGACTCGGTTCAGGGTAAATGGGTGGAAATGTCGGTGTTTCCAAGGCTGAGCGCCCTTTTGCTCGCCCGTATCGAGGTGGCTGATCTGAAGCTCAAACAGCCCGATTTTGAACTGAGGCTTCCTGCATCGTCCCGAAATAAATCGGAAAAACATAATTCCTTCCAAGGGAGTGAAGACCTTCGCCAACAGATCAAAGAGGGACTCGGGGCACTGGTTGCTGTGGTCAAAGATGTGGAAGTGACAATCGATGACGGCCATCTGAGCGTGTTGGCAAAAGACAAGGCGCCTTTGGAGTGGCAGGATATCACCGCTCGCCTGGAGGTAACCGAGAAGCGGGTGGCAGTGGATCTGACCTGCAGTTTTTCTTTTATCCAGAAAATCGTTTGGAACGGCGAGTTGGACCTTGCCACCTTGGATTTGGACGGAAAGGTATTCTTGCAGGGACTTGAGACTCATCCGCTCATGGCCTACTGGCGGCCAGACTTCGATTTAAAAATTAACGGCGGTCGTGTCGATTTGACCCTGCAGTTTCAATCCCAAGGCTGGAGTAACTGGCAAGGTGACTTTGAAAGCCGCACCTCTATGCTTAAGGTGCAAAACGATACTCGCCAGACTGAGATCGGTCCTGCCTTTTTGAATGGACGCTTTAACTTTTCCTCCTCACAGATGACGCTTCAAATCGACCGCCTGGATCTTGATAATCCACAACTATCCCTGGCGGGTAAACTATTGGTGGATTCTTCCGAAACTGCTGGTGTTCACCTGAAGGCAACCGGTCAGGACATCAATGCCAATGCTGTTCGAGCCACGGCACTGTCGTTGGGGGGACATATTTCCGATGTCCGGGAAGTGTTTGACATCGTCAAAGGCGGTCAGGTCCCGGCCATTACGGTAGAAGTTCAGGGCAAGGATTGGGCGGATTTGTCGAACTTCGAACGCTGGCGCATTGACGGAGAAATGACAGACGGCGCCATCTTTATCCCCACAGTGAACCTGGATCTTACAAACGTCGTTGGGCATGCCATCATCGAAAATGGGATCTTAACGGCGGAAAATACCCGGGCCAACTACAGAAAGACACAGGGCCGGCAGGGTTCACTGAAAATCGGACTGGTGGGTGATGTCAAGCCCTTTTATCTGGACATCGACTTGAACGCAGATCTGACAGAGCTGCCGTCGATTTTAGGTCGCATCATCGATAATAAACAATTCAAATCCGAACTATTCCGAATTGATCACCTATCCGGTGTGGGAACCGGAAAACTCATCTTGGACGGAAATTTGGAGGATATCAGCGTTCAAATCGATGTGTCTGAATTCGATCTCAAGGCCCGCTACAACCGGTTGCCTCACCCGCTGGCAATCAAAGGCGGCCGCTTTCAATTCAAAGGCGATGAGATCCGTGTTGGCGACTTGAGTGTGCAAGTACAAAACACGCATTTCTCCAAAATTTCCGGCCGGGTGAACTGGGGCCATACCGCTGAACTCGACGTTCAGACCGGCACCGGCGCTATTGTCCTGTCTGAAATTTATCCCTGGCTGAAAAAACATGGGAATTTGGCGGAGTCCCTGAAGACCATCGAAGCATTGAACGGATCGATCGCCGTATCCGCACTGGCCCTGAAAGGCCCCTTCTCCCGTCCTTCAGCCTGGCGCTTTAACATCTCCGGCGACATACAAAATCTGACCGTGAAGACCCGCCGGCTTCCCCAAAAACTGGATTTACCCCGGGGACATTTTAAACTCGCACCTGAATCGCTGACAGTTTCAAAAAGCCGGGCCCGGCTTCTCGATTTGGAAACCGACTTTTCTCTCCGGATCGTTGACTATATGAAAGGTGTTCAGAAACTTCATTTTAGTGGCAGCGGTAAAATGGGGCCAAACTTTACCCAATGGATGACCCATGAAATCAAAATTCCAGCACAATACCATCTCAAGCCGCCCATATCCTTTAAAAATCTGGATGTTGACTGGACCCGGTCCGGTGAAATCACCGCCGCCGGCAGCATGGCCACCTCAAACGGTCCAACGGTTACAGCCGACATTCGGTATACGCCTGCTGAAATCGATATCCGCCAACTGACCATTCAAGACAATGCTTCGAATGCTGAATTTGTCCTGAAGCACAAACCCAAAGCAAAGGTGACCGATCTCTCCTTTAAAGGAAATCTGGCGAAAGTCACCCTGGATAAATTTTGGAAAGAAAATCGATTCCTGGAGGGAACCGTCAAAGGAAACCTTGAGGCCAAAATCGATTCAAACCATCCGTTAAACTCTGTGGTCAAGGGCAATCTGGAAGCTCACCAGGTTTTTTTGCCACTTAAAGCGGCCGCTCCGCTCCGTATCGATCATACTGTTTTGAGCGCTTCGAAAAAGAAGTTGATGATTCATGAAGCCGATATAAACTGGTTGGGCAATCAATTCCATCTGGATGGCCATTTGATTTTCAAGCCCGGCAGTATCTTTCTGGAAATGAACGCCACAGGAGAAGAGATCGACGTCAACCAATTTGAAACCCTATTTAAAGACAACCACAAAAAAACAAGCACGGATGAAACCCCGTCTCCAAGTATTTTCCAAGGAACCCTCCACATCGATGTCCAACGCGTTAAATACGGTTTTTATACCTGGTCGCCATACCGCGCCACGCTGATGCTCGAAAAAAACAGTTTGACCATGCGGGTCCATGAAGCCGTGCTCTGCAACATCGAAACCCCCGGCACCGTCAAATTTTCACCACACGGCATATCGATGGAAATTATTTTGAATTCCCAACCAAAAGAGATACAAGAAGCCATCGGCTGCCTTACCGGAAAATCGACATCCGAAACGATGGAAGGTCAGTTTCAGACAGCCGGCACCATAAAAACGGAGGGGAAAACCGCAAATGAGCTACTCCGAAATTTAAGGGGAGACACAGAGTTTACCGTTAAAGACGGGCGTGTCTATAACAGGGGAAGGGTTGGATTTTTTACCAATATTTTTTCATTTCTAAAAATCAACAGACTTGTAAAAGGCGATGTCCCGGATTTGAAAAACAATGACTTCCGCTATAAATCGCTGTCTTCCAAATTCTATCTTCAGGATGGAAAGTTCATTTTAACCGAGGGGTATATCGATGCCGAGTCTCTGAATATCGTGGCTACAGAAGGTGAGTATAACCTGCTCGATCAGACACTGGACCTCACGTTATTGGTATCTCCTCTTAAAACGGTCGACTCTGTAGTCAATAAAATACCCGTGATTGGTAAAATTTTGAGAGGGACACTGATTGCCATCCCGGTTAAAGTCGAAGGGGATATTTCGAACCCCAAGGTTACGGCCCTTTCCCCTTCCGCTTTTGGTTCGGAAGCCATTAATATATTAAAGAGAACACTCAAAGCTCCGGTGAAGATAATCGAGCCGGTTGTGACAGATACGTCCGACCCTCAAAAAACAGATGGCCAAGCGCCTTAATGTGAATGACTTTGAGAAACAATGTTATTTTCGCCAGAATTCAGGAACGAGCAGAATGATCACCGTATAGATTTCGAGGCGTCCCAGAAGCATGCACCAGATGAGCACCCATTTACCCAGATAGGGGATCTGGGCAAAGTTGTCCGTGGGACCCACCATCCCCAGGCCGGGACCAATATTCCCGATGGTGGCCGCTACCGAAGCGATGGACGTTACAAGATCCACCCCCATGCCGGCGATGAGAACCGTGGAAAAGACGAACAGGCCCACGTAAAGTCCCATAAACCCCAGAACGCTTCGGACGACGTCCTCGGGAACCGCCCTACCCCCGATTTTTATCCGCTTCACCGCACGGGGATGAACCAAAGAAAAGAGCTCTTTGTAGCAGTATTTGAGATACAGCATGACACGCAGGCATTTCATGCCGCCGCCGGTGGAACCTGCCGACGCCCCCAAAAACATGCACAGCAGCAGGATAAACTGGGACATGGCCGGCCATCGTTCGTAGTCGGCAGTGGCATAACCGGTGGTGGTCACGATGGAAACCACCTGGAATGCGCCGTACCGGAAAGCACGGCCCGCGGTCTCGTACACCGTCCCATATATATTGAACGTCACGACGACAATCAGAAACAGAACCGTGCCCAGAAAAAAACGGCATTCCGAATCCCGCCAGAAGGCCAGGGGCTTACCCCTGAGAAACTGGTAATGAAGCGAAAAATTAATCCCGGCCAAAAGCATGAAAATAATCACCACCGCATCCAAATAGACACTGTCAAAATGGGCGATGGACGCGTTTTTGGTGGAAAATCCGCCGGTGGGCATGGTGGTGAAGGCGTGGCACAGGGCATCGTAAAGATCCAGGCCCCCCAGCAACAGAAAAAAAACCTGGACCAGAGAGATGAGCGCATAGACTTTCCACAGGATCTTGGCGGTGTCTCTGATCCGGGGCTTGAGCTTGTCCGGAACCGGACTCGGAACTTCGGCCTTGTACAGCTGCATCCCCCCAACGCCCAAAAAAGGAAGGATGGCCACCGACAGAACGATGATCCCCATACCCCCCAGCCACTGAATAAAGCTACGCCAGAAAAGAAGCCCTTTGGACACAGCCTCTATGTTCGTTAAAATCGACGACCCGGTGGTGGTAAACCCCGAAACAGATTCAAAAAACGCATCCACGAAAGTGCTGAATTCAGATCCCAGATAAAACGGAAAGGCTCCGAAAAACCCGATGGCCGTCCATCCGATGGCCACGATGGCCATTCCTTCACGGTGGCTGATATGCTCCACCTTTTCCCGACGGAAGACAATCAAAAGCGACACCCCCGATGCCAGGGTGATTCCCATGGACTGCGCCAAAGGAATGACGCTCTGATCCTTGTAGTAAAAACCGAAAAAAAGGGGAAACACCATGCACATCCCCAAAAACAGAATCAACATCCCGATGATGTTCAGGATAAAAGACCACCGCATTTAAAAATACTCCAGTTTTACCGCGAGAATTTTTTCCACCTGGGGGATGGCTTGCTTTTTAGCGAAGATGATGATCCGGTCATTGGGAGCGATGACGCTCTCCCCCGTGGGGATAATGATCCTGTTCTCACGCATGATGCCGGTGACCAGGGCGCCTTTGGGAATGGCGATCTCCTTTAGGGGTTTGCCCACGATGTCGGATGTCTCCAGGGCAACGGCCTCCATCACTTCGGCCTGCTCGCCTTTGATCGATTTGGCTGCAAGCACCTTGCCCGTCCGGATGTGCAGCAAAATGGTGTTGATGGCAGAAAGTCTCGGGCTCACCACCTGCTCTAACCCGATCATCGACATCAGGGGAAAGTAGCTGAACTTGCTGATCTTGGTGATGGTTTTAGCCGCTCCCATACGCTTGGCCAAAAGGGAGGTCAGTATGTTGGTCTCCTCATCGTCGGTGAGAGTCACCACAACGTCCATATCCTGGACATTCTCTTCTCTGAGAAGCTCTTGATTGGAGCCGTCCCCGTGAAGCACCACCACCTTGTTCAGATTCTCGGCAAGGGTGCTGCACCGATCCGGGTTCTTTTCGATGATTTTGGTATGAACGGAATCCCCTTCGAGCAGCCTCGCCAGACGGAAACCGATGTTCCCACCCCCGACAATCATCACCCGATTCAGCGGCTCAACCTGTTTGTCAAAAATCGACAGCGATTCCATGAGGTGCTCTTTTTCGCTGATAAAATAAATCAGATCACCGGCCTTGAGCCGGTGTTTTCCTCTGGGGATAATCAGTTCTTCTTCCCGAACCACGGCAGAGATCAGCGGGCTTTTTTTCCCGGTTCGAGAATAAATGTCCGAAAGACGGACCCCTGACAGACGTGCCGAATCGTCCAAATAGATCCCAACAAAGACCAGGCGGCCATCGGCAAACTCTCCAACCTCCACGGCACCGGGCACGTTCATCAGCCAGTGAATGGTCTTTACAACTTCGATGTCCGGGTTGATGATGGTGTCGATATGGGGCGCGTGTTCACGGAAAATCGCATGATATTCATCATAGTCGGCATGACGGATCCGGGCGATCTTCTTGGTGGACGGAGAAATCAGGTCGGCAACCAGGCACGCACCCAGGTTGGTTTCATCGCTGTCCGTGACCGCAAGCAGAATCTCTGCCTCTTGGAGACCGGCTTCCCGTAAAATCACAGGGCTGCTTCCGGATCCGTTGATCACCTGAACATCGATATTGTCTGACACATTTCGAATGGCACCCGAATCCTTGTCCACCACCACGACGTCTTTGTTCTCACGAGCCAGATGACTCGCTATATGAAAACCAACCTCTCCCGCGCCTACGATTAATACTTTCAAATCATCCCGCTCCTTTGAGCACGATCAAAATGACCGTTGTTGAAAGCACCGAGTGGGCGAGAAAGTCGAGGTGAAAACGGAAATCGAGGCAATTGAACAGGTCGCCCGCTGGGGTTTTATCAGTGTTTTTCGTTGATCCTTGAATAGACGTCATCACCCAGGCCCGACACGACGCCTTTTTGTAAATAGTGGTAGCCGGTTGCGGCGATCATGGCGGCATTGTCACCACAAAGCGCAACCGAAGGAATATGAACCGTCAACCCTTTGAGACCGGCATGTTGGCGAACTTTTTCCCTCAGCCTATTGTTTGCGGCAACACCCCCAACGATGGCCATATGCTCGCATCCTTTCACGGTAGCGGCATGAAAGATTTTATGGGACAAAACATCCACCACCGCTTCCTGAAATCCGGCCACGATATCCGGAATCTGCTCCAGGTAATCGTCTGGATGGATCTCGATATATCGCCGCACCGCAGTTTTAAGGCCGCTGAAACTAAAATCGAACATCGTTTTATCCAGAAACGGTCTGGGGAAGACGATATTTTTCGGATCGCCTTGTCTGGCAAGCCGGTCGATCACACTCCCGCCCGGATAACCGAGACCTATCATTTTGGCCACCTTGTCAAAGGCTTCTCCGGCAGCATCGTCCCTGGTCTGCCCCATGAGTTCGAAGTCCGTGTGGGAGGTTACATGGTAGATACCGGTATGCCCGCCGGACACCAGAAGCGCCACAAATGGAAACGGCGGCGGATCTGGTTCCAAAAATACTGAATTCACGTGAGCTTCGAGGTGATTGACACCCACCCAGGGAACATCCAGTGCATATGCAAAAGCCTTGGCAAAACAAAAACCCACCAGTAAGGCACCCACGAGTCCTGGGCCACAAGTCACCGCAACGGCATCGAGGGATTTTGAATCGATGCCCGAAGAACCGATGGCTTCTTCCACCATCGGTACGATCGCTTCCATATGTTTCCTTGAAGCCAGTTCGGGAACCACGCCGCCATACGGATGGTGAACTTCGATTTGGGATGAAACGACGGACGACAATATCTGTTTACCGTCAACGACCACCGCTGCAGCGGTTTCATCGCAGGATGTTTCAATACCGAGGATGATCATAACGGCTTTATCTTATCCGACACACGCCCGGTGCCGGCCTTTTTGCCCGTTCAGCTGCTGCAGAGAGGTTTCCCCTTCTGTGCGCTCCCGATCCATTCGATTAATTTCAAGAAGGGGTTCCAGATCTTTTTGAATCTCTGTTTTTTGTCCGTGCTGCGATTTTTCATTTTTAAAAACAACGACAGCCTCAAAAGGGGTGGCCGGATTGGCCCTGTAATAAGGGTTGACCTATCATCCGTTCACTGCACATCAAACTTTTAACAGCGCTCCGACTATACCCACTGCACCCGGTCGGTGGACGCTTTTCGCTCGACGACTCTGCCGATGATAAAGACCTGTTCTTTCATCGCGAGAAGACGATCCTGGATTTCCTGGGTGCTCTTTTCACGTACAACGGCAACCATGCCGATACCGTTGTTGAATGTGCGCATCATTTCGTGTTCCGATATATTACCGGCCTCCTTTAGATACGTAAACACGGGGGGTACATCCCAGCTGTTTTTTTCCAATACGATGCTACAGCTTTCCGGAATAACACGAACAATGTTATCGGTGATCCCGCCGCCAGTGATATGGGCCAGTCCAAAGATCGACAGATCTTTGATAACCGTTTGAATGGTTTCTGAATATATCCGGGTCGGCGTCAGCAGTGCTTCACCGAGGGTCTGACCGAATTCAGGGATGTAAGTATCAATCTTCATTTTCAGAATGTCAAAAAAGATCTTGCGCACCAGAGAATACCCATTGCTGTGAAGTCCGCTGGATGCAATTCCGATGAGTTGATCCCCCACACGGATTTCCGAACCATCGATAATTTTACTGTTTTCGACAATCCCCACGATAAAACCGGCAAGGTCATATTCATTGTCCTTATAGAAACCCGGCATCTCAGCGGTCTCCCCGCCGATCAGTGCACAGCCGGCCTGCCGGCATCCTTCACCGATTCCGGTGATGACATCCGTGGCGATGTTGGTCTCCAGTTTTCCCATGGAAAGATAATCGAGAAAGAACAAAGGCTTCGTACCCTGAACGATGATGTCGTTCGCACACATGGCCACAAGATCGATGCCGATGGTATCGTGTTTTTCCATCATAAACGCGATTTTGAGCTTGGTTCCGACACCATCGGTGGAACTTACGAGAACCGGACTTTCCATGCCGGCGATGTTGAGTGAAAACATTCCGCCGAACCCCCCGATTTCAGAAATAACACCCGACCGGGAAGTCTGATTTGCAATTTTTTTAATGCGTTCGACCAATCGGTCTGCTTTGTCAATATCTACACCGGTATCCGCATACGTCAGTGATTTTGTCATATGAATCCTTCTGCAAAGATCTTGTCAATTTGGCAACCCTTAATGCGCTCAAACAAAATGACAATCCATCGAAAATAAATAAAGGTTGGGGGGTTAAAATCTCTGAACATCAAAAAATTAATCCGAGTGGCTTTAAAAGTCAAAACAAATTTTTTGACATAAAATAGTTTGTATTGTAAATAAAGGCACAAGCCACTGATCGGGAGGTTTTGAAACGGCTTATCGTAAGGTGACGCGATGGTACGACGTGTGTTGAAATCTTTACACCATTTATTTTAAAGAGGTTATTCTTATGAATACTTTTGCCAGGCTCGATCGTCTTCCACCGTATGTATTTGCAACCGTCAACAAGATTAAAATGGATGCAAGACACGCCGGAAAGGATATCATTGACCTCGGAATGGGAAATCCCGACCTCGGAACCCCACAGCACATCGTGGACAAGCTCACCGAGGCCGCCCAAAAACCGCACAATCATCGATATTCTGCATCCATGGGCATTACCAAACTGAGGATGGCCATTTCAAGCTGGTATAAACGCCGGTACGACGTCGATATCGATCCGGATACCGAGACCATCGTCACCATCGGTGCCAAAGAAGGGATATCCCATCTTGTCCTTGTAACGATCCGGCCTGGAGACGTGGTGTTCACACCCAACCCGACGTATCCCATCCACCCCTACTCAGCCATTATTTCCGGCGGCGACGTAAGGGGGATACCCGTGGGTCCGGGAAACGATTTTTTTGAGAACCTGATGAACGCCACTCGCCAGACCTGGCCGAGACCCAAAATCCTCATTATCAGCTATCCGCACAACCCGACCACAGAGGTCGTGGATATCGAGTTTTTTGAAAAAATCGTCGATTATGCCAAGGAGCACGATATCCTGATCGTCCATGACTTTGCTTATGCGGATCTGGCGTTCGACGGGTATGAACCCCCCAGTTTTCTCCAGGTCAAAGGCGCCAAAGATGTGGGGGTTGAATTTTTTTCGCTCTCCAAGAGTTACAGTATGCCCGGATGGCGGGTGGGCTTTTGTGTGGGAAATCCTGAAGTTGTGGGCGCCCTTCGCAGGATAAAAAGTTACCTGGATTACGGCATTTTTCAACCGATTCAGATTGCATCCATCGTCGCGCTGAACGGCCCCCAGGACTGCGTCAAAGAAATATGCGACACCTATAAAATCCGAAGAGACGCGCTGATAGCCGGTCTTAACCGCGTAGGCTGGGAAATTGAAAGTCCCAAAGCGACCATGTTCGTATGGGGCAAAATCCCGGATCAATTCCTCGACATGGGATCCGTTGAGTTCTCTAAAATGCTGATTAACGAAGCCCAGGTGGCTGTTTCGCCGGGCCTTGGATTTGGCGAATACGGTGACGAATACGTACGGTTTGCCCTCATAGAAAACAAGATGCGCATTAATCAGGCCATGCGGGGTATCCGAAAGATCATGTAGCGTTGCCCGGACAGGCTTGAAACCAGATTGAATATTGACAATTTACGGAATTCGTTTCGCGCCGTTTATTCGTATAAAATCGATAGAATTCCAGCCGTTCAGTATTCCATCCATGGGGCAAATTCGGAAGCCTCACAGAAATTCCGAAACGTTAATTATACAATTCTGTGGAGTAATTTTCGATGAAAAAAATAAATGTGGGGCTGCTCGGGTGCGGCACCATCGGCACCGGGGTTGCCAAGATTCTCATGGAGAACCAAGATCTTCTTTTATCCCGAGTCGGCGCTGTTTTAAACCTGAAATACGTCGCCGATATCGACCTTGAAACCGATCGCGGCATACCCTTTGATGACGGCGTATTGATCTCTGATGCATTTAAAGTGATCGATGATCCTGATATCGACATTGTTGTCGAAATGATCGGCGGAGAAGGAATTGCCAAAGATCTTATTTTACGAGCCATCGACAACGGAAAACCTGTGGTGACCGCAAATAAGGCTCTGCTCGCGGGCCATGGAAACACCCTGTTCGGAGCAGCCATGAAAAACGGTATAGACCTTGCCTTTGAAGCCTGTGTCGGCGGATGCATGCCGATCATCAAGTCGCTGCGGGAGTCTCTGGTGGGCAATCATATACAATCCATGGCCGGAATCCTCAACGGTACCTGCAATTACATATTATCCCGCAGTACCGAAGACGGCAGCAGGTTTGAAGATGTACTCGCTGACGCCCAAAAAAACGGGTTTGCCGAGGCAGATCCAACCCTGGACATCGAAGGCATCGACACGGCACATAAGCTGGCCATTTTGACATCCCTTGCCTATGGAATGGAAATTAACTTTAAGGACATCTATATTGAAGGGATCTCCAAAATCACCCCCATGGATATCGAGTTTGCCCGGGAGTTCGGCTACCGCATCAAACTTCTAGCCATTAGCAAAGACACGGGAGATGCCATCGAGGCAAGGGTTCATCCCACCATGATCCCTTTCACTAATCCCCTTTCCGGTGTCAACGGTGTGCTCAATGCCGTTACAATTACCGGCGATGCGGTTGGAGACATGATGCTTTACGGATATGGCGCAGGCATGATGCCCACAGCCAGCGCGGTGGTGGGGGACATCGTTGACATCGCACGCAATCTTCTCACGGGCGCCGAAAACAGAATTCCGCTGCTTTCCTATCAGATGGACCGAATCCGAAAAATTCCGGTTCGGAGAGTCGATGAGATATTCATTCATTATTATTTCCGGTTCTCTGCCCTGGACCGCCCCGGTGTTCTGTCAAAGATATCCGGAATCCTGGGCGACAACGAAATCAGCATCAAGTCCGTGCAGCAAAAAGGGAGAAAAACCAACGGTGCGGTTCCCATTGTCATGCTCACGCATTTGGCCAGGGAAGCGGATGTGCAAAAGGCTTTGACCGATATTTTGAATCTTGACGTTGTGAGTGACCGGCCGGTTCTCATACGCATCGAGGATGAGAACCAGGCGGATTAAGACAACGGAACTGGAAAGACCGGTGTTTCTATCACGAATTAAACAAAGACAGTGAGGTATTATGCATATTGTTTGTTCTGACTTGGAAGGTGTTTTTGTTCCTGAAATATGGATTAATGTGGCTGAAAAAACAGGTATTAAAGAACTTCGGCTGACCACACGTGACATTTCCGATTATGATGTGCTGATGAAAGGACGGCTGGCCATTCTCGAAGAGAACGGGCTTAAAATAGACGATATTACAGCAGTTATCGCCACCATGGATCCCCTTGAAGGGGCTGTGGAGTTTCTGGACTGGGTCCGGTCACGCACCCAGATAATCGTTGTCTCCGATACGTTCGATCAGTTTGCAGGACCCCTGATGCAAAAACTCGGATGGCCGACGCTTTTCTGCCACACCTTATCCATAGAGCCTGACGGTTTCATTTCAGGATATGTTCTGCGCCAGAACGACAGTAAGCGGGAGGCGGTGATTTCCTTAAAAAACCTGAACTACAAAACCATGGCTGTGGGCGATTCTTACAATGACATTACCATGCTCAAGGAAGCCGACAACGGCATCCTTTTCAGCCCGCCGGATAACGTGAAGAGCGAGTATCCGGAGTTTCCGGTATCATTCAGCTATGAATCCCTTAAGGATATTATCGAAAACATACTGTCCAACAGTTCAGACTAAAGAACAGGACAGATCTTATAATATAACTTACCACGAATGCACGAAAATACGAAAATTATTACATTGTTTCGTGCTTTCAATATTTCTTGTTTATATGATTACTGTTTAAGTTTTTTGTTTGAATGGGCAAAAACTTAATTACTTATAAAGTAAAACATGCTTAAACATAAAACCACATGCCGGGTGACGTACGGCGACACCGATAAAATGGGGTATGTCTACCATGCCAATTATTTCCGCTGGTTCGAAATCGGCCGATCGGAGATGTTCAGACATTTGGGGATTCCTTACAGTTCCATCGAATCGAGGGGTTTTTTCCTCCCGTTATCCGAGATACACTGCAAATTTAACGCTCCTTCCCAATACGACGACATCCTGCTGATCGAAACGCGCCTCGATCCACGTATCAAAGCGGGAATGAAGTTCGACTACCGGATATTCAGTGAAGATGGCAAAAAACTGCTTGCCAGCGGATATACAAAACATGCATGTGTGGATCGAGACAGCCGTCTCGTGAGACCACCTAAATTTTTAATGGATATTATTTCAAATAACGCCGATGCCGATTGACATTTCAAAATTTGACCGATGCCATCTCCTTGTTGTGGGAGATTTAATGCTCGATGAATATCTCTGGGGCGACGTCGACCGCATATCTCCCGAAGCACCGGTCCAAGTGGTTTCCATCAAAAACGAAGGGTATGCACTGGGGGGTGCCGGCAATGTCGTCAACAATGCAGTTGCCCTTGGTGCAAAAGTTTCAGTGGCCGGGGTAATCGGTTCCGGCAGAAACGGGCAGCTTTTACGCGACAAGTTCAATGAACTCGGTGTCGATATCGAAGGTATTTTTGAAGAACCTGCCAGGCTCACCACCCAGAAGACCCGGATCATTGCATCCCATCAACAAGTGTTGAGAATCGACAGGGAAACCGATACCGGCATATCCGATGCCACCCTGGAAAAGATTACACGATTCATAGAAGATAAAATACCCCAGGTGGATGTGGTTTTGATCTCCGACTACGGCAAGGGGCTCATCACCCAAAAACTGCTTTCGAGAATGACGGCATCGGCCCAAAAGCACCAAAAAATGAGTATTGTCGATCCCAAAGGGCTCGATTTTTCGAAATATTCCGGCGCGTCCCTGCTTACCCCAAACAAAAAAGAAGCCGCCATGGCTTCGAACGTGGAAGTTGTCGATGAATCCACCCTGGAAAAATCGGCAAACAATATTTTTGAGACCGTGGGCCTGGATAAGCTTTTAATCACCTGCGGCAAGGAGGGAATGGTTCTGTTCGATAAAAACAGGGAACCTTTCCGAGTCAGGGCCGAGGCGCGGCAGGTTTACGACGTATCCGGCGCCGGCGATACGGTCCTTGCAGTCCTTGGGCTTGCCATTGCGTCAGGAGCTTCCATTCATAACGCCGTCAGCGTGGCCAACACCGCCGCCGGAATCGTCGTGGGCAAGGTCGGCACTGCAACGGTTTCCAAGGAGGAACTGGCTTCGGCCTTAAAATCGGGTGACCCCGGCCGGCCGGCCAAATTCAAAAATTTATCTGAGCTTCCGGCGCTTATAGAAGAACTCAAGAAAAAAGGAAAGCAGCTGGTATTGACCAACGGTTGCTTCGACCTTTTGCATGCGGGCCATATCCGACTCTTTTCTGAGTCAAAGCAGATGGGAGATATCCTCATTGTTGCCATCGATGATGATGAATCTGTAAAAAATCTGAAAGGATCGGGGCGACCCGTTATCCGGGCCGAAGAGCGGGTTAGAATCTTGAGCGCCCTGGACTCGGTGGACTATGTTGTGGTTTTTTCCTCCCATGAGCTGGAAAAGCTTATTGATATCGTACAGCCGAACGTCCTGACCAAAGGGAGCAACTACGCCTCCAAGGAAGTTTTTGGGCACGAACGTGTCAAAGCCCTGAGTGGAAGGGTGGTTCTGATTCCGGTGACAGAAAATATCTCATCCACCCGCATTATCAACAATATTAAAAGCAGCACGCCGGATTGATATATTTAAGATCCAGGCAAACCATGCGATTTCTAAAGGAAACCAACCAGGGAATTATCCTCAAAGTCTTCGTTCAGCCCCGATCCGCAAAAAACATGATTGCCGGACAGCATGGCGACGCCCTTAAAATCAAGCTTACAGCGCCGCCCGTAGATGGTGCCGCCAATAAAATGTGTATTCAATACCTGGCAAAATTCCTCAAAATCCCCAAATCAGCCATTGAAATCATATCGGGACACACCAGCAGGACCAAGCGGCTCCTTTTACGATACAGCAATGAGAAAAATGCCGGCGGATCCGAGCAGAAACGGATACGGTCTTTAATTGCTTCGGTATTGAATTTAACAAAAACAACTTGACATACTTTCCATACCTGCTTATATATACGGTTTCAAATAATTGATGCGGGGTGGAGCAGTCTGGTAGCTCGTCGGGCTCATAACCCGAAGGTCGTAGGTTCAAATCCTGCCCCCGCTACCAGTAAATTCAAGGGGTTAGC
>Ga0316190_10000753_pt1 | contig 22846 bp, 23 predicted proteins | sample Eddworburrow2_MG_FD_204929 | JGI IMG/M metagenome (GOLD analysis project Ga0316190, IMG submission 204929) | Coastal sediment microbial communities from Maine, United States - Eddy worm burrow 2 | ecosystem: Environmental > Aquatic > Marine > Coastal > Sediment | place: USA: Maine | collected... | reverse complement strand
ATGTCGAGAAACGGATATTGAGCACGGCATTGGCGCCAATAGCCTCGGCCTGCGCCATCATTCGCTCCAGGGCCTCCTCACGGGACTCCTGTAATAATTCGGTATACCCCTTAAGCTCACCGCCAAAGATATTTTTCAGACCGGCCATCAAGTCGCGCCCGACATGTTTTGCCCGCACCGAACTCCCCTGCACCAGGCCAAAATGTTCGACCACCTTCCGGCCGGGAACAATTTCAAGATTTGTTAACAGCATCGTCATAGGGCCTCCCTGATTACTGAACAGCGCATGATCACCAGCCACAGCTATAGCCCCTGACCACACTCTATTCATTCCATCGGCAAAACCACATAATAATTAAGCTGTTACAGAAAACATTGCCACACGACCTGAGCCGTAATAATTTCCTGTCCGATGCCGATATAACAAATATCCGTATTCGCAAAGATAATAGCAAGCTGACCCAAGGAATGACATACCATGGAAAATGTACAGCCACTCTCTACCGCCAGCAATCCGGATCTGGACTGGAGCCAGGTACGCGAAACCGTCGCCCTGCTCAACCTGGCCGTTGCCAGAATCGAACATTCAATGCGCGACGGCAATGACTCTGTAGAAACGTTGACCGACTGGTTCACCACCATGGTTAAAAACATGCAGGTTATCAAGACCGCCACTGAAGACCTGCCCGAAGGCGAGACCAAACAGGCCATACAGAACAACTCCAGGGCCGCCGCCGAACACGTCCAGTCCGCCATTATCGCCTTTCAGTTTTATGACAAACTAACCCAGCGTCTTGCTCACGTTTCCAAAAGTTTGAATGCAATGGCCAGCCTGGTCTCTGACCCACAGCGACTGTATGTACCTGACGAGTGGAGTGGCCTGCAGACCATGATCAAATCCAGGTACACACTGGATGCAGATAAGAAAATGTTTGAAGACATCATGAGCGGCATGAGCATTGAAGATGCCCTGCAAAATGGCATCAAGCATGCCAAACAACAATCCGGCGGGGATATCGAACTTTTTTGACCAGCATCCCTGCCATGAATAACGGCGGCAGTAACGGCTAATACAAAAAGGTACCAATCAATCCGATGTGACTACCATCCGCAGTGCTACCCAATGGCCCGTCATATTCAATTGAGGTATAACGCAGGCCTACCAGTATAGAGTTTGTCACCAGCCAGTCCGTCTGCAGTATCACACCCAGAGCATTATCAAAACTGATATCCCCGCTACAAACCGCAGTAATATTACAGCTCAATGTCGGATTAATGTGATAAGTGATGCCGCCACCCAGCCAAAACATCTGACCCGACCTGTACATCAACAAACTTTCCAGTGGGAAACGATCAAACGAGGCATCACCATTGCTATAGCTCTGGATATCGAAAAAATAACCAAAACTAACCCGGCCTTCAAGATTGGGGTCTGCCATTGGCAACTTGGCGCCGAATGACATGGACAGTAATCCACCGGCGCTAATATCATCGCTGCCTGACCCGGAAACGATCGTCAGCAGATTATCACCACCCCCCGTAAGCGCCATGGAGAAAAAGGGCCTGACACCCTGCGCCTGCACAACTCCGGCCACCAGTAATAATACTGCGGCCAGCAATAAACGTGATTGTTTCATCTCCCCCTCCATAGACTGAAAAACACCCAGCACATCTTCAACATAACACAGCAGGCAACTACCCGCTATCAGGAAGCCAGAAAAATACTGAGCGATTTTTTAGCCAACAAGCAGCAACCATTAAGCAGTTACGAGATAAGCCAAAGACTTACAATAGCAGCACCAGTAACTGTAATACCAGCCAGGCATACAACGCAGCGATGACGTCATCGAGCATAATACCGAAACCACCACTAACACGCTGATCGGCCAGGCGGATGGGCCAGGGCTTGACGATATCAAACACACGAAACAGGATAAATCCCAGCACAATCCATAACCAGCCCGGTGGTGCCGCGGCCATGGTTAACAAATAACCGACGATCTCATCCCAGACAATGCCACTATGATCATGAACCCCAATATCGCGGGCCGTCACATGGCATAACCAGATACCCGGCAGCAGCAACAACAACAGCACCACCAACAGATAATACGGCCACGAGAGTGGTGCCAACAATAAATAGACTGGCACCGCAATCAGCGTACCAAAGGTACCGGGCGCAACGGGCATCGCACCGGCGCCAAAACCAAAGGCCAGAAAATGCCAGGGATTTCGCCAGATGGAGTCAGGCAGATTAGTATTTAGCTTCATAACGATCCTGCTAGCCTGGCATCAGCCGAAATGGTCAAAGCCTGAATGCTGCGGCGTATAAGACCGGCCCAGCGCATCACTACAGCGCACCTGTCCGCCAGCAGCGACAGAACCTATACTATAACAATCCGTCTGATTTTCCATATCGTGACAGCGAGACAACGGCACAGTAAAACATAATTCATAATCATCACCGCCCGATAATTGAATATCCAGCAATTCACTGTCACTGATCAAGCCCTGCTCCAGCAACACCCGGGCACAGGCAGCAAAGGCCGGTGACTGCGGTAATTCATCAACCTTGATAACGGCCCCGACCTGGCTTGCCTGACAGATATGCCCGAGGTCAGCCAACAAGCCATCAGATATATCAATGGCACTAGCGGCCAGCCCCCGCAGCGCCATCCCACACCTGACGCGTGGCTCTGGTTGATCCAGTGCCGCCATTAACTGCTGACCATAGGGTTGCGGTAAATCCAGCTTGTGCTGCCGACACCATAAGGCCAGCCCGGCATCACCTATATAACCGCTCAGGTAAATCATGTCTCCCACGCTGGCCGTGCTGCGTCGCAAGGCCTGCTGGGCCGGAACAAAACCATGCATCTGTAATGTTATTGCCAACGGCCCTCTACTGGTATCACCACCAACCAGTTGCACATCATGTCGGGATAACAAATCAAACAGGCCATCACAAAATTCACGCAACCATTCGCCATCAACCTGCGGCAAAGTGACGGACAGCGTGGCCCAGGCAGGCTCGGCCCCCATTGCAGCCATGTCACTCAGATTCACGGCTGCCACCTTCCAGCCTATGGAGTAGGCACTACTGTCATGATCAAAATGAATACCATCGACCAGGGTATCCATGGAAATCGCCAGCTCCATACCCGGAGGCGGCTGCAGCAATGCCGCATCATCACCAATCCCAAGGATTACATCAGCACGACAGGTGGAGTGCCGGTTAAAATAATCACGAATCAGATCGAACTCGGATACCATCTCCGCCATTCGCTCCTGTTGCAGCTTATGTTGTCTTGCCAGCTGGTTTGTCGGCTGTCTCAATCGGGCGCAGGCTCTTAGCCAGCTTATCGAGAATACCATTGATGTATTTATGGCTGTTCTCAGCCCCAAAAAGCTTGGCCAGCTCTATGCCTTCATTAATCACAACCCGATAAGGGACATCGATATGATGCTTGAACTCGCAAACGCCAAGACGAAGTATGGCTAGCTCCACCGGGTCGACTGCTGCCAAACCTCTATCTAGAACCGGGGCAACAGCTTCATCCAGCTCTGTGGTATTACGTACCACCTGTTGCACCAGGTCATTGAAATAGTCTTCATCGATACGACGCCGATCCTTTTCCGGTACAAAATACAAATCAACGGCCTGATCATCAAGCTGGTTTAACTGCCATTGATAAATGGCCTGCACGGCATAGCGGCGGGCCAGACTGCGCGCATGACTCATGTGCAATTATTCCTTTCGATAGTGCCCGGCAGGAGTGCCGGACAGGTAACAGAACGGGGGAAATGCCGACATCAGCCTGAGATATTACGTAACAGGTTAACCATCTCTATGGCCGTCAGTGCTGCATCACCACCCTTGTTTCCGGCCTTGGTACCAGCCCGCTCAATGGCTTGTTCAATAGTATCAACTGTCAACACCCCAAAGCTCACTGGCACATCGGTCTGCATCGAAACATCGGCCAGGCCACGACTACAACTGCCAGCCACATAATCGAAGTGCGGAGTCCCACCGCGGATCACGGCGCCCAGGGCTATAATGGCATCATAACCCCCCTTGCTGGCAACCTGCTTACACACCAGCGGCAGCTCAAAGGCACCCGGCACATAAATAATCTCGATATCCTTGTCAGACACACCATGACGCTGCAATATATCAACAGCCCCTTTGATCAGTTGTTCAACAATAAAACTGTTGAACCGGGCAGCTACCAGTGCAAAACGCATGTTCTGCGTCGTAAAATCACCTTGAATAGTCCTGAAATCTGTCATCTCCGCTTCCTGGCTAGTTGATCAACCGTAGATTGTACTTTATTAGCGTCATTCACAGGGTAAATATCCAGTTATTTCGAGCCCAAAACCGGACAGGCCATGCAATTTTTTGGGTGTCCCCAACACACACATACGTCGCACCCCGAGATCCAGCAATACCTGTGCCCCGACGCCATAGGTACGCAAATCATTACCTGTAGCAGGCCGGGGCAACTCAATCCCACGCTCACGCATTTGTATATCAGTCATACGCCTGACCAGGGCATTGGCATCATCACGACCACGGATAACTACGATTACCCCGCGGCCCTCAGCCGCCACCCTCTGCATGGCAGAACGCAGCGGCCAGCTACGATCCGCCCTGTTACTCATCAATATATCACTAAACATATCTTCAACATGAACCCGCACCAGTACATCGACCTCGGGGTCGAGCTGACCATAAACCAGGGCCCAGTGCAATTGATCTGCAACAATATCCTGATAGGCGTACAGGGTAAAGCCGCCCCACTCGGTAGACAACGGGCATTCACTGACCCGCTCGATCGTTTTCTCATGCTCGATCCGATACTGGATCAGATCGGCAATAGTACCGATTTTCAAATCATGTTCAGCGGCAAACTGTTCCAGCTGCGGACGCCGGGCCATGGTGCCATCTTCATTGAGTATCTCGACAATTACACTGGCCGGCACCTGACCGGCAAGGCGGGCCAGATCACTACCGGCTTCGGTATGACCGGCACGAGTCAACACGCCACCCGGCTGTGCCATCAAGGGGAAAATATGGCCGGGTTGCACGAGGTCGACCGGCCGGGCATTTTCGGCCGCCGCCGCCTGTACCGTAGCGGCCCGGTCAGCAGCAGAGATACCTGTCGTTACACCCGTGGCCGCTTCAATGGACACGGTAAAATTGGTCATGTGTTTGGCATCTGTATCACTGACCATCAATGGCAAACGTAATTGTTCACAACGCTCGCGCGTCAACGTCAGACAGATCAGACCACGACCATAACGGGCCATAAAGTTGATGTCATCGGCCTTAACAAAAGCGGCTGCCATCACCAGGTCACCTTCGTTTTCCCGGTCCTCGTCATCAACAAGGATAACCATTCGTCCCTGACGTATATCCTCAATCAGCTCTGCTGTCGAATTTAACGGCATCTTTATACAACGTTATGGATTAATGGTCTGCAGCAGGATTAACAAAACCGGCGCGCCGTAACAGCGACTGATCTATAGCGGAATCACTGGCCCCGGAACCCAGCAGGCGTTCGAGATAGCGGGCAATGATATCGACCTCAATATTGACGCGAGTGCCCGGCTGATATTGATTAGTGATGGTCTGCTCCTGAGTATGGGGAATAATATTGACACTGAAACTGTTACCACTGACTTCGTTGACAGTCAGACTGACACCATCAACACAGACCGAACCCTTGGCAGCAATATAACGAGCCAGGGCCTCGGGCACCGTAAAGTCAATCCGCTGCGATCGGCCATCATCGCGACAGGTGCTAACTTCAGCAATACCATCAACATGGCCACTCACGAGATGACCACCAAGGCGAGTTGTCGGTAACAATGCCTTTTCAAGATTGACGCTATTCCCGGCAGCCAGCTCCGCAAAGGTGGTACATGACAGGGTTTCACCCGAGACATCGGCATCAAAACCTTTGCCCTGTAAGGCAACAACCGTCAAACACACACCATTAATGGCGATACTGTCACCCAGTTTGACATCAGCAAAGCCCAGGGTATCACTGACAACCGTCAGGCGGATATCATCACCCCGCGCTGCTACTGCAGCAATCTGTCCCACGGCCTGTACAATTCCTGTAAACATGTGAATCAACCTATCAAGTGTTACGTCAGTTTAATCAAACATCCCTGAAGACATCGCGTGCAACTCGGACACCGGCACACCGGATCCGCGACTTAGTTCGCCGCGGCAATACGCGCTGTAATACGGATATCCCGGCCTACAGCCCGGATATCGCTGATATCGACATCGACACATTGTGCCATATTTGACAGCCAAGGTAGATCAAAAAGCCCACGGGCAGCATTCCCCATCAATTTGGGAGCCATATAAATAACCAGTTCATCGATCAAACCGGCACTGAGCAGAGCGCCACTGAGTGTAGCGCCCGCCTCGACCAATACCTCATTCAGTTCATACGCTGCCAATGCCTGCAGCAGCGCTGTCAGATCCAGGCGCTGCTGCCCCTGATGCCCATCCTTCAGCAGCGGTACCGCCAGCAACGACAGCGATGACGATGAAAATTGCTGCATATCCAGCACCTGAGCTATGTCTGCGGATGTCGCCAGCAACACCGGCCCCGGAGACTGCAACAATCTGGACCTGGCCGGCAAACGACCTTGGGTATCAACAACAATACGTAATGGCTGGCGTAGTTGACCATCATCCAGCGGGGTTATCTCCCCTGCAGCAGCACGTACCGTCAGGGCCGGGTCATCGGCCAGCACGGTGCCGATACCGGTTAAAATCGCCGAGCTGCGCGCCCGCAAACGCTGCACATCCTGACGCGCTGCAGCTGAGGTAATCCACCGACTCTCACCCGTGGCCATTGCTGTACGGCCATCCAGACTCATGGCCAGTTTGCAGCGCAACAACGGCCGCCCACGTAACATACGGGAAATAAAACCGGCATTGAGTGCTTCGGCCTCGGCTTGACCTATCCCCGTCTCGACCTCGACACCAGCCTGACGCAACCGCTCCAGCCCCTGGCCGGCCACTTCCGGATTCGGATCCGGCATGGCTACAACAACGCGCCGAATCCCCGCGGCAATCAATACCTCGGCACAAGGCCCGGTGCGACCATGGTGACTACAGGGTTCCAGTGTGACATAGGCTGTTGCACCACGTGTCTGTTCGGCACCCGCTTCGCCAACCTGTTGCAAGGCATGGATTTCGGCATGTGGCCCGCCAGCCTGCTGATGCCAGCCGGCGCCCACCACTTCAGCGTCTTTTACAATGACACAACCAACACGGGGATTGGGATCAGTGGTATACAGGCCGCGATGAGCTAATCGTAAGGCCTGCGCCATAAACCGCTGATCGGCTTCACTCATGATGCTACGAGGATTTTTTGTGGTGCCCGGCCAGCAGGGTCACAGATTTGTCCAGATCGACATTCACTTTACGTTGCAAACGTTCGATCTCTTCCTGAAAGGCGTTGATATCCTGAAAGCTTCGATAAACCGAGGCAAAACGCACATAGGCAACCTCATCCAGTTGCCGCAGCTCCTCCATCACCCACTCACCAAGGACATGGGACGGTAAGTCACGCTCACCACAGGTATGCAAACGATGTTTGATACGATTGATAGCCGAGTCGATATCATCATAGGACACCGGCCGCTTCTCCAGCGCCCGGGCAAAACCGCGCTTGAGTTTTTCCTCATCAAACGGTTCATGTTTAGCGTCATTCTTGATGATGCGGGGTAATGCCAGCTCAGCAGTTTCAAAGGTTGTAAAACGTTCATTACAATCCAGACACTCACGCCGCCGCCGCACCGAAGCCCCGGCACTGGCCAACCGTGAATCAATCACCTTGGTATCATCAGCCTCGCAAAAAGGACAACGCATAATCAGCCCCTGCTATCTGTCTGTTTATAAAAATACTACCCGGGGTAAACAGGAAAACGGCCGCAGATATCCAGCACCTGCTGTTTTACCCGCTCGATGGTCTGGGTATTATTGATATCATCAAGGATGTCGCACATCCAGCCCGCCAACTGTTCGACCTCAGCCACCCCAAAACCGCGGGTTGTCACAGCCGGTGTGCCAACACGAATACCACTGGTCACAAATGGTGATTGCGGATCATTCGGCACACTGTTTTTATTAATCGTAATATTGGCGGCACCCAGCGCCGCATCGGCATCCTTACCGGTAAAGTCCTTACCAATAAAATCGACCAGAAACAAATGGTCATCGGTGCCACCTGAGACGATCTTATAACCACGACCCAGGAACACCGCGGCCATTGCCCTGGCATTATCCAGCACCTGCTGCTGATACTGTTTGAATTCCGGCTGCAGGGCCTCACGAAAGGCCACGGCCTTGCCAGCAATAACATGCATCAACGGCCCACCCTGGGTACCCGGGAACACCATTGAATTGAGTTTCTTTTCAATATCGGGATTGGCACGCGCCAGGATGATGCCGCCACGCGGGCCACGCAAGGTTTTATGGGTTGTAGAAGTAGTGATATCAGCGATCTGAACCGGGTTCGGATACAGACCTGCCGCTACCAAACCAGCAACATGGGCGATATCAACAAACAGATAGGCACCCACCTTATCGGCGATATCACGCATACGTTGCCAGTCAACAACACGGGAATAGGCACTGAAACCACCAACCACCATCTTCGGTTTGTGCTCCAGGGCCAGGGCCTCCATTTCATCATAATCAATTGCGCCGGTATCGCTGTTCAAGCCGTATTGCACCGCATTAAAGATCTTGCCTGAAAAATTAACCTTGGCGCCATGAGTGAGATGACCACCATGGGCCAGACTCATACCAAGGATCGTATCACCCGGTTGCAACAGGGCCAGATATACAGCCGCATTGGCCTGTGAACCCGAGTGTGGCTGAACATTGGCATAATCGGCACCAAACAACTCTTTGGCCCGGTCAATCGCCAGCTGCTCCACAATATCTACATATTCACAGCCACCATAATAACGTTTGGCCGGATAACCCTCGGCATATTTATTAGTCAACACGGAGCCCTGCGCCTGCATGACTCGTGGACTGGTGTAATTTTCAGAAGCTATCAGTTCGATGTGTTCCTCCTGACGCCGTTCTTCCCCCTGGATGGCATCCCATAAGGCATCATCAAACCCGGCAATAGACATATCTGCTTTAAACATTCAGCACCTCAAACACTAGAAAATTGATAAAACTGTCTTCACACTCGTCCGTAAAACACACCACTGTATCAGCATTGCAACATTGAATATTCATGGAGCGCCAAAGTTTCGTCACCTTGGCCAAGCGTATCTACTTGTTTTATATGCGATTATTCAAACACCCCAGCATAACCCGCTGGAATATGGTAAAATTTCGGTTGCACATCATAACATAGACACCATGATTTGCGGAGAGTGTCGGCTACCGGCCTCGTTATAGCGACTTATTTTAACCAACCTGACAATATACGGAAGTGGATTCGTGGCTGACAGTTCATCGACCTCGCCAAACAGCCCGGCAATTAACCGGTTGCTGGCTATCCTCGAACCTCTGCTGCAATCTGCCAGCGGTGAGGCCGTTTATCAACACCTGTCACTTCTCCTAGAAAACATCCAGACAAACACCAGCGAAACACAGGATGCCTATACCGATCTATTTCGGGAACTACTGGATATTCTGAGTAATTATGCCCCGGCGGACGCCTCACCACTGCAGACCCACCTGCAATTAGTCCGCCTGCAACTGGGTAACCCCTTAAACGCCACTGAGCTAAACCAGTTACGCAACACTATTCGCAACACTGCGCGCCAATTCAGCATACAGACACCACCACCTTTGCGGGACAAGATCGACCTCTCGCTCAACGCGCTGGCAAAAAATTATAGTAACCCGTCTGCGGAAGAAAGCTCGCAGGAGCAGGCAGCCCAGACAACAGCCGCCGAACCTGTAGCTGCCACACCGCCGCCAACACCCGCAACAGCGCCAGCGCCCGAGGCAGAGGATAAAGACCTGCGCGTTGACCAGGCCTACCGCCGCCACCTTGATGATAAGCGGGAACGTATTCAGCATATTCAGAAAACGCTTGGAGAACAGGTTAACGCTATCATTAAGCAAAATGAAGAATTCGGGGTGCTGCTGGAAGTCGAATATGAAACCCTGCGCCACAGCGAAAACATAACTGAGGTGCAGGGACTGCGTCAGGCCCTGAGCACTGAGGTTGAAAAGCTGCTCAAAGGTAACCACAGCCTGGCCTCAAAACTCGACAAGGCACAAAATTACCTGAAAATCATCGAGTCGGAAGGGCAACATCTCAATGATGAGTTAACCCGGGTACATATCCTCAGCCTTACCGATGATCTGACAGGTTTATCCAACCGCCGTGCATTTATGCGCCGCCTGGAAGACGAGGTTTCGCGCGTCCAGCGTTATGGCTCACCATTATCACTGGCCTTGATTGATATGGACTTTTTCAAGAGCATTAATGACAAGCTGGGACATCCGGCCGGTGACGAGGTACTACGGACATTTTCCAACAATATCCTGTCAATCTTCCGCCACCATGACATGGTCGCCCGTTACGGTGGTGAGGAGTTTGCCATTCTGCTGCCAAACACAGATATTGAGGGCTCCTATCGGGCACTGGAAAAGGTCAGGATCCGCACCGCAGAGAGCCATTTCCAGAGCAACGGTAATACCCTGTCTATGCCTACCTTTTCGGCCGGCCTGGCCCTGTACAAACCGGGAGAAACTACCGGCGACCTGATTGAGCGGGCCGATAAAGCGCTGTTTCGGGCCAAGGAGCTGGGACGTAATCGTATTGAAATCGCCTCAAGCGATAAACCGAGAAAAGACCAGGGATCATCAGGACCAGGCACCAGGTCGGTTTAAATAACCATCAGGGGCGATCGTCGATAGCCGCGCCTTCTTTTTCCACGACAATCAGATCCGCCTTACTGACGCCCAGCATCAGTACCGAGGCACTGGCGACATAGATAGATGAATAGGTACCGACAAAAATACCCACTATCAGTGCCGTCGCAAAACCATGAATAATCTCACCACCCAACAGAAACAATGCAACCAGCACCAACAGCGTTGTCAGCGAGGTTATCATGGTGCGCGATAACATTTGATTGATCGCGGCATTCATAACCCCGATGTTATCGGCCTTGCGCATCACACGAAAATTTTCGCGAATTCTGTCAAAAACCACAATAGTATCGTTGAGCGAATAACCAATCACGGCCAGCACGGCGGCCAACACCGACAAATCAAAATCAATCTGGAAAATAGAGAAAAAACCGATCGTGATGATGACATCATGAACCAGGGCTATAACAGCACCAACAGCAAAACGCTTCTCAAAACGTAATGCCACATAAATCAAAATGCCGGCCAATGCATAGATCATAGCCAGGCCACCATCTTCGGTCAGCTCATCCCCCACCTGTGGGCCGACAAATTCAATCCGGCGCATTTCCACCTGGTCCGGATAGGCCTGATACAGAGCTTCAAGGACATTGGAACTAATCTCGGCACTACTGAGATCAGCACGCGGCGCCAGCCGGATCAATACATCCTTGGCCGTACCAAAAGACTGCACAACGGCATCATCATAACCCGCCTTTTGTAAAACTATACGCACCTCGGCCGGATCAACCGCGGTTTGATAGCCGATTTCTACCAGCGTACCACCGGTAAAATCGATACCAAAATTAAGTCCACGCGTAGCTATTGACGTCAGCGATATGGCTATTAGCAACACTGACAATATCAGCGCCAGACGGCGCTTGCCCATAAAATCTATGCTGGTTTCCCGTTTAAAAATCTGCATGATGCCGCAAAATCCCGTTATTCAAACCGTTAAAAAATTCGAGTCATTAGATAGAAAGTTTTTGCACCCGTTTGCCACCATACACCATATTGATGACAGCACGAGTACCCATAATAGCGGTAAACATCGATGTCAGAATACCAATCGACAGGGTAATCGCAAAACCCTTGATGGGGCCGGTACCAAAACCATACAGCACCACCGCTGCAATCAGTGTAGTGATATTGGCATCGGCAATAGTTGACAGTGCCTTGTCGTAACCGGCGCTAATACTGGCCTGGGGTGAATTACCAATACGTAACTCTTCGCGGATACGTTCGAAGATCAGCACGTTGGCATCAACCGCCATACCCACTGTTAACACAATACCGGCAATACCCGGCAAGGTCAGCGTAGCCTGCAACAACGACAATACCGCCACGATCAAAACCAGATTCAGCATCAAAGCCAGATTGGCCACCAGACCAAATATCCGGTACCAGACCACCATAAAGATCAACACCAGGACAAAACCAATCATCACCGACTGGAAACCCATATCGATATTATCCTGCCCCAGACTCGGTCCTACGGTACGTTCTTCAACGATTTCTATAGGTGCCACCAGAGCGCCGGCACGTAACAACAGGGCCAGTTTGCGAGCTTCATTGGTACTATCCAGGCCGGTAATCTGGAAACGTTTACTGAACTGCCCGCGAATAGTAGCAACATTGATGACTTCCTGGACTTCCTTACTGGTTTTAACCTTCTTACCATCAACGATTCTGGTCGTGGTTTTACGTTCAATAAATACCACCGCCATCGACTTGCCGATGTTCTCCTTGGTAGTATTATTCATCTTCCGTGCGCCTTTGCTATCCAGCGAAATAAATACTGCTGGCGAGCCGTTCTGCTGATCAATTCCGGATGACGCATCAATAATCTGATCACCCGTAACAACAACCCGTTTTTTCAACAGGATAGGACTACCATCACGCTCACGGTACAAACGCGAACCCACCGGAACACGACCGGCAACGGCATCCTGAGCATCATTAATATCGTCAGCCAGACGAAATTCCAGCGTTGCAGTAGCACCAAGAATTTCCTTAGCCCGGGCCGGGTCCTGAACACCAGGCAGCTGAATGACAATTCTGTTCTCTCCCTGACGCTGAATAATGGGTTCGGCAACACCCAGCTCATTGACACGTTTACGCAAGGTAATGATATTCTGCTGCACGGCAAAATTACGTGTCTCACGGATATCCTGATCACTCATTACAGCCTGCAACAGCACGCTACCACCCGTATCGATCTCCTCAAGCAGCAGTGACGAAAACTCCCGCCCGATCAACGCCCGGCCCTTGTCCCTGTCGCCACTATTACGGAACTTGACTTCTACGCCACCAGTAGACATACGGACAATAGAGAGATAGCGGATCTTCTCACCACGCAGCGACGCCCTTATTTCACTAACATATCGCTCATCGGCCTGACGAATGGCGGCGACCATATCAACTTCCATCAGGAAATGGACACCACCGCGCAAGTCCAGCCCCAGATACATCGGTGCAGCATTAATCGCCGCCAACCAGTCCGGCGTCGCCGGCACCAGATTCAGGGCAGCAATAAAGTCATCACCCAATGTATCAACAATGACACTCTGAGCCCGCAATTGATCTTCAGCACTGTGGAATTTAACGACCAGCCCCTGCGGCATCTGCTCCGCCCCAAGCGCTTCAATTCCTGCACCCTTGAGGACATTGATGACTGTTGTTTTTGTTGCCTCATCAACCGTAGCGCCACGTACAGCTGTCACCTGTACCACAGGATGTTCACCATATAAATTAGGTAAAGCATAAACAGCACCGATCACAACCGTGACGGCAATAAGCAGGTATTTCCAGAATGGATACTGATTCATAACGATTACCGGGAAGGCGCTAGGCCGACTTCAAAAATTAGCATGTGGATCAGGACTTCAAGGTGCCTTTGGGCATCATTGAACCAACGGCATTGCGCTGTACCTTGACGTTTACACCCTCGGACACTTCCAAAGTAACAAAGCTGTCATCCATCTTGGTGATGCGACCTAACAGCCCACCATTGGTTACAACCTCATCGCCCTTGGCCAGCGACTCCGTCATTTTTTTATGTTCCTTGGCACGTTTCATCTGCGGCCGCAGTAATAAAAAATAGAAAATAACAAAAATCAGCACCAACGGGATCAAACTACCGAAACCCGGTTCGGCGGCCTGGCCACCCGCGGCCATGGCGTCAGAAATAAACAAACTCATTATTCGACCTCATTGCAAACAAACAGTTACCTGGCCCAAAGCCACTCCTGCAATGCAGCAGCAGTTTTAACCAGACATAGCTGCCGGATATTAGCACAGCCTAACGGCCATGCCCATCATGTGGCTGCGTCAGATCGCTGAGCGTAAAATTTAGCCACAAAAGCCGACAACTGGCCGGCCCGAATGGCCTCGCGCAAACCAGACATAAGAGACTGATAATAATGAAGATTATGTATCGTATTGAGACGGCTGCCGAGAATTTCATTGGTCGTCTGCAAATGCCGCAAATAGGCACGACTGAAACGCCGGCAGGTATAACAGTCACAATGCTCATCCAGTGGCCGGGTATCATCCCGATACTGGCTGTTGCGAATCCGGATAACACCCTGATTGACGAATAAATGGCCATTACGGGCATTACGCGTCGGCATCACACAATCAAACATATCAATGCCCCGACAAACCGCCTCCACAATGTCCTCTGGTTTACCCACACCCATTAAATATCGCGGCTTATCGGTTGGCAGCTGCGGCGCCGTATGCTCGAGGATACGCAACATATCCGCCTTGGGTTCCCCCACCGAAAGTCCACCAATGGCGTAACCATCAAATCCTATGGCCTCAAGACCCCGCAAAGACTGCTGCCGCAACTCCTCATACATACCCCCCTGCACGATACCGAACAATGCCGCGCCATGATCGCCATGGGCCACACGGCTGCGTTCAGCCCAGCGTAGTGATAATTGCATGGAGGCTTCAGCCTCTTCGTAACTGGCCGGATAGGGTGTGCATTCATCAAAAATCATGATGACATCGACGCCCAGCGCCTGCTGTACGGCCATCGACTCCTCCGGCCCCATAAATACCTTGTCACCATTCACGGGGGAACGAAAGGTCACGCCCTGTTCATCGATCTTGCGCAGCTCGCCCAGGCTGAACACCTGAAAACCGCCGGAATCCGTCAGGATCGGCCCCTGCCAGCCCATAAAATCATGCAGGCTGCCATGCCTGGCGATAATATCCACGCCGGGCCTGAGCATCAGATGAAAGGTGTTGGCCAGAATCATACTGGCCCCAAGATCGACCACCTCATCCGGCGTAACGGTCTTAACCGCGCCATAGGTACCCACCGGCATAAAGGCCGGTGTCGTGACCGTGCCGCGCGCAAAGCTCAAACCCCCGGCCCGCGCCGCACCATCCTTGTTAAATAATTCAAACTTCATCGTTACCATGCATCATTAGACAAACACCACGCCTCACTCCTCACTATAAACAAACATCGCATCACCATAACTGAAAAAACGGTATTGCTGCGCAACCGCATGTTGATAGGCCTGCAGGGTCTGCTGCCGCCCGGCAAAGGCACACACGAGCATCAACAAGGTTGATTCCGGAAAGTGAAAATTGGTCACCAGGGCATCAACACTGTGGAAACAATAACCCGGCGTGATAAAAATATCCGTGTACCCGCGAAAGGGTTGTATTTCACCCTGCTGCGAAGCCGTTTCCAGGCAGCGTACCACCGTCGTTCCCACTGCAATCACGCGCCTGCCCTGCACCCGTGCCGCTCGCACCTGTTCACAGACCTGTGCCGACACCTCCAGCCATTCAGTATGCATGCGGTGTTGTGAGATTTCATCTACCCGTACCGGCTGAAAGGTACCCGCACCAACATGGAGCGTAACATAGGCAATATCTACTCCGCGCTGCTGCAACGCCTCCATTATGGCCCGATCAAAGTGCAGACCTGCCGTCGGTGCCGCCACTGCGCCATCGGTCCGGGCATAAACGGTTTGGTAACGCGACTGATCAAGCAACTCATCGGCTCGATTGATATACGGTGGCAAAGGCATGTGACCGCAGTCGGCCAGTAATTCATGCACCGTCTGCCCTGTGGCTACCGCTAATAGATAAAATTCATCCAGGCGCCCTATTACTTCTACCCTCGGTGCCTCCTCATTATCCGGCTCCTCTGCAATCAGTATCTGACTGCCTACGCGGGGCGGTTTACTGGCGCGGACCTGAGCCAGAAACTGAAACTCATCCACTATCCGTTCAACCAGAACTTCAACCTTGCCACCGGATGCCTTACGACCGGATAAACGTGCCGGAATCACGCGGGTATTATTAAAAACCAGCAGATCACCGGGGTTGATCAAATGCGATAAATCAGTGAAATTCCGATCCTGCACCTGACCACTAACCGTTTCCAGCGTCAACAAGCGACTGGAACTGCGTTCATAGAGTGGATACTGGGCAATCAGGTGCTCAGGCAGGTCAAAGGAAAAATCGCGGCGCTGCATCAATGGGTCTCAATCAAACAGGGGCGGAAATTCTAGCAGATTTTTCCAAAATCAGCTCATATTGCCGGTCGCCGCTTGTCAGGGATGCTGACTGGCCGGTATACTCCCGCACTACTTGGCCTGGGTGGCGAAATTGGTAGACGCGCCGGATTCAAAATCCGGTTCCTTCACGGGAGTGTCGGTTCGACTCCGACCCTAGGCACCATTTCCTGAGCAGCCCGTTAATGTCGGCTTCTTGCCCCCCAAAGGGCATTCGCAACACTTATGATAGTTGCATACTCTATAACCTGGCCTTAGAGTAGCAAATAACTAGTAATTAGGAGACACCTTCCCCAATGTCCGGAACACATTATTCACTTGAAATTCAGCCCGTAGTCCCTAATGAACTGCAGCGCCTGCATGAACTATCCAATGACCTGTTATATAGCTGGGACAGCAAGGTGCGTGGACTATTCCATCGCCTGGATCCGGATTTATGGGAAGATTGCACACATAACCCGAAGGTTTTTCTGCGTCGTGTGGCCCAGAAAAAACTCGAAGCCGCTGTGGAAGATTCCGTATACATGCAGGACTACAATCGTGTCCTGACGTCTTATGATGCCTATCATCAGAATCAGCTGCGTGAACGTCGCGCCAAGATACACCCGTTATTGCACCCAGAAAAAGATCTGGTGGCCTATTTTTGTGCGGAATTCGGTCTGCATGAAAGTTTCCCCATCTATTCAGGGGGACTGGGTATCCTGGCCGGTGATCACTGCAAGGCGGCCAGCGACCTGTGCATCCCTTTTGTAGCCGTGGGCATGTTATATCGCCGGGGTTATTTCAACCAGACCATTGATGGTCACGGCAATCAGGTACCACACTATTTTGAATCCAACCCTGATGATCTGCCTATCCGCCCCAGCCAGAATAAAGAAGGTAATGAAATCCATGTCGCCATCACGCTGCCAGGGCGCCAGGTTAACCTGAAGGTCTGGGAAGCCAAGGTTGGGCATATCACGCTCTATCTGCTCGACAGTGATCTGCCGGAAAATCAGGAACGGGATCGTGCCATTACCCACCAGCTTTATGGTGGCGACCGCACCATGCGAATTGAACAGGAGATCGTACTGGGCATCGGCGGCGTACGGGCGCTACGCGCTGTAGGACTGGCGCCGACAGTCTGGCACATCAACGAAGGCCACGCCGCGTTTCAGGTACTGGAACGCTGCCGTGAACTGGTACAGTCAGACCAGGATTTTGATACTGCCCTGGAACTGGTAGCGGCAGGCACCGTCTTTACCACCCACACCCCGGTCGCTGCGGGTCATGATATTTTCAAACACGAACTGATCACGCCATACTTTCAGGGTTATATCCAGGACACGGGCCTAAACCGTGCCGAATTTCTTACCTTGGGTTCATTTCCAGGCGATAAAGAAGCCTTCAATATGACCTCGCTGGCATTACGTGGCTCACGTTTTCACAATGGTGTCAGCCGCATCCACGGTGGTGTTGCCTCGCAGATGGAAGGTTACATCTGGCCCCAGATACCGGCCGAGGAAAATCCAATCAGTTACGTCACCAATGGCGTCCATGTCCCAACTTTTCTGGCCCGCGAATGGAATCATCTGTTTGATATGCACTTCGGTGGTGGCTGGCGCAACGAGATGCTGAACGAGGAATACTGGCAGGATGTCGACTCCATCCCGGATCATAGCTACTGGAGTATTCGTCAATCACTAAAAACCAAGTTATTTGACTACGCCTTTAAACGGACATCCACACAGCACCTACGCAATGGCTGCAGTCCAACCCAGATCGAGCGTCTGACGCAGTATCTGGCGGCACCGGAGAAGGATATCCTGACGGTGGGTTTTGCCCGTCGTTTTGCCACCTACAAAAGGGCAACATTATTATTCGCCGATCCCGAACGACTGGACCGGATCGTCAACGATCCGGAAAAACCGGTGATCTTTATATTTGCTGGTAAGGCCCACCCCCATGATGTGCCGGGGCAAGGTTTCCTGAAAACGATTTATGAATATTCCCGCATGCCTCAGTTCGAGGGAAAAATCATTTTGATAGAAAATTACGACATGGCCCTGGCGCGCAAACTGGTCTCCGGTGTTGATGTCTGGTTGAACAATCCGGAATACCCGCTGGAGGCCAGCGGCACCTCGGGCGAAAAAGCCGGCATCAATGGTGTCCTGAACCTCAGCGTCCTCGATGGCTGGTGGGGTGAAGGTTATAACGGTGAAAATGGCTGGGCCATCACCCCGCATGGCCCGCAATTTAATGCCGAGTTCCGCAACCGCGAAGAAGGCAGTGAACTCTACGACCTGCTCGAACACCATGTCGCGCCGCTGTATTATGCTCGCAGCAGTCATGGCTACTCAACCGACTGGGTCAGCAAGTCCAAGGAATCAATGAAATCGTTGATGACTCATTTCAGTTCCCAGCGCATGGTCATGGATTATGTCAGCCGCTTCTACAGCATGGCCAGTCAGCATCATGCCCGCCTTGGTGCGACCGATATGACTCCAGCCCGTGAACTGGCCCAGTGGAAAAAGAAGGTAAGACAGTGCTGGGGCGGTGTCACGATGCACCGCATGGATCAGCCACCCAAGGCCATCCATGCCAGTGAAACACTATCCATACAAGTCGCGGTCAATCTCAACGGCCTGGACTGCGAGGATGTCTACATGGAATGCCTGCTCGGCAAGGACAATGATCCCGATACCTTCTCGGCCCAGGACATTTATAAACTGGAAGCCAACGGTAAAAATGAACAGGGGGAACACCTGTTCCATATCAAGCTCAACTCACCGCTGGCCGGTTTGCAATATTACAAGATACGCCTGTATCCATACCATAACCTGCTGGGCCGACGCTTTGAAACAGGCTACATGTTATGGCTGTAAAACCGTAGCAGGACTTTCTCAGTTCTCAGCAAAAAGGGGGCTGGTAGATGTGAGTATGCCACACTACCAGCCCCCTTTTTTATAAGCCGCCGCCAGTGCCCCAGGTCGAGGCCAGGCCCGGCAATGTCAGGCCTTCTTTTTCCCAGTGATCATTGCCCTGACAAGATTCTCGCCATGCAAGCGGCTCGACACCACAACACCAGTGATATGCAGAAATATCAAAAGCAGGGTCAGATTCGTTGACAGCTCGTGGATTTCCTCCCAGTCCTCCTCGTCCTGATTATTGCCAGTCTTGCGGTCTTCATGCTCATCCCGGTCAGCATGGGCAACAGGGATAAGCGACAGCTCGACATTAACTGCCGCCAGCGGGCCACGCCCTTCCTCAATGGCATAAAGCTTCAAACCACTGACCGAAATAACAAACAAACCCAGCAACAGGGCCAGCACCATCCAGCCACCGGCCGGATTATGGCCAATATAATGCCCGGGTTTTTTATGGACCAGATCCTTCAGATAACCGAACACCACGGTTGGTGAATAGACAAAATCACTAAAACGCGCATAACGGCTGCCAATCACACCCCACAGCACGCGAAAAACAATCAGCCCAAGCACGGCATAACCCGAATAAATATGCAGGATACTTTCATCTTCAGCAGTCAGATAGGCAACAACAAACGAGACCAGCAATGACCAGTGAAAAACCCGTACCGCTATATCCCAAACCTGTATGGTATTTTCGTTATTCATGCCATTCCTTTCTTTTGCCCATCTACCACCAGTTCCTGGCAGGCGCAGCAACAGACAGCGCTACCTGACACTATATCCCCGTCCGTCGAGACAGGCCTTCATCGCCCGCTGATAATCCGCCCGCTTAACACCGTGTTGATCTACCGCAACACCACCCGCGGGCAGGGTAGGATCAAAACCGCTCTGGTCCGCCGCCCAGCGGTAACACTCATAACGATCACTGGCCTGTTGCTGTTCATCCTGACCGGCACTGGGGTAGACAAATAATTCCTCAGACACCGCCGGCTTTACGTCGATCTTGTTATCGTCCGGTTCAGACACAACCACATAACCCGGCAACGACGAGCGCCAGACATAATAAACCCCGCCGGCATAATAATACGGTACCGTGCCAACCCACACGGTTGTGTAATCGGGTGGCAAGACCGGTGTCACCATCCCCAGCGGCGGCATCACCACACTAAAACTGACACCTGAACGGCGGTACCATGCCCCGCCGACATCAAGATAATAATCAACCCCGCGATAAGGCAACCGCCGGTAGGGATTGGATAACAGCCTGATGCTCAGACCCAGCGGCGGGTAATAATGATTATGACTGTGGCGCGAATCATAACGGTAACCGCGCTTCTCGTAATATTGCCTGTCCCGCTGCACCACCCGGGTCTTCTTCCAGGCCTGCAGGTCGATCTTTTTACTGGTTTCGGTGCGTTTACGTTTGTCCCTATCACGGCCGTTGTTGTCACGATCAGCCGCGGCTGGAAACACCACCCATGTCAGAACCACCAACAATGTAATGGATAAAACTGCCTTGCGATTCATAATACCCCGCCCCCTGCTGCAATTAATAACCCGTTATGCGCATGCACTCAGCGAACACTATAACCACGGCCTTCGAGACAGGCCATCATCGCCCGCCGGTAATTGGCCGCCTGCTGTTCGATCTGCGCCCGCTGCTCGGCCGACTGCCGGTCATAATGTGTCTGCATGCGCTGCGCCTGCTGCCGCCGCGCCGCATCGGAACTGGCGCCGATAATCGCCCCGGTAAAGGCACCGGCAATGGCGCCTTCGACACCGTCATTCCCGCCAACCATCGAGCCGATAATGGCGCCCGTCACCGCACCGGCCGCCGCATTGCTGCCCGCCTCGGGGTCCGGCACCACCTGTAACCGTTGATGCGGCGCGAGCTGCGGCGAACTCGGATCAAAACCCGTCTGTTGTTTGGCCCATAAATAACACTGATAACGATCCTTATCCTGCTGTTTAGCACTCTGATCCTTCAGCGGATAAAAATAGACCTGCGTCGGCACGGGCGGCTCAACCACCGCCTCAGACACAACACGATGATGCATAGGCGCAACACAGGCCACCAGCCCGCCCCCCAGACCCAGCCAGACCATCCATCGACAACGACGAACCCATGTATTCATGACACAATCTCCCGCTTGAAGCCAATCATATTAAGTTAGTTTACCTTAACCGTAACTGAACAGGTTAAGTTTAGAGATTTACAGATTAACGGGTGAAGTTCAGCGTCCGAACGAGCGCATTGTTAGGCGCGTACTGAGGCCTTGATAATGATCGATCCGTTTGGAAATCTAATATCACCGAGACTACCCTCCCCTTCGTTATATTGTGTAATGGCAATCTCACCAAAGCCGTGTTTTCGCATGGCGTTCCCAATTTCCTCTGGTGACCGGATGTGGTAGCCAAATTCATCGAATCGTAATACTTCAAGTGTACTGGCTGGCCTAATACCGAAAACGCACCTTCCATTAGGCTTGAACCATGGTTTGATTCGAGCAAGTAATCCATCTAGGTCATCGATAAAATAAAGCACATTAACTGCCATCAGCCCATCTATGCTTGCGTCCGAGACTATTGCATCGTGGCAATCGCCAGGATGAACATCAATTTGTGCCACGCCGAAATCGCGCAGGGTTTTTTCGGCAACCTGTGCCATATCTCTAGAAATCTCTATCCCAAGGTAACGCCCTGCAGCGCCAATTGCCTTTACAAGATCGCCTGATAAAGCACCATTGCCCGGTCCAAGCTCGACAATGTAATCTCCGGCAATCGGCGCTAGAATCTCGATAGCGCGCGCGGTGACAAATGCATTGGTATCATTCATTTTAGTGGATATTTCGTTGCCTAGCTCACCGCTTGGATGCGCTAGTTGCGCTGCCACTGTGCGAAGTTGCTTTCTTTCCATTGGTTCTCCTAGTGCCTAACAGGTTATTAGACAGGAACTATGCTAACCGAGATAGGCAGTCACTGCCTATCTCCCTATATTCCGGAGAGTTATGCGGAATCTAATCATAACGATTTCCTGATGTCTCTTTTGGGTCGGTTGCTGAAGCACGAGTACTCCCCAGGTAAACACTAGCCCATTATACTCATAAGTCGGCAATCGACCCATTGCCGTCATCTACTGGTCTGTAGTCATGAGTCGGTTAAATACTGTGGATTCAATTGGTCAACGCAACATCTAAACTCTAAGTATAGAGAGGAGGATGTTGAAATGAAATACCGACAAAGAACTTATTACACGGATGAACACAAAGCCATAATGTGGGATCGCTGGCAGAAAGGCGAGACACTGGGTTCTATAGCCAGATTATTTAATCGCTACCATTCCTCAATTGAACGAATTATTGCTGAGCCGGGTGGTATCAGGTCTGCTCAGCGCCATCGGTCACCACGATGCTTGTCTTGAGCCGAACGTGAGGAAATATCCCGTGGCATTGCCACAGGCCAATCTCTCAGGACGT
>Ga0316190_10000752_pt1 | contig 22861 bp, 22 predicted proteins | sample Eddworburrow2_MG_FD_204929 | JGI IMG/M metagenome (GOLD analysis project Ga0316190, IMG submission 204929) | Coastal sediment microbial communities from Maine, United States - Eddy worm burrow 2 | ecosystem: Environmental > Aquatic > Marine > Coastal > Sediment | place: USA: Maine | collected... | reverse complement strand
TCGGTTCCCTCGGCATCACCGGCGACCGTTGCTGGGGTATCGTCGCCGGTCGTCACGGTGTCATCGTCGCTGCTGCAGGCAGCAAGTCCACCGGAGATGGCAACGGCAAGGGCGACGGCGGCAAAGCGGTTCTTCATGGTTGTATCCATTTCTATTCTCCTCTTTGAGCAAAGAGCAAGATTGCGGAAGTTTAAGTCGGCAATTATTACCGGTTTCCAGCCGCAATTTGCGTCAATCCGTGTCAGATTTGTCATAGCGTTCATAAGTTGGGTTGGGGTCCACGCGATGGTTAGTCGCGCGTTGTAGCGTCGTGGTGTGGAGATTGAGGAGGAGGGCTTGTCTGGGTTCTTCTCGGTGACGATGCCGTTGTTGGATGAGCGGCAGCGTCGGTTGCAGGCTGCGGCGATGGTGGGGGCGTTGGGTCGGGGTGGTCAGGCTCGGGTGGCGGAGGCGACGGGGATGAGCCGGAATACGTTGTTGGCCGGTGCCCGTGAGTTGGCCGGTGGGGCGGGCCCGTCGGACCGGGTGCGTCGGCCTGGGGCAGGTCCGAAGCGTCGTATCGATGTCGACCCCGGGGCTGTTGGTGGCGTTGGACTTGTTGGTGGAGCCGGAGTCTCGGGGTGATCCGATGGCGCCGTTGCGGTGGACACTCAAGTCGACCCGGGTGCTGTCCCGTCTCGGTCACCAGGCCGGCGCCAACCTGGTTGGTGAGTTGTTGCACCACCTGGGTTACAGCTTGCAGGCCAACGCCAAGGTGACCAAGGGGTCTCAGCACCCGGACCGGGACGCCCAGTTCCGCTACATCAACGACACCGCCACCCAGCACCTCGAGGCGGGTGAGCCGGTGATCAGTGTGGACTGCAAGAAGAAGGAACTGGTCGGTGACTACGCCAACGGCGGTGCGGAGTGGGAACTGGAGGGTGAACCGACCAAGGTCGGTGTCCATGACTTCCCGGACCCCGAGATGGGTAAGGCCATCCCGTATGGGGTGTACGACATCGGCGGTAATGAGGGCTGGGCCAACGTTGGCGATGACCACGACACCCCAGCGTTCGTGGTGGCCTCGATCGCCCGTTGGTGGCAACGGATGGGAGCCGCCCGCTACCCCAACGCCACCAGCGTGGTGATCACCGCTGGCGCCGGCGGCTCGAACAGCTACCGGACCGTGGTCGAACTCATCGCCACCGCCGCCACTACCACCACCACCACGACCGGACTCCGAGTCGCAGCCGACCTAGACCAAGGCTATTACCCGACCGGCCAGAAGATCAGCAACGCCGACTTCACCGCCCTCCCAGTCACACGCCACGACTTCCATGGCGACTGGAACTACACCGTGAGACCATCCTAACCGCTCAACTAATTGACCCACGGGCCCTTGGGTTGCGTGGCGTGGCAGGTGCATGGGGCGTGAAACATGGACATGCATGGGGCAATACCATTGCCGGTTGATCTGAAAAGGGAAGGTGGCTGCTGGCGCGGCTCGGCTGACGGGAGCGTAGCGTGCCAAGATGAGGAATGCTTGAACTGCTGGCCATGGGATCGGATCACAACGTCGCGGTCGAGGTTGCCGCCGCCCTCGGAGGGCGCGCGTACCTCAGCAGCGACGGCGAAAGTGAACGGCGGCCCTTCTCGGCCCTGGTTCGGGTCGACACCGACAACCTGGCGATGTTGGCCCGGGCGGCCGATATCGCCCTGCACGTCGCCTACAGCCGGGATGTCAAGGTAGCCGACGGTTCACCCCCACCGGACCGGGTCGTTGCTGCCTTCCCCCTACTCCACCATCCAGACCTGACCCACGACCAGGCCGATGAGCACTGGCGTGATGTTCACGCCCCGCTCGCCCTCCAGCACCATTCGGCCATGTGCGACTACACCCAGTTGTCGATCGTCACCACCATCTCCGGCCGGCCCCTCGACGGTGTCGCCCTGTGCGCCTTTGCCAACCGTGACGACCTGCGGGAGCGGTTCTTCAACGACGAAGCGGCACGGGCCGCTATCGAGGCCGACGTGAGCGGATTCGCCGACATCGCCCACTCACCCCGCCGGGTCGTGCTGACCCAGCCGGTTTAGGGCGAGCGGGCGTGCCAAGCGCTTTGGTCATCGGTGGAACCGGACCGACCGGACCTTTTGTGGTCGAGGGTCTGCTGGAGCGTGGCTTCGACGTCACGATCATGCACACCGGCCGCCATGAGCACCCGGCGATCACCGATCGGGTGACCCACCTGCACATCGACCCCTTCGATCACGACCGGTCGGCCGCCGCTTTGCACGATCACAGCTTTGATCTCGGTGTGGTCATGTATGGCCGGTTGCGCATGCTCGCTCCGTTGCTGGTGGGCAGGCTCGGGCAGCTCGTCACCATCGGCGGCGTTGGCGCCGTTCGCGGCTGGGTCGACCCCCGTGATCTCATTCCTGCCTCGATGACCGTCCCCACCCCCGTCGATGCCCCATTGGCCGACGCCGATGAGCCCATCGGCAAGATCCGTCGCATCGTCGAAACCGAGCAGGTGGTATTCGACCACCATCCCGAGGCGATCCACCTCCGCTATCCGATGCTGTACGGTCCCCGTCAGCTTGTGCCCCGGGAGTGGCCGCTGGTGAAGCGGGCCATTGATGGCCGTCGGCAGCTGATCCTGCCCGATGGCGGCTTGACGTTGAAGTCGGCCTCATACGTGGAGAACGCGGCCCATGCGGTGTTGTGTGCGGTTGGGGCGGCGGAGCGGGGGGTTGGCACCGGTCAGATCTTCAATGTCACCGACAGCCGGGCACTGACCCTGGCCCAGATGGCCGAGGTGGTGGCGGCCGAGGTCGGCCACGATTTCGAGATCGTCCCGATGCCGTATCAGTTGGCGGTATCGGCGCGGCCGCTGGTGATGCACTGGTCGACGGGACATCGGGTGGTCAACACCGAACCGCTACGACAGGTGCTCGGCTACCACGACGTGGTGGAACCAGAAGAGGGTCTGGCCCGGACCGTGCGCTGGTTGGTGGCCAACCAGCCGTCAGCAAAGATGCAGGCCCTGCTCCAGGACCCCTTCGACTACCACGCCGAGGATGAACTGATCCGGGGGTGGCGCCAAGCCCTGGCCTCCATCGAGATACCGGTGTTCTCTTTCGAGCCGGGTTATGGGGCCGCCTACTACGGGCGCGACCCCAATCCAGCCACCGGTGCCAGTCGAGTGGAGGTCTGAGATGGTTGCTCCCCTCAGTGGAGTCCGGGTGCTGGAAGTGGCCAACATGATCGCCGCCCCCGGCGCCGCCGCCATCATGGCCGACCTGGGCGCCGCCGTGGTTAAGGTTGAGCCCCGCTCAGGTGACATTCTCCGTGGGCTGGTGCTCGGCCCCGACGTTGAACCCGACCCCTGGTTCGAGCTCGACAATCGGGGTAAGCAGGGCCTGGCTGTCGAGTTGGGTGATGCCGAAGGGGTAGAGGTGGTGCACCGCCTGGCCACCGAGGCCGACATCTTCGTCACCAACCTCACCCGTGAGCGCCAGGAACGCTTCTCGCTGAGCGCTGAGGTGCTGCACACGGTTGCTCCCACCCTGATCCACACCTCGCTCACTGGTTACGGTACCTCGGGCCCCGAGGCCGATCGCCTCGCCTACGACATGACGGCCTTCTTCGCCCGTGGTGGCATCCAGAGCCTGGTGACCGAACCCGGCGGCCCGCCAGCGGCATTCCGACCGGGGCAGGGGGATCACACCGCCTCGCTGTCGATCCTGGCCGCAGTGCTGGCGGCACTGCGGCTCAGGGACCAGACAGGGGAGGGTCAGACCGTGGAGGTGGCCCTGATGCACGTCGCGGCGTGGACGATATCGAGCGACCTGTCGGCGACGTTGGTGACGGGAGCCAATCCCGAGCTGCACGAGCGCGCGACCTGGCCCAGCCCCATGACTTGCCGTTTTCGTTGTGCCGATGATCGGTGGGTGGCCCTGTGCATGCCGGGCCCAAAGGACTTCTTCGGTGCATTCGCCCGCACTCTGGGGCACGAGGAGTGGCTTGAAGATGCCCGCTTCGCCACTCCCGAGGCCCGACGAGACCATGCCAAGGAGTTGATCGCCGCTTGCGATGTCGCCTTCGCCGCGGCATCGAGAGACGACTGGACCCTGCGTCTCGATGCCGCTGGGCTTACCTGGGCCCCGGTCCAGACGGCGGAGGAGTTGGCCAGCGATCCCCAGGCCGAAGCCCTGGGCGTTCTGCACCTGATGGAGGACCACCAGGCCGGGCCATTCCACACCGTGAACGCCCCCTTTGCCATCAAGGGTGCTGATTTCGGGGTGCGAGGTCCCGCTCCCTCCCTCGGTGAGCACAGCCGATTGATTCTGGCCGACGCAGGCTTCGACTCTGAGGCCATCGACCATCTTGTCTCCCAGGGCACGGTCACCGACGGGTCAGCCGTCGAAGAAGGACAATCATGACCACCACCAACGAGGGCGGGCCTGCTCGCGAGCTGCGCTTCGACGGGGAGGTGGTGCTGGTTACCGGCGCCGGCCACGGGCTGGGCCGGGCCCATGCCTTGCTGCTGGCCGAGCGGGGGGCGGCGGTAGTGGTCAACGATCTCGGCTCGCCGACCATGGGGGGCCAGGATCACGATCCGGGACCGGCCGACGCGGTGGTGTCGGCCATCCGGGCCAGCGGTGGCACGGCCGTTGCCAACAGCGACAGCGTGGCCACCAGGGGCGGAGCGGAGGCCATGGTGGCTCAGGCCCTGGCCGAGTTCGGTCGACTCGACATCGTGGTCAACAATGCCGGAATCATCCGCAACCGGACCTTTCTCAACATCGGACCCGACGAACTGGAACCGGTGCTCGACGTGCACGTCAAGGGGGCGTTCTTTGTGGCCCGACCCGCCTATGAACACATGAAGCAGCAGGGCTACGGGCGGATTGTCAACACCTCGTCGGGGTCGGGGCTATTCGGGTCGTTCGGCCAGTCGGCCTACGCCGCGGCCAAGGCCGCCATCATGGGCTTCACCAAAACCCTGGCCATCGAAGGGGCCCGCTACGGGATCAAGGTCAACGCCGTCGCCCCCGGAGCCCTGACCCGCATGACGGGCGATGTGTTGGGCGACGACAGTCCCGCCGCGGCGCAGATGGGACTCGCTGGGGCCGACTTGGAAGCCCGAATGGGTCCGCACCAGGTGGCCCCGGTGGTGGCCTACCTCGCTCACCGGTCGTGCACGATCAGCGGCGAGACTCTCTCGGCCGCCGGAGGGCGGGTCGGTCGGGTCTTCGTCGCTTCGACTCCCGGTATCCATGACCGGGACCTTGACGTCGAGAGCGTTGCCGATCACATCGACGAGATCATGGCCGAGACCGGTTACGTCGTGCCGCGGGACGTGGGGGAGGAGGCCACCCTGTTGAGCCCCCGCCCCGATCCGAACTGAGTCGAACTGAGCTGAGGATCCAGATCGAGCTGGCCCCTGGCACGAGGTCAGGCGCAGGCGAACGTTGTTCTCAAACGAGTTGCGTGGTTGGTAGCGGCGACAATGCACCACCTGCCGCCAGCTCGTCGACAGCAGCCACCGGGTTCGGATCAGCGAACAGCCGCTCGTCGGTGGGGTCCATGGGCCGTCCGGTGGCGTCGGTGACCCAACACGAGGCCTCCAGGGCAATGCCGTTGGGGTCGGTGAAGTACACCGACTTGATCATGCCGTGGTCGACGACCTCGGTCACCTCCGACCCGGCCGCCAGCAAGCGCTGGCGGAGCTGCTCCAGGGCGTCCTCATCGGCCAGGTTGAACGCCAGGTGGTCGAGCTGGATCGGATAGGGGGCAGGCCCACCTGCGCCCTTGGGGAACGTTTCGGCGTCGGCGATCTCGAAGAAGGCAACGGTGTTGCCCGGAGCGATCTCGAAGAAGTAGTGACGCATCGGGCCCGCCATCAGCGTTGTGACCAGGGGCATCCCCAGCACCCCGGCGTAGAACCGGGTGGTGGCATCCATATCTGGCGTGACCAGGGCCAGGTGATTGACCCCTCGCCAATCGGGGGCTGGTGGCAATTGATCGGTCACGGCCTACTCCTGTGTTGGGAACCTGAGAAACAGTCTGGCCCACCTTCAACATTCGCGTGTCGTTCCGGGCGTTGTCGGACGCGGCACACCACCGCCGTCGGGGCCACAATCAGTTTGCCCACTGGCGTCGTCTTTGCCGACGGGTCACGGGAATGTACGCTCCGCTGTCGATGGTTGGATCACTGTGACCGAGGGCGCTGAACAGCGACGACAGCTAATTATCCTGGCCACCGCCCTGGTGCTGGCCATGTCGACGTGGTTCTCGACCGCCGCGGTGCTGGGGCCGTTGCGCAGCGACTGGAATCTGTCGGCCGCGGCGGGCAGTTGGCTCACCATCATGGTGCAGATCGGATTTGTGGCCGGGGCCGCCTTCTCATCGGTCACCAACCTGGCCGACCGGGTCCCACCCCGACGCCTGCTCCTGATCGGCACCCTGGGAGCGGCGGCGGCCAACGCCGTCGTCGTGTTCGGCGATGCCTACGTGGTGGCGATCCCCGCCCGCTTCGTGACCGGAGCCTTTCTCGCCGGAGTGTACCCGCCCTCACTCAAGGCCATGTCGAGCTGGTACGTGAAGGGACGAGGGCTGGCTCTCGGGGTGATGATCGGGGCTCTTACCATCGGCTCCGCCCTACCCCACCTGGTGAACGCCCTCGGTGGCCTTGACTGGAAACCGACCCTGCTCGTTGCTTCGGTACTCACCGTGATCGGAGGCCTGATCGCGGAGTTTGCGGGAGCCGACGGTCCCCACGGTTCACGCTCGGCAGGCTTCGACCCGGCGCAGATCAAAGCCATCATCACTGATCGTCGCTTTCGTCTGGCCAGTATCGGCTATTTCGGCCACATGTGGGAGCTGTACGCCATGTGGGCCTGGATCGCCGCCTTCTACGGCGATGTGTTCGACTCGGCCCGCACCGCCAGCCTGGCCGCCTTCGCCGTCATCGCCATCGGAGCCGCCGGCTCGGTACACGCCGGGGCGATCAGCGACCGTGTGGGCCGGGCCGATGCCGCCGCCATTGCGTTGCGTTGGTCGGCGACGCTGGCCGTGGTTGTCGGCTTCCTGATTGATGCCCCGGTGCCGATTGTGCTCGGTGCCGGGCTGGTGTGGGGCTATTGGGTGGTGGCCGACTCGGCCCAGTTCTCGACCATCGTGACCGAGGTGATCGACTCCCGCTACGTGGGCACGGCCCTGACGTTGCAGCTGGCCATCGGTTTCGTGTTGACGGTGTTCACCATCTTCCTGGTGCCGGTGATTCGCGACAGCTTCGGGTGGGGTTGGGCCTTCATGCTTTTGGCTCCCGGCCCGGTCATGGGCTCGCTGGCCATGCGGCGCCTCCAGATGCTGCCACCATTGGAGCCGGAGAAGAAGCCAGAGGTCTTCATCAGCCCCTTCTTCTGATTTGTCGGGATGGAGATGAGACAAGTGCCAAGCAGGATTCGTGATGCAACACCCCAGGACGTCAGCGCCATGCTGGCCATCTACGGGCCAGCCGTCACGTCGACCGCCATCTCGTTCGAGATCGAGGTTCCCACCGTTGATGACTTCGCCACCCGGTTGAGCGTGGTGCAGGAGTCGGATCCCTGGCTGGTGGCCGAGGGCGATGGCGGGCAGGTTGTGGGCTACGCCTACGCCGCCCCGTTTCGGTCGCGGGCGGCCTACGGCGGCTCTCGGGAGACCACGGTCTACGTCCATCCTGACCATCGTCGGCTGGGGGTGGCTGAGAGCCTGATGCAGGAGCTGTTGGCTCGCCTCGTTGAGCAGCAGGTACATGTCGTGGTTGCCGGCATTGTGTTGCCGAACGACGCCAGCATCGCCCTCCACCAGCGTCTCGGTTTCGATTGCGTCGGGACCTTCCACCAGGTTGGTCACAAGTTTGGGCGGCGACACGACCTCAGTTTCTGGGAGCGGCCGCTCGACTCGGGGAACCCACCCGGAGGGAGCGACCGCTCAGTAGCGAAAGGCTCCGTCGTCCTCCAGCCAGCAGCCGCTGATGCCGGCGCTGAACTCCACGGCGCGGCTGTGAATGACCTTCCACTGCCCATCGCTGAAGGCCAACGTTGAAGATGACAACACCGTCGACACCGAGTCGTCGATGACTGCTCCCGACGCCGTCTCGTAGCGAACATCGTCGTTGATGGTGCAGCTGGTGACACCGGCGCTGGCATCGTCAAGCCAGTCGACCCGCACCCGGTGCCCGGCGTTGGCATCGGGGCCGCTGGTCACGGGTACCTCGGGTTCGCTCACGGCGTGCCCACTGTCGGCGAGGTCGATGATGGCGGCGTAGCTGATCTGCAACTGTTCGCCCGCGGCGACGAGGCGAAGCTCGGGATAGGCGACCGCAGGCGTGGAAGTAGGGGCACGTCGGGCCTGGTCATAGACATCCCAAAACTGCTCGAGGCGTCGAGCCAGTAGTTGCTCGAGGGCGTCACCCCGCAGGGTGGCCTCGTTGATGGCCGTTGGCCCGAGCGCCTCGCCAAGGGCCAGGCCACGGGCCGCGGCGTCGGCCCGATCGGTCTCGCCGCCGTCAGCACCACCGCCTGTTCTGGCCTCACCGTGCCCGGCGGACGAAGCGTGAACCGGCGGCGGCAGCGCTCCCTGCTGGGCCTGGGCCGGCTGCTCCCCCGCTGAGGCACAGCCAACCGCGGCCGAGCCAACGAGGAACACGAAGAATGCGATCCGGGCCGGGATCGGCCGCGGATGATGGTCTTGTCGACGCTTGAAAATCATGGCTGCTCGATTTCAACCCGCTACCCGGCGACGACCGTAGCCTCCGACCAGCCCCGTCCTGGGCGCGCTGGCACGATCGCTCAGCGGTCCAGGAAAGGTGCCCACCGAAGGTCCCGATTCCGGCGACGCTGGCTGGGAGGTGAGCTTGCCTGCAGCCAGGCACCCACGATGTGGCGGCCCAGGCTCGCCGATATTGCCGGAGCAGGATCTGATGGTGGGACTTGGGCATGTTGGGGCCACAATCTCCGTTATGGCGTTCTTCACCGACGACAGCGTTGCCTTCTGGCGGGAACTGGCGGCCAACAACAACAAGACCTGGTTCGACGAGAACCGGAAACGTTACGAGAAGTATCTCCGGGCGCCGTACGTGGCACTGGCCGAGGCCGTAGTCGAACAGGTCAAGGAACTGGAACCGGAGTACTCGATCGAAGCCAAGCACGCCCTCTACCGAATCAACCGCGACATCCGCTTCTCGGCCGACAAGACGCCGTACAAGACCGAACTTGGCCTCACCGTCGGTCGTACCCAGAAACACGATCCCGAATGGCCAGCCTACACCGCCCGTCTCGGTCTCGACGGCATGGCGGTGGCTGGAGGCCTGTACATGCCACCCAAGGAGTTGCGCGACCGGGTGCGCCGCTACGTCGGCGAACACGCCGCCGAGTTGACCTCGGTGGAACAGGAGGCAACCGAGTTCGCTGCCACCTTCGGCCGTCTCGGAGGCGATGCCCACAAACGGGCCCCGGCCGGACTGAAGGAACTGGCCGAAGCCGAGCCGCGGGTGTTGAACACCCAATGGGTGTTCTGGGCCCGATTTGACGATCCGGAGCTGTTCACCAATCCACAGCTCGATCAGTTCATCCTTGACCAGTGGGAGATGGCCCGCCCGATCCAGGAGTTCCTGAAGCGGGCGGTCCAGGCCTGAGGCTGAATCAGCACGTTAACTCGGCGTGCTGAGTCAAGACCTTGATTCGGCCAGGGCCTTGATGCCGTCGACGACCGCTTGCATATTGTCGCGGTGTTCCCTGACCCGCCGGGCCAGGATGCGGGGCTCCTTGTCGGGCATGGCGGTGATGGCAGCGCTGATCCCTGACGGTCCGGGGCCCATGATCATGCTGTGACGCAGACGCACACTGCCTGCGATCGATTCCAGCTCGAATCGCCAACGGGCCCCGGGGTTGGCGGCGTCGGAGGTGCACCAACCGAACGCCGTACCGTCGGAGAACACGTCAACGAAGCAGCGAACCGACCAGGTACCGATCGCCTCATGGGTGTTGCGGCCGGAGAACGTTCCCCCCAAGGCAGGTCCGCTGGTGCCATTTGTCCACTCGGCACCGAGGAATTCCGAGCTGAATCGGGCGGGCAGGTTGATGTCGGTGACCAACTCCCAGATCTTGGCGATGGGCGCCTTGATGTCGACCTCGACCACGGTGCCGGGACCATCGGCCAGGCTTACCGGGCTACTCGGGCCCGACTCGAACGTTCGGGCGAAACCATCGACGTAGGTGATCTCCCGGGCCGGATAGCGGGGGGCGGGGGAAAACCTCGTCCCCTTCGTCCACGCCACCGGCAACATGGCGATCTGCGTCATCATCGGTGGGATGTCGAGCAGTTCGGCGATCTCATCCTCGGCGTCGAGGATGGCTGTTGTCCAAGCCGAGCCCAGGCCTCGGGCCCGCAGGGCGACGCTGAAGCTCCAGGCCGACTGGATCACTGAGTCGAACAGACCCGGACGCCCACTTCCGTCATGGCGTCCAATAATGGTGGGAATGACGATGACCGGGACCTCAGCCAGGTGTTCCGCCAGGTGGGCAGCCGATTTCATGACCTGTTCGTTGGGATGTCCGGTGTCGGATATGCGATCTCGGGCCTCGATCATCCACTGGCCCGCCGATTTCAAATACAACTCGGCCAGGCGGGACTTGAGAGCCTGATCCCGGATCACGAGCCACCGTCGGCTGCCCTGATTGCCCCCGGTGGGGGCCTGTTCAGCGATGTCGATGCAGTCCAGGATGATCTGGTGATCCACGTCCCGCTCGAGGTCGAGCCTGAGCCGTACCGCCCTCGTTGTCGACAGCGCTCCGTCAACTGAGGCAACGTCCAAGGCAGATGAGTCGATACGGGTCATAGCTTTACCGAACTACCACTGTTCGGTCACGTCAAGTCGCGCCGGGCTCTAACGCGGGGGCTATATGGCCCAGGTCAAACCTTGAGTCGGTAGCCATCGCCATCGGGATGCATCGTGCCCGCCGTCGGGGAGCCGAAGTGGGTCCCGATGACGAGGGTCTCACCATCGGCCCATTCGGGGAACACCTCCCGCCTCGTTTCCCGGGCTTGATCGGAGTCGGTGTCGAACATTGACGACAGGTCGGGGTCGGCGATCTGCAAGGGATTGTGCACCATGTCACCGGTGATGACGGCCCGATCTCCCTCGGAACGAATCACCACCGAGATGTGCCCTGGCGTGTGGCCCGTGGTTGGTTGGAACCAGATCTCGTCGCTGAGACGGTGGTCGATGGCCACCAGGTCGGCCAGTCCGGCCTCGACGATGGGGGCCACGGAATCGCCGAAAACATCCTCACCCTCAAACAGGCTTGGTTCGGTCTGCCAGTGCTCGTACTCAGGTTTGGTGAACAGGTAGCGGGCGTTGGGGAACGTGGGCACCCATTGCCCGTCAACGAGGCGCGTGTTCCAGCCAACGTGATCGACATGCAGGTGGGTGCAGATCACGTGGGTGAAGGACTCCGGGGGAAACCCGGCCCGGGTCAGGTCGTCGAGGAACGGACCCTGCAGGTGGTTCCAGAGATCGTTGCTGCGGTGCTTGTCATTGCCAACGCAGGTGTCGACGGCGATACGCAGGTCACCACTGTCGATTACCAGGCTCTGGATTTTCTGGAGCAGGTAGCCGTCCTTGCTGATGAAGTGGGGGCGCAGCCACGGTGCCGCCGCCGCTCGGGCCAGGACGCCCTGCTTGGAGAGGTCCTTGTAGAGGAAGCGGGGTGACGTCGGGGTCGCTGACTCCGCGAACGAGGTGATGGTCGTTGATCCGACCTTCCATCGAAGATCCATGTTGAGTCCCCCAGCCGCCAGCGTCGGCGTCGCAATTTGTGGTTGTTGTCGATCGAGTATTGTGCACACGCTGTAGCAGCGGCGACAAAACGAGACGATCGTCACCAGCGCCGTGTCTATGGCAGCAGTTCGGAGGCTCGGGCTCGGAGCTGGGGCTTGAGCACCTTGTTTGAGGCATTCAGCGGCAGGTCGTCAACCAGCCACACGTGGCGGGGAACCTTGTAGTTGGCCATCTGTTCCCGGCACCAGGCAATGAGGTCGCCGGGCTCGGGGGCTCCGGCCGGACTCGGCACGATGAAGGCGGCGCCAACCTCGCCCATACGCTCGTCAGGCACCCCGATCACGGCGGCCATGCCCACCAGAGGGTGTTCAACCATGACCCGCTCGATCTCCGCCGGATAGGCGTTGAACCCGCCCATGATGAACATGTCCTTCTTGCGGTCGGTGATGTCGATGTAACCCGCCTCGTTCATGACGGCGATGTCGCCGGTGTGGAGCCAGCCGTCGGTGTCGATCGCCTCCGCCGTCTGCTCCGGGGCGTCGAGGTAGCCGGGGGTAACCTGGAACCCTCGCACCAACAGCTCACCCTCGCTGCCGGTGGGGACCTCTTGGCCTTCGTCATCAACGACACGAAGCTCGACACCATCGAAGGCACGTCCGGAGGTGCTGGCGACGAGTTCGGGGGGATCACCGGGAAGGGTGTAGGCCGCGATGCCGGACGTCTCGGTCATGCCGTAGGCGGTGACCACGGTGTCAAAACCCAGGCGTTCCCGCATGGCCACCACCATCTCGACCGGGATCGATGCCGCCCCGGTCACGCAGGCCCGCAACGAGGAGATGTCGTAGCGGTCGAGGTCGGGGTGGTTCAGTAGCCCCTGAAACAGTGCCGGTGGTCCGGGGAACACCGCTACCCGCTCCCGTTCAATGAGGGCCAGGACCTCGACCGGGTCATAGACCGCAACCGGCACGTTCACCGCTCCGTTGCGCAGGCAGACGAAGATGCCGGCATTGAGGCCGAAGGCGTGGAAGAACGGATTGACCAACAGGTACGGATCGCCGGCCGCGACCGTCAACGCCTGACCCCAGCCCTCGAAGGCTCGAACCACGGCCCCACCACGAACCATCACCCCTTTGGGGTGACCGGTGGTACCGGAGGTGAACATGATCAGTGAGACGTCTTCGGGTTGCACAGCATTGGACCGTCGGTCGATCTCGGCCTGGAGTCCATCGGAGCTCCCGGCTGGTTCGTCGCCCCGGGCCAGGAAGGCCTCGAACCCGGTGGTGATGGCTGTCTCCGGCCCCGCCAGTTCGACTACCTCGGTCAGGCAGGGGAGCTCCTGTCCGGTGAGGGAACCGCTGTAGTTGGTATCGAGAAAACCGTCGACAACAAACAGCAGCCGCACCTTGGCCGTATCAAGCACGTAGGCCGCCTCGGGACCCTTGAAACGGGTGTTGATCGGTACCAGGCGCGCCCCGGCCCGCAGCGCACCAAGCCCGGCTACAACCCACTGCCATTGGTTCGGTGCCCACACCGCAACGGTGTCACCCGCCTCGATGCCAGAGGCCACCATGGCCCGGGCCGCCAGGTCGACCCATTGACCCAGCTCCTCGTAGGTAAGGGTCACATCGCCGTCGCGGATGGCGTCAAGGTCAGCGTAGGTCGACCTCGACCAGCGGATGAGTTCGGGCAGGGTGGTCGAATGGGGATCCACGAACGCCGAAGTTAATACCTGCCCTGGATGCTTGTGGAATGCTGGCGTCAATGACTAACACCATGGACATGATCATCCGAGGCGGCACCGTGGTGACGCCAGGCATGGAGGCCGTTGTCGACATCGGTATCGAGGGGGGCCAGATCGCTCAATTGGGCGGTCCGATGTCGGCCCCCACCGAAATCGACGCCTCCGGCCGCTACGTCCTTCCCGGCGGGATCGACGCCCACGTGCACCTCACACCGCCCGGCACCGACCCCGGATCGTGGCGTTGGGTCGACGATTTCACCGTCGGAACCAAGGCGGCGGCGGCCGGTGGGGTGACCACCGTCGGCAATATGTCGTTCCCTCGCCGGGGCGAGCAGATGGTGGCCGGTCTGGAGCGGGATCTGGCTGACGCCGAGACCAACGCCGTCGTCGACTATTTCCACCATCCGGTGCTGCTCGATCCCACGCCGGAGGGCATCGCCCAGATTGAGACCCTGGCCGCCGCCGGTCACCCCAGCATCAAGGTGTTCCTCTCCTTCCGACGTTTCGATCGCAATGTTGACGGCTACCTGCAGGCCATGACCGCCGCCGAGGCCGCCGGGTCGGTGGTGCTGGTGCACTGCGAGGACCCCGCCATCATGCACTGCTGCGGAACGGCGCTGACCGAGGCCGGCCACACCGACGCCAGCTACTACCCCCAAACCCGACCGGTGGAGGCCGAACGCATCTCCACCGAACGCGCCGTCGGCTACTGCGCAACTACGGGGGCGGCGACCTACGTGGTTCACCTGTCGAGCAAGGCCGCGCTTGAGGCGTGCCGCGCGGGCAGGGCGCGTGACCTACCTTTGTACGTCGAGACCCGACCCATCTACCTGCACCTCAACGAGGAACGCTTCAACGACCCCGACGGGGCCAAGTACTCCGGTGCCCCGCCACTGCGCACCGACGACGACCGTGATGCCCTGTGGGCGGGGCTCAACGACGGATCGGTGTCGACGGTGTGCACTGATCACGCCCCCTGGACCCTGGCCGAGAAACTCGATCCCGAGGTGACGGCCCAGGATCTGCGTCAGGGCATGGCCGAGCTGGAAACGATGCTGCCGGTGCTTTGGAGCGAGGGGGTGGCCAAGGGGCGCATCTCGGTGGCCCGGTTCGTTGAGGCCACCAGCTCCCAGGCGGCCCGCCTGTTCGGTCTCTACCCCCAGAAGGGGGCCATCGCCCCTGGTTCAGACGCCGATCTGCTGATCTGGGATCCCACGGCGACGAGGATTGTCGATGGTTCCCGCATGTACTCCAACGCCGGCTATTCCCCCTACGACGGGTGGGAGATCACCGGCTGGCCGGCACTAACGATCAGCCGAGGCGAGATTGTGGCCCAACTGCGCGATGATGACACCGACGACGTCACCATTACCGTCTCCGCTGAGCCCGGCCGGGGCCGTCTCGTTCACCGTGGCCGGTTCCGTCGCCCCTGAGGGTCGGGTGTCCCCGCGTGCCCGTCGGAATGGTCGGGACGGCCGCCGACGACGCGGCCTGAAGGTCACGCTGGTGACCCTGACCGTGATGACGTTGAGTTCCGCTGCTTGCGCCACCACGGTCGACCTGGAGACGGTGGCACCGGAGAACACGGTGGCACCGGAGAACACGGTGGCCCCGCTGACGCCTGGAGTTGGTGTCGGGTCCCAACCTGATCCTGGCGCCGCCCCAGCTGCCGATGATCAGCAGCCAACGGCGACCACGACGCCGTCGAGCACTCCGGCGGCCGCAGCCGAAGGCTCCGCAGTCGAAGGCTTCGCGCTCGACCCCCCTGATGACGCCGAGGACGACACGGTGGCCGTCGGCGCCTGCATCGACCATGCCTCTGCCGCCAGGGTGGAGGGCATCGAGATCGATCTCGACGGTGACGGCCAACTCGACGACCTGGCCGTGGCCACGATGTCGAGCGGCGATCAGTCGCTGGTGCACTGTTACCCGGGCGGGGCAGGTCGGAGGGGCATCGGTGACGGCAACACGCTGGTCGAGGCGTATGCGATCGACATCAACGAGGACGGGGCCCAGGAGTTGTTGGTCGGCGGACCAACAGGGTCGGCGATCTTTGTCGGCCACGTCATACACCTGGACGCCGAAGGCTCACTGACGAACACCGGCCAGACCGTCGAGGTCACCGCTGGTCGTGGCGACGAACCGGGCCGAGCCTTTGGCTGTGCGGACCCCGACGTCGACGGCATGCGCGACCTGGGTGTCATTGACTTCAACTTCAACGGTGACACCCCGGCCAGCTCCACCGAGCTCAGGTGGTGGTCGCTTGACGATGAGGGGAACCAGACCGGCTCCGGCGGCTCCTTCACCTCCGGCCTCGACCGACCCCTGGCCGAGATGATGGCTCGCCGCCTGTGCCACGCCCCTGGGTAGTCGACCGCCGACAAGCTGACATCGCCGCCGCTGGTTCAGCTGTGCCAGACTGCTCGGTGATGAGGTTCGCCCCAACGGAATTGACGACCGGGGAGCTTGCGCTCCAAGCGGATGTGCGAGCGTTCTTGGCCGAGGAACTACCCCCCGGCTCCTATGAACGAGCGCTCGGCATGTCCGCAGGCAAAGACGCCGAGTTCTCCCGGAAACTGGCCCAAAAAGGGTGGGTGGGCATGGCCCTACCCACCCGCTACGGCGGCCACGACCGCACCGCCGTCGACCGCTTTGTGGTGGTGGAGGAGTTGTTGAGCCACGGTGCCCCCATTGGTCACCACTGGGTGGCGGACCGCCAGACCGGCTCCGTCATCAACCGTTTCGGCACCGAGGAGCAGCGGGAGCGTTTCCTGCCACCGATCTGCCGGGGAGAGCTATCGTTCTCGATCGGCATGAGCGAGCCCGACAGCGGCAGTGACCTGGCCTCGGTCGCCACCAGGGGGACCAGAGCCGAGGGCGGCTGGCTGCTGAATGGCACCAAGGTGTGGACCAGCGGAGCCCATGAGAACGACTGGTTCGTGGTGCTGTGCCGCACCGCCCCCCTTGAAGACGGCAACAAGCACCAGGGGCTCAGCCAGATGCTCGTCGACCTGTCGACTGAGGGGCTGGAGATCAACGGGATCCCGTTCCTCGATGGCAGCCCCGGCTTCAATGAGGTGGTCATGAACGACGTGTTCGTGCCCGACGAACTGGTTCTGGGGGCCCTTGGCATGGGCTGGGCCCAGAACACCTCGGAGTTGGCCTACGAACGGGGTGGCCCCGACCGCTGGCTCAGCACCTACGGCATCGTCGAGGAGTTCCTGCGCCTCAACGAAGGTACACCGCTGGGGGAGCGGGCGGCGGAGACCCTGGGCTGGGCCACGGCCCGATGGTGGGGCCTGCGCAACCTGTCGCTCTCGGTGGCCCGCATGATCGACGAGGGCAAGGCCCCCTCGATCGAGTCGTCGTTGGTGAAGGAGATGGGTACCCGCTTCGAGCAGGACGTGCTGCAGCGGGTGCTGGAACTGGTTGATCTGGAACCGTCGCCCGAGTCGGCTTCGTTGTTCGAACGAATGGTGGCCGCAGCCGTGCTGACCGGGCCGTCGTTCACCATCAGGGGAGGCACGATCGAGATCCTCCGCTCGGTGGCGTCGAAAGGATTGGGATCATGACGGTGCTACCCGAGGTTGATGAACTGTTGAGCGAGTCCGCTGAGCGGCTCTTCGCCGACACCTGCTCCTTCGATGCGGTCGAGGCGGCCGAGGAGACCGGCTGGGCCCCCGAGATCTGGCAGGCCGTGGCCGATGCCGGGTTCGCCTGGATTGGCCTGCCCGAACAGGCCGGCGGTTCCGGTGGTTCGTTGGCCGATGCCTGCGAGGTGCTGCGGATCGCTGGATCCTTTGCCGCCCCGATCCCCCTGGCCGAGACGGCGGTGCTCGGTGGCTGGCTCCTGGCCCAGGCCGGTCTGGCACTGCCCGACGGAGCGGTGACGGTCGTCCCCGGCCTCAGGGCCGACACGCTGGCCGGTTCGTTGGCCGACGACGGATCGCTGACCCTGACGGGGACCGCCCATCGGGTGCCGTGGGCGGCCTCGGCCGACCGGATCGCCGTGCTCGTACCCGCTTCCGGCTCCGCTGATGGGGGCGTGGTGGCGGCGGTTGATCCGGCCAACGTACAGATCGAGGCCGCAACCAACGTCGCGGGCGAACCCCGCCCCCGCTTGACCTTCGACTCGCTCACCATTGGCGCCGACGAAGTAGGCCAGGTCGACGACCCGACCACGGTCCAACAGCTCCGTTTGCGAGGTGCGCTGAGCCGCACGATGTTGATGGCTGGTGCCCTTGACGCCATGAGCCGTCTCACCGTCGACTACACCTCACAACGTCAGCAGTTCGGTCGCCCCATCGGCCGTTTCCAGGCCGTGCAACAGCACCTGGTGTGGGGCGCCCAGGACGCCGCCATCACCAACATGGCGGCGCAGGTGGCGGCCGGACACGCCAGCAATGACCTACTCGGCGCCCGCTTCCAGATCGCCGCCGCCCGTACCATCGCCGAGGGCTCGGCCGCCACGGCCACCCGGGGCGCCCATCAGGCCCACGGTGCCATGGGTATGACCCAGGAGTACGCCCTGCATCACCTGTCGAGGCGTCTGTGGGCGTGGCGCCATGAGTACGCCCAGCCGGGGGAGTGGTCGACTGAGGTCGGTCACCAGGCCGAGCAGGCCGGTGCGGAGGGTCTCTACCCCCTGATCGCCTCGTGAGGATCGCGGCGATCACCGGGGGTGGAACCGGGGTGGGACGGGCTGCGGCGCTGGCCCTGGCCGCCGACGGCTGGTCGTTGGTGGTGGCCGGACGGCGCCAGGAACCGTTGGATGAGACCTTGCAACTCGCCTCCGCCGAGGGCTTGGCCTCCGACGAGGGTCTGGCCGTGACGGCGGACGTTGGTCGCGAAGACGATGTGATCGCGCTGTTCGAACAGATCGAACAGCGCTGGGGCCGCGTTGACCTGTTGTTCAACAACGCAGGTACCGGGGCCCCGCCCAAACCCTTCGATGAATTGACGCTGCAGGACTGGCAGCGGGTGGTCGATGTCAATCTGACGGGGTCGTTCCTGTGCGCCCGCCAGGCGGTGGGTCTGATGAAACGTCAGGACCCCGGGGGCGGCCGGATCATCAACAACGGTTCGATCTCGGCCCACACCCCCCGTCCCCGCTCGGCCCCCTACACCTCGACCAAGCACGCCATCACGGGGCTCACGAAATCCATCGCCCTGGATGGTCGAGGCTCGGGCATCACCTGCGGACAGATCGACATCGGCAATGCCGCCACCCCGATGACCCAAGCCATGACCAAGGGTGTGCCCCAACCTGACGGCTCGGTTCGGGTCGAACCCCGCATGGACGTTGACGACGTTGCCCGGGCCGTGGTCTACATGTCCAACCTCCCGCCGGGGGCAAACGTGTTGTCCATGACCGTGATGGCCAGCGAAATGCCCTTCGTCGGGCGGGGTTGATAGACAGACACGATGTCAAAGCCCCAGACCGAGAACTGTTGTTTTGTTGCCCCGTCGGCTGATCTCTTCGGTGAGGTGCGCTTCGCTGCCGGTACCTCGGTGTGGTTCAACACCGTGTTCCGAGCTGAGTCGGAGTACATCGAGATCGGGGAGAACACCAACATCCAGGATTTTGTCATGATCCACACCAGTCCCGATGCCCCCGTCGTTGTCGGGCGGAACTGCAGCATCACCCATCGGGTCACCCTGCACGGGGCCACCGTCGAGGACGACTGCCTGATCGGGATCGGAGCCACCCTCATGGACGGCGCGGTCATCGGGGCCGGGTCGATCGTGGCGGGCGGTGCTTTCATTCCCGAGGGCAAGGTCTACCCACCGAACTCGATCATCATGGGCTCGCCGGGCAAGGTGCGCGCCACCCGCGACAACCTCGTTGAGAACCGCCTCAACGCCCTGATGTACCGCCGCAACGCCGAGCACTATGCCCAGGGGTTGCACCGGGCCTGGTCGGGCCCGGAGTTCGAGGAGTGGGCGGCCGCCCAGCGCCTGGCGCTGGAGCAGGCGGTCGAACAAGACGTTTCGTAATCATCAACCCCCGGTGATCGATCGGTCCCGGCGGCGAGACAACCAATCCAGCTTGCGGACCCGCCGATACCAATAGGATCGGGCCATGCATCCAGCCGAACTCTCGTCGCTGCGGGTGCGAATCCGTCATCTGATTGTGGCGACAACGGTGGCGCACCACGGATCGATTCGAGAGGCGAGCGCGCTGTTGCATTTGACGCAGCCCGCGGCCTCGAGGACGTTGGCCGAACTTGAGGAGCTTCTTGGTCTGAAGCTCTTTTTGCGAGGCCCGAAGGGCATGGTGGCGACTGAGGAGGGAGCCCGACTGCTCCCGCACATGCACCTGGTTGTCTCGGAGGTGGGTTCACTCATGCGTCACGCCGAGGAGATCGTGAGCGGCGAACGAGGCGAGGTCCGGGTCGGTACCCTCCTGGCCGGTACCGCCGATGTGCTGCCGACTGCCATCCTCAAGCTCACGGAGCACTTTCCGGATATCCGGATCGTCGTCGTCGAGGGCACACCGGATCGTCTTTATGAGAGCCTGATGTCGGCCCAGGTCGACCTTGTCGTCGGTCGTGTGGTTCCAATGGCGGCGATGCCGGGAGTCGTCAGCGAACGGCTGTACGACGATGACGTGCGGGTGATATGTACCCCAGACCACCCGAGGGCGGCCCACCGGGGCAGTCTTGGTGAGTTGGTGGATGAAGCCTGGATCCTGCCCCCGGGTGACACGTCGTTGCGCCGACAGATCGAAGAAGCGTTCATATCCGACGGTGGTCGCCTTCCTCAGCGCGTGATCGAGTGTGTGGCCGCGCTCCCGCTGCGTCCGTTGGTGTTGGGTAGCCAGCATCTGGCGATGGTGCCGTGGGGGATCTTCGCCGATGAGCTTCAGCGGGGCGCGCTTGTTGCCCTCCCGTTGGACGTTGGCGGCACATCGGTGCCGGTCGGTGTCATCACCCGGGCCGGCGCTGAGCTGCCCGCCGGTGCGACTGCACTGATCCAGGCGCTGCGAGACGCCGCCAACTCGCGCCTCGACGCTTGAGACTCGGCTCCAGCTCGATCTGAAGCCGAGCGTGTCGGCCTAGATGACGAGAGGGCTGACGCGGTTGCGAATGGCCCGCACCAGGTTGAGGGCAGCGAGGGCGGAAGTCTTGGGGTTATCGGGCAAGGCTTTGTTGCTCAGGGCTACGGTCAGCTCACCGAAGGCGCCGGAGGCGTTGATCTCATGGCGGTTGGTGGTGGCGTCGGGATCGGCGACGAGCGTGATTCGCGTTGCCGTTGTTCCGATTCCGGCAAGGGCCGTGGTCATGGCGACGTTCGCATTCTTGGGAAACTCCGAGGCGGCCTGCGCCGGGGTTCCGGTGAAGAACTCGACCGCTTCAGAGAGTTCGTCGAGCTGGCACAGGTTCTCGGCCGGCGTGTCGAGCCATGCTCGGGGCGGCTTGATGATCCGGTGCTCGACGTGGTCGATACCGAGGGTGCGGGCTGCGGCCAGGGCGTCGACGCCGCCGAGCGCACCGGGCTGGATGTGGAGCTGGGAGCGATTGCGGCGGGCCATCTCGGTCAAGGACGAGAGCACGTCGGGCTCGGCGAAGGCCGAAACCGACGAGACGATGAAGTCGGCGCCGGTTTCGAGCGCGGCGCGGCCCCAGGGGGCAACGCTTTCGCGGCTGGCAGCCTCGACAACGAGCTCGGCGCCCGTCGCCGCCAGTTCGTGGGGTTCGGTGATGAGCAGCGCACCGGTCGGGAGGTCGGGGCGGTGAATGGTTGCATCCCGCTCGGCCACGGCAACGATCTCCACCGAATCGTCGGCGATCATCCCGGCCACCGTGCGAGCGATGGCGCCCCAGCCGATGAAGGCCAATCGAAGGTCTGACTCCGGCGTCACCAGTTGGCCCGCGACTCGTCGATCCATTGCTGGAGATTGGAAGCCTGGGGTCGGCCGATCTTCGTCATGGGGTTTCAGACCTCAAGTCCGCTTTGTTCAAAGGCCTTGCGGGTTACGGCCTTCTCCTCATCCGTCAGCTCCAACATCGGAGGTCGCACGCTGCCACCGACCTGGCCCAGCAGTTCCTGCCAGTACTTCTGGTGGGCGTGGGGCTTCTCGGCCGGTCGGGTACCCATGAGCGCATCGCGCACCGGTTGCAGACTGGCGCTGATGGCCCGCGCTTCCTCGTTGTTGCCCGCAAACGCCGCCTCGGTGTAGTCGTGCATGCGGCGGTCCTTGGCCGTTTGCAGGAGGTAGGGGGGAGACGAGCAGAGGTAGAGGCGCCAATCGAGGTCGATGACGTTGTCGAGCCACTCATGCTCGGCTGCGGTGCTGACATGGATCCGGTCGGAGGCGAGCTTGGTGAGTTCGGTGTACAACGGGCGATCCACGCTGTATTTGATCGCAACCACGTTCTCCAGGTCGGCGAGCCGGTTGCAGAGCTGGGGCGACATCACGTAGCCGCTGTCGGGATGGCTCCACAGGGCGATGCCGATGTCGACGGCATCGGAGATCGTGCGGTAGTAGTGCAGGAGCGTCTCGTCCTGCTCTTTGAAGAAGTGCAGCATCGGGGCGTGGACGACGATGTAGTCGGCCCCGGCCTGCTCGGCGTGATGGGCCAGGTCGAGCACGACATCCATGTTCTGGTCCGAGCAGGACATGATGGTGAGGCCACGATCCTTGGTGGCCTCGATGGCGAGGTCGAAGCACCGCTTGCGCTCCTCGACGGTCATCGAGAAGAACTCGCCCTGCTTGCCTGCGATGAAGAGCCCCTCGATGCCCAGATCCTCGGTCCAGTGATGGATGTTGCTGACAAAACCTTCCTCGTCGAGCTTCAGATCCTCGGTGAAGGGCATGAGGGCGGCGGCCCAGATGCCCTTCATGTTGGCCTGGGCATAGGCCTTGGCGGCGCTGCGGGTGTAGAGCATGGGCTGGTCCTATTCGGCGATCGAGATGCTGTGGGAAATGTTCTTGACCACCATGTACTGGTGGAGGCCCTCGGCCCCGCCTTCTCGTCCCTGACCACTCGACTTGACGCCACCGAACGGAGTCTCGGGTACCGACGCCTCAAGGGTGTTGATCGAGAGATTGCCGGTCTCGACCCGCTCGATCAGCTCGTCGACGTAGTCGACGCGGTTGGTGAAGGCGTAGGAGGCGAGGCCGTAGGGAACGGAGTTGGCCTGGTCGATTGCTTCGTCGAGTGAGCTGACGGAGTTGACCACGGCCACCGGTCCGAAGGGTTCGACCTGCATCACGGTTGCATCGTCGGGGACGTTGGCAAGCACGGTGGGTTCGAAGAAGTAGCCCGGTTTGTCGATGGGGTTGCCGCCGGTCACCACGTCGGCG
>Ga0316190_10000751_pt1 | contig 22874 bp, 26 predicted proteins | sample Eddworburrow2_MG_FD_204929 | JGI IMG/M metagenome (GOLD analysis project Ga0316190, IMG submission 204929) | Coastal sediment microbial communities from Maine, United States - Eddy worm burrow 2 | ecosystem: Environmental > Aquatic > Marine > Coastal > Sediment | place: USA: Maine | collected... | reverse complement strand
CCCTCACCGGTCCTCTCCTATGGCTGTGGATCACGATTGGTCCTGATTCGCAGCTGCCCGCACGCGGCGTCGATGTCGAGCCCCCGATTCTCCCGAATCGTGGCGGGCACGCCGGCTCGGTGCAGGATCGCCGCGAAGCCCTCGACGTGTTCTCGTGAGGTGGCCCCCGTGGTGTAGCCCGACGTCGGATTCAGCGGGATGAGATTCACATGGGCTCGGAGCGGCGTGGCCAGCCCCGCGAGTTCGTGAGCGTCCTGGTCACGGTCGTTCACTCCCTCGATCATGGCCCATTCCAGGGAGATTCGGCGTCGCTTCACCCGCCGATAGTCGTGGCAGGCCGCCATGAGGTCGGCCAGCGGGTAGCGCCGATTGATGGGGACCAGCTCATCGCGCAGCCGGTCGTTGGCGGCATGCAATGACACCGCCAGGTTGACGGGCAGGGCTTCCTGGGTGAGACGGCGAATGCCGGGTACCAACCCGACGGTGGAGATCGTGATGTGTCGAGCGGAGATGGCGAGGTCGTCATGGATGCGTTCCGCTGCTTTCCATGTGGCGTCATAGTTGGCCAAGGGTTCACCCATGCCCATGAACACGACGTTGGAGACCCGTCGGGGTCGGGCCCGCTGGACCGCGCGCACCACCTGCTCCACTATTTCGCCCACCCGAAGATGGCGCTGGAATCCGGCCTGGCCGGTCGCACAGAAACCACAGGCCATCGCACATCCGGCCTGGGTGCTGACACACACGGTCGCCCGGTCCGGGTACTTCATCAGCACGGTTTCGATCTCGGCGCCATCAGCCAGCTGCCACAGCCATTTGATCGTTTGACCATTCTTGGCCACCGCTTCCGCGGCGGGAACGAGTGATTGGGGGAGGGTGTCGGCGACTCGCTGACGCAGGCTCTTGCTCAGGTCGGTCATGTCGGATGGGTCCAGGGCGCGCCGGTACAGGCCGTCCCAGATCTGGCGTCCTCGGAAGGCCGGCAGGTCGGCGAACAACTCCGAGAGGGCGGACTGGTCCAGATCGTAGCGAGCGGTGGGCATGGCAGCGGTCGAGCTCATACCGGAGCGACCACCCGGCTCCAGGCCCTGAAGTCGTGAACGACCTCGAAGCCGAGGCGGAGGTAGAGCCGCACTGCGGCTTCGTTGTCGGCTTCGACATAGAGCATGGCGGTCTTCACGGACTGGTCGGCCAGCCAGTCGAGTCCGGCCAGCACCAACGAGCGCCCGAGCCCACGGCCATGGTGATTCGGGTGGGCCCCGATGACATAGATCTCGCCGATCGGATTGTGGTCATCCGGATGGATCTTGGTCCAGCAGAATCCGGACATCTGATCGTCGGCGAAGCTGAGTAGAAACCCGTCCGGATTGAACCAGGCCTCGGCTTTGGCCTGCTCCAGGTCCTCTTCGGACATCTTGGCTTGGTTGGGGTGAGCGGCGAAGGAGAGTCGGTTGACCTCGAGCCACTCGGTGTCGTCCAGCCCCGGACGAAATGGCCTCCAACCCAATGTGTACGGCTCGTCGGTGACGGGCAGGGGTCGCTCCATGCGGTGTAGACGTCGGTGCGGCTCGAAGCCCGCCTGTTCGGCGGCCAATGCGTGGCCCGCCGATGGCGCGGTCACCCACCAGAACAGCGAACCCCCTCCTCTCCCGGCGAGTTCGGTGGTGGCCGCGGCCAGTTCGGAGCCCAGGCGATCGACGTTCACCTCTCCAGTCCGACCGGGTTCTTCGGGTTTGGTGGTGACGATCCAGAGATCCTCACCCCCAAATCGTTCTTGGCTCAACAGTTCGGACACGGACCAAGGATATGGGACCCGCTTCGATCGACGAAGACGTTGATTGCCATCCGAGAGGTCGGTTCAGTGGATTTGCGGGTATCCCATTGAAAATCACTCAGGCAGGTTACTCTTGGCGAGCATGTTGATACGTACAGTCACCAATTCACCAATATTTTCTGCCAGATTTTGTCACTTAGAGGTTCACGTGGGTCCCTCCACGGGTTAGTATGTCGTCACCAGGTTCCCGCCACCTGGTACATGGCGACATAGGGATCCGCCGCCCAGTGTCGCCCCGCCGGCGCCCCCTTGAGGGGCGCCGGCGCCGTTTTCAACCCCTGTGGGGCCCCGTTCGCGCAGATCGGTTTGGCTCCCACTCCCTCGTGGCTGACCCGATCAGCCCGAGGTGGTCCGGGGTCCCACGACCAGAAACTCTGGTGAAGAGCTTCGCTTTTGGGTGAATTCAGGCTAAGCACGGGCGTTGTGGACACATCATCGACAGCCAGTGACCGTGCTCAGCTACTGTCGTTGTCAACCGCCCTGGGCGAGCTCACGGAGCGCCTGACCGGCGTCGCTGACCGGTATGCCGGAACCGAGCGCGATGACGTTGCTATCGACCTCTATGAGGTGGAGCGGGCGCTGCGCGGCGCCGACCGTCGCCTCCAACGCCTGCTCCAGGCTCTGCGCTGACGGCAGGTGTTTGACACCAGCACCTGGATCCCGAAATGGCTCGGCCGCGGGATGAGGCTGCACTACCTTAGAATGGTGCTCACACCGCTCGATGTCCGTGGCGCCGGGGGAGATCTGGCGAACCGCTTGCCACGACCCCAGGTCGCTGGTGACGCGCCCGTTGCCGCAGTTCGCGACATCCTCCACCAGGTCGAGGAGTCCGGCGACGCGGCCCTGAGGTTGCTGACCGAGCGATTCGATGGTGTCGTGGTCGATGACCTCGAGGTGGCTCCCGCCGAGTTGGCGGCCGCGTACGCGCGCATCCCCGAGGAGCTCAGAGCCGCCCTCGTGGTGGCCGAGGACGCCATCGCGTCATTCCATCGGTCTCAGATGCGCCCCGCCCACCGCCACGAACGTGACGGCATTCGGGTCGACGGCCGGGAGATACCGGTCGATCGAGCCGGCCTCTATGTGCCGGGTGGCCGGGCCATCTACCCCTCGACGGTGTTGATGACCGCGGTTCCGGCCCGGGTCGCCGGGGTGGGCGAGGTCGTGTTGTGCGTGCCCCCCGATCGGTCGGGTGCCGTCCCGGATGCCACCCTGGCCGCCGCCCATCTCGCCGGCGTGGACCGTGTGTTCCGAATTGGGGGTGCCCAGGCCATCGGCGCCATGGCCTACGGCACCGAGACCGTGCCGTCGGTGGATGTCATCGCCGGGCCGGGGAACGTCTATGTAGCCATCGCGAAACGTGAGGTCGCCGGGTCTGGCCTCGTCGGTGTGCCCTCGGCCTTTGCCGGCCCGTCCGAAGTGGTGGTGGTCGCAGATGCCAGCGCATCCCCGGACCATGTCGCGATCGACGTGCTACTCCAAGCCGAGCACGGTCCGGACGGCCTGGCTTGGCTTATCGCCTGGGATGAGTCGGTCATCAGCGCCGTCAGCTCCGAAGTCGCCCGCCTCGTCGATGACGCACCCCGGAAAGAGGACATGCTTTCGACCCTCGCCGAGGGTGGTTACGCGGTGCTCTGCGAGGGCCCGGAGCAAGCGATCGAGGTGGCCAACCTGATCGCCCCCGAACACCTGGAGCTGATGACGGCCGACCCGGAGCTTCTCGTGCCCCTCGTTCGTCACGCTGGTGCGGTGTTCTGTGGACCTTATTCGCCAGCGTCGATCGGCGATTATGTCGCCGGGCCGTCGCACGTGCTCCCCACCGATGGCTCGGCTCGCTTCTCCAGTGCGCTCACAGTCGGTGATTTCCTCAAACAGCTACACGTCATCACCGTGGATCGATCCGGTCTGGACCGTCTCGGCCCCCATGTTGTGACCTTGGCCGAAGCCGAGGGCCTCGACGCTCACGCCCGCTCGATCCGGCTTCGTCAAGGTCTGGGGTCATGACCGACGAACGCCTTCGGGTCAGAGAGGACCTCCGTGCGCTCGAGGGGTACCACTCCCCCCAACTGGATGTGACGGTTCGCCTCAACACCAACGAGTCACCCGAACCGCCACCGGCCGCCTGGAGTGACGACCTTGCCGATGCGCTGAGGTCGGTGCAATGGCACCGCTACCCCGACCGGGCCGCTCACGCCCTTCGGGCCGGTATCGGCGCCGAGCACGGGTTCGATGTATCCCAGGTCTTTGCGGCGAACGGATCCAACGAGGTTCTACAGACGGCTCTGCTCGCCTACGGCGGCCCCGGCCGTTCCGCTGCGGTGTTCGAGCCCACCTATGCGTTGCACGCGCACATCGCCCGGATTACCGGAACCGCAGTCATCGAGGGGGAACGCTCCGAGGATCTCTCCCTCGACGTCGATGTCGTGCTCGATACGGTGCGCAACCAACGGCCGGCGGTCACCTTCCTTTGTTCGCCCAACAACCCGACCGGTCTGACCGACCCCGTCGAGACCGTCGAACAGACCCTCGAGATGGCGGAATCGGTTGGGGGCCTGCTGATCGTTGACGAGGCATACGGCCAGTTTGCGGCGTCGACTGCGCTCGACTTGGTGGGCGAGGACCGCTCGCTGGCGGTGACGCGCACGTTCTCCAAGACCTGGTCGATGGCGGCCGCCCGTCTCGGCTACCTGATCGGCCCTTCGTGGCTGGTGGCTGAGCTCGACAAGGTCGTGCTGCCCTATCATCTCGACGCCGTAACCCAGCTCGCGGGCGAGCACGCACTGAAGTACCGAGCCGAGATGGAGCTGAGGGTCGCGGCTCTCGTCGAGGAACGCGGGCGACTGATGGACGCGCTGCGCCAGCTGCCGGTCGAGGTGTGGCCGTCGGGCGCGAACTTCGTGCTGTTCCGCCCCATCGACAGAAACGGGAACCGAGTCTGGCAAGGCTTGGTGGACAGATCGGTCTTGGTGCGGAACTGCGCCAGCTGGCCCCGGCTCGACAACTGTCTTCGGGTCACGGTTGGTTCACGCCGCGACGACGATACGTTTCTGGCGGCGTTGACCGAGGTTCTCGCGATGCCAGAGCGGCCGGGCGAACCCGGACCGACCAGATGATCGAGCAAAGGATATCGATGCCATGAGTCACGATTCGGCGGAACGAGCTCGACTCTCGGTGCGGAGTCGGTCCACCAAGGAGACCACCATCGATGTGCGTCTCGACCTTGACGGCGCGGGCCAGGTCGACATCGTCACCGGCCTGCCGTTCTTTGACCATATGCTCGACCAGCTCGGCCGCCACGGAGGATTCGGTCTGGTCGTTCACGCGGCGGGCGACATCGCCATCGATGCTCATCACACCGTTGAAGACGTCGGTATTGTCCTCGGTGCGGCGTTCAAAGACGCCCTCGGCGAGAAGATCGGAGTGCGGCGCTTCGCGTCAGGCATCTACCCCCTCGACGAGGCGGCGATCGAGGTGGTCCTCGACCTGTCGGGACGCCCCTATCTCCACTACGACATCGAGCTGCCAGGTCAGAAGATCCTGGGCTCGCCCCCGTTCGACCCTCAGCTCATCGAGGAGTTCTGGCGGGCCTTCGTCCAACAGGCCGATCTGACGCTGCACCTGACCATGCTCCGGGGGCGCAACACCCACCATGTCATCGAGGCCGTGTTCAAAGGAGTGGCCCGTACCTTGCGCGACGCCGTCCGCGTCGAAGGCACCACGGTGCCGTCGACCAAGGGTTCGCTGTGAGCGATCCGAAGCGCCAGGACCCGAAGCGCCGGCCCCGCTTGGCCGTCCTCGATTATGGGATCGGCAACCTTCGTTCGGCCGAGAAGGGCCTGCAGCGCGCCGGAGCCGATGCCCGGCTCACCGACGACCCCGACTACATCCGTAGTGCGGACGGTGTTGTCCTACCCGGAGTGGGAGCGTTCGGCCGATGCGTCGAGGCGCTACGAGCATCGGGTCTCGACGTGCTCGCCAAGGAGGCCGTCGCATCCGGCACCCCATTTCTGGGCATCTGTATTGGGATGCAACTGTTGTATGAGCGTTCGGATGAGTCGCCGGGAATAGCGGGGCTCGGGCTGCTCGAAGGTGAGGTTCGGCGCATCCCCGACGGAGTCAAACATCCCCAGATGCAGTGGAATCGGCTCGACGTGCGACGTCCCAGCGAGCTCATTTCGGACCTGGAGGAGCCATCGTGGGTGTACTTCGTGCATTCCTACGCGGCACCTGACGGGCCCAATGTGGTGGCCACCTGCGACTACGGCGGCGACATCACGGCCGTCGTCGAACAGGATCGGCTCTGGGCCACCCAGTTCCACCCCGAGAAGTCAGGTCGGGTGGGCCTGGCGGTGCTGGCGAACTTCGTGTCGATTTGTGGAGGCCCTTCCTGATGGATCTGTACCCGGCGATCGACCTGCTCGACGGTCGGTGCGTGCGCCTTTATCAGGGTGACTACGACCAGGAGACCATCTACAACAACGATCCGGTCACCCAAGCTCTCGCATTCGAAGCCGACGGGGCGAACTGGATCCATGTTGTCGATCTCGACGCCGCCCGTACCGGGTCGCCCCAGAACCGGTCGGTCGTCGGGGCGATCGCGGCGGCGGTGGACATACCGGTGCAGACCGGAGGTGGGGTCCGCGATCTGGCCTCGGCCCGCGCCTTGGCGGAGCTCGGGGTGCGCCGAGTGGTGGTAGGCACCGCCGCGCTCGAGAACCCCGAGCTGGTGGCAGCCATCGCGGCCGAGCAACCCGTCGCCGTCGGTCTGGACGTACGCGGTCGTGAGGTCTCGGTCCGAGGATGGACGGCCGGCTCGGGCCGCGACGTGCTCGAGATCGCCCGATCCTTCGAAGATGCCGGGGTCGCGGCGCTCATCGTCACTCAGATCTCCCAAGACGGAACGCTCAGCGGGCCCGATCTCGAAGGACTCTCGCTCGTCCTCGGCGCGACGACCATACCGGTGATCGCCTCGGGTGGGGTAGGGGAGCTAACGGACCTGCACGCCCTTGGGTCGCTCGAGGCCGAAGGCAGACCACTGGTCGGCGTCATCGTCGGAAAGGCACTGTACGAAGGTAGATTTACCCTGCCGCAGGCGCTGGCCGGCACCGTGGCCGGGTAGCACCAAAACCTGCTGTCCCGGTGCCCCCACTCGGCGGTGGATCCATCCACTGGTTACCGAAGGAATGGTTCGTTGCGGGATCGAGCGGGGCGATGGGTGATCGGGGCGGTCCTCATCTGGGTTGTGGTGACCTTCGGGGGCCAAGTTGCAGAGGTAAGCGCCCAAACGGACGCCTCGACCCCGACCGGGAGCTCGCTCACCGAGGTGACCTTGAACCCTCACGAGTGGATCGGGTTGAGTGTGCTTCCCGACCTCAGCGAGCCGAGCCGCGCCGACGGCGCGGCGGTCAACGGAGCGGTGGTCTTGTTCCTGGCCACCGACCGGGCCGACGAGATTCGGTACGTGGATTGGACGATAGGAGGGCACCACGTCGGGCGTGGCCGGACCAGCCCGTTCACGTTCGGGGACGGCGGACGTGACATCGTCGCGTGGGACACCACCCTGCTCGCCGACGGCGTCCACACCGTCGCGGCGACGATCCGCGGCCCCGACGGTCGTGATCTTGTGACCGCGGCCGTCTCGATTCGCAACAATCAGGCGCCCCGTAACCACGGTCTGGTCGCATCGCTCGACGACGGTGCCGGTGGGGTTGGATCCCTGACCATCGTGCCCCGCTCGGACGGCGGACGGCTCTGCTTTCGGATCCGCGTCGCGACCACGGCACGGCCCCGAGCCACCTATGTTCACCGCGGAGGCGATAGTGCCACCGGGCCGGTGTTCATCGATCTGCGCACCCCGGTCAATCCCTACCGGAAGGCCGAGGAGGCATGGCTCTCGGAAGGCTGCGTCGCCCTGTCCGAGGACTCGGCGGCCACCCTGTTGGCCGAACCCGACGGGCACTATCTGAACATAGCGACATCCGCCGAGCCGTTCGGCGCGGTGCGAGGGCAGCTCGCCCTGGTGCCACCGACCCAGTTGGCAGTACCGCTCTTCGGCGGAACGGACCTGGACGGACGGGCCACCTTGGCCATCGTCGGCGATGTGGTCTGTCACACGGTCGTGGTGCAAGGGGGTCGGCCCGTGGTCGGTGAGCTGTTGCCGTCGGGCGGCACCGAGCCGATCAGCTTGGTGCCGCAATCCGCCACGCTTGGCACCGATGGCTACGGATCCTGGTCCCTGTCAGGATGCGCCCGAGATTCCCAGGACCGTCTCACGTCCCTGCTCGAGGAGCCCGACCGCGCCCTGCTGGAATTGACAGTAGGCGCCAACGGCGACACCGACCGCAATCTCGCCGGCTCGCCGGCTCGACCAGCCGCCCACGCCGCGTCCTCCGACACGTTCGTCGCCACCGTCGACCTGTTCCCCCAGCACGTCTGTTACCGAGTGGCCACAGCCGATATCGGCGCCATCACCTCCATAGAGCTGTGGTCCATATCACCGAACCAGCCGAACGTGATACTTGCCACATCATCGGTGGCACCTCCTGCACAGGCGTCGGGATTCAGTCTCGTGCGAGGCTGCCACCCTCACGTCCCTGACGCGACCGTCGATCTCGCGGACCGCCAGCTCGTTGTCACAGCCGACCAGCACCGCCAACAGTCCCCTCTCCGAGCCCTGGGCCTGAGCCGAGCCTGACGGGTCAGGGTGTCGTGGCCATCTCCGACTGGGCCCAGTCGATGATCATGACTTCTTCGGTCGGTCGGAGCCCGGCCCACGCGATCACGTCCGGACGGTTCGTCAACACGACGAACTGATGGTTCCTCGACAGCTTCGACACCACCGCCAACAGGTCGGCCACTTCAGCCTCAGTCCCATCGAAGGCCTCGTCGAGGATCAACGGCAACGACTCATCGATCAAGCCGAGTTGCCGGGCCGAGACCAAGTTCTTCACCACGGACCGCGCCCCATCAAACGCAACAGTTCGGGCGCCGTTCGTGGACACCATGGCCGCATCGGGAGCCAGCAGCCCTTGGTACACCAGCTCGGCATGGCTGGTAGCCAGACCGCTGATGGCACGGCGATTGGTGAGATACCAGTCGACCGACACCTTGCCGTCCAGCTGTTCCCAGCGAACACGAGCGGTCGAAAAATCCTGAGCCCGGCGGCGAAGCTCCTCTCGTGGTTGCCGGTCCACAAACCGGCCGGCCCGCGCTTGATACTCCTCGAACGACTTGAACCCGGTTTCGTGCAGCACCGCCCGCTCCGCCTGTCGAGCGGCCCGTACCTTCCGGCCGTTGATCAGCGGCACCAGTGCCGCCAGGATCGCCGAGATCAACAGAAACTGGGCGGTCCACGCATCAAAAAAGAAGACCACCGCGCCCGCCGCCGCCGCGATACCAGCGATCCAAAAGCCTCGGCGGCGCAAGGACGCATCGGCGTCATGCGTGCGGATGACCCGGCGATGGGCCGCGTCGATCTGCTCGAATCGCGCCAGGTCGGTCGAGGTCAGCGGATCGACGCCGGCGATGGCCTGCAGGCGCCGCTTGGCCGCTTGGTAGTCCGACGCCGCAGCGCTGAGCTCATCCTGATCCAGCCCGGCCAACCGATGGGCCGCATCATGATCGTCAGTGCCGGTGTCGTAACCAGCCCGAAAGTCGTCGCGGTCAACCCGCATGACATCCAGTGCGGTCGCGTGATCCAAGCCGAGCAGACCCAGGAGGTCGACGGTGCCGTTCGGGCGGGTGAACTGCTTGGTCAGGTTGGCGGAGCTGTCCACGTCGATGACAAGAGCAGGCGCGTTGTGGGGCCGGAAAATGGCCAGGTGATGACCCTCGTCGTCCGCCAACTCCACATGGACGCCCGGCGGGGCGGCGCCGAGCGACTGGGTCAACAAGTTCGCCAGCCGCAACCGATTCGGCTCGTGGAGCCCCGTGACAAACGTCAGGCGCGGATGAAACTCCATCGCCCGGGTCGAGTCATCGGCCTCGAGGACAAAGCGCTCAAACCTCATACTTGATCCCGCCGCGGTGTGGGTGGCGTCCAGAGGGCAACGACTCGGGTGGTGGCTCGCGGCGTACGGGGGATTGTCCGTGGGGTGCGATTGGTGTTGAGGGGGTGATGACTCGGGTGGTGGCTCGCGGCGTACGGCGTCGGCCGGTGGGCCAACTCGCCTTCACGTGAGCGCCCCGATGGGCGATACTGGTCTCGTGCATGCTGCGCGTGTTATTCCGTGCCTTGACGTGGACGCCGGGCGGGTCGTCAAGGGAGTGAACTTTGTCGATCTCGTCGATGCTGGCGATCCCGTGGAACTGGCTGCCCGCTATGACCGCGAGGGGGCAGATGAGCTTGTATTTTTGGATATCACCGCCTCTTCGGACCGTCGCGACACCATGGTAGAGGTTGCTCGGCGGACTGCCGAGCAGGTATTCATTCCTTTTACGATCGGCGGAGGAATCCGCACAGTCGAGGATGCCCGAGCGCTACTTCGCGCGGGGGCAGACAAGGTTTCGGTGAATACCGCCGCGGTAGACCGACCTGGCCTGATAGCAGAGCTGGCCGCGGAGTTCGGCACCCAGTGCGTCGTGGTAGCGATCGATGCCCGCCGCCGCAGAGATCACTTTGAAGTGTACGTCCATGGTGGTCGGACACCGACCGGCCGTGACGTGATCAGCTGGGCTCAGGAGGCGGAAGCACGTGGCGCGGGTGAGATCTTGTTGACATCGATGGACCGTGATGGCACGAGGGACGGATTCGATACCGACCTCACACGGGCGGTGGCCGACGCGGTCAACGTGCCGGTTATCGCCAGCGGAGGGGTCGGGACGCTCGACCATCTGGCTGACGGTGTGCTCACCGGGGGCGCCGATGCGGTTTTGGCGGCATCCATCTTCCATTTTGGGGAATTCACCATCAGCGAAGCGAAGGCCACGCTCGAATCCAGAGGCGTGGTGGTCCGCCCGGCAGTGGGTTGATCGATCTTCCAACCCCCAACCCCCAACGCTTGTCCGCGGTCGCGCTGGGTGGGTGGGGTCAGGTGGCGGAAATGAGGTCGGCGAAGCTGGTGGCGAGATCGATCACGCGCCCGCCGGAGCCAGCCAAGAAGTGGTCAGCTCCGGGCATCACGTCGATCTCAGTGCTCAGCCAGTCGGCGGTACGTTCCCGGGCCGAAGCCGGTGGCCGGAACTGATCGTGTTCTGGAACGGCGAGCTGTTTGGGTCGCGGGTCGGCGCCCGCGGCCAGCTCGGCGTCTTTGACCACACCTAGCGGCGGGGCGATGAGAAACCACCCGGCCAACCGCTCGTCGAGGACCGCCAGCGAGACATCGGCACCAAAGGACCACGCCGCGGTGAAGACGGTGGCACTCTCGGGCTTGCGGTCCGCAGCGGTGTCGATGGCCGCGATCATGTCCAGCCTTTCAGCGATTCCGCCCCCGAACGAACCGGTCGATCCGTCCACGCCGCGGAAGTTGAAGCGAAGGGTGCTGATCGAGCGGGTGGGGAGGGCTTGGAACAGCTCTTCGATGACCCCCGAATACATCGTTCCCCCATGTTGGGGGTGCGGATGGCCGAGGATGGCCACCGCTTTGGCCTCATCTGCCGACGAGTATTCAGCTTTGAGGCGTTCGCCGTCGGAAGTGGTGAGCGACAAGTGTTCAACCATTGCCTTCGACGCTAGTCGCGCCCAGCCGCTGAGGTCGCTGGGGGCCGTCCCGAGAACGATCCGTTTTGCGACTACCGTTCGATCCGTGACGTCGACCGACACTTCCGACACTTCCGACACTTCCGACACTTCAGACACCTCCGACACGGTCGCATCCTCGTCGACCGATGATGAACGGCTTCCGATCAAGATGCTCAACGATCGGATCCTGGTCCTGATCGATGCGCCCGAAGGCGAGCGCCGCAGTTCGGGTGGCATTCTCATTCCCGCCACGGCCCAGGTGTCCAAGCGGTTGGCCTGGGCGGAGGTCGTGGCGATCGGACCAAATGTCCGCTCCATGGAGATCGACGATCGTGTGCTGTTCAACCCCGAAGACCGGTACGAGGTAGAGGTCCGCGGCCAGGAGTACATCATTCTCCGCGAACGCGATGTCCACGCCGTGGCCTCCCCCCGCATCGAAGAGACCAGCACCGGGCTCTACCTCTAGCGTCCTCTCAGGTTCTTCCAGCCTGGGCAGGGGCCTTCGGTCCTGGTCGGGTAGCTGGGTTCACCAGTCGCTGTAGCGCGTCGGCGTGGTCTTGGAGCGCTTTGCGGCCAGCCGTGGTGGCCGAGAACCACGACCTACGGGTCTTGCCCTTGCCGGTCCGATTCGACGTGACGTAGCCAACGTCGGCCAATACCTTCAACTGTTTGGACAGATCCGAGTCACTCAGCTGCAACTGGTCGCGTAGATAGGCAAACTCGACCTTCTTGGCGACAGCGAGAATGCCCATAGCGGCAAGACGTTTTGGTGGGGTGAGGCTCGGGTCCAACTCGTCGAGACTCACGAGGCCGTGGTCCTCCGCCGGGCCCTGTGCATCCCAATTCCGACACCCAGCAACACAATGCTGCTGACCAACCAAGCGATCGCAGCGTATCCGGGCATGAAGCGGTTGGTTCTGAGTGTCGAGACCGCTGTCCCCCAGAGAGCCATCATCACCCAGGCGAGGGCGTATACCGGCGCGAAGATCAGGGCACTGCGGGCCGAGGGGCCGACACGAAGTTGACGTCTCCGGCGATCGTGCCAAATGAGGAACGCCCCGGTGACGATGGCCACGAGTCCGTTCAACAGATGCCAACCCGCCGAGAACCCCGGCCTGAACAACGACGCCGAGCCAATCATGGTGGCACCCAGCGGCGCGTACCACCACGGGCCAGGGTCAAGGTGGTAATCCGCCACGACTCTGGACTGTGCCTGCTGGAGCCTCGCGAGGTCAGCAGCTGGATCGATATTCGACCGAGGCGGGCTATCCCCGTCGCCCGAGGTTTCAGTTGCCACACCGGAAACCCTAAGTTGTATTAGCCGATACGGCAAGTACAAAAAGACCCAGACCCCGGTCGTGTTGTTGCCCTCTGGAGGTTCGTGGCGGGGTGGCGGGATCAAGGACAGTACGATTGTCCGATGCCGTTGACAACGCCGATAGATGCGACCGAGGACCAGTTGGGCGAGGTCGTGTACAACTCCGACGGTCTGGTGCCTGCCATCGTGCAAGAGGAGGGGACCGGCCGGATACTGATGATGGCGTGGATGAACGACGAGTCTCTGCGGCAGACGATGGAAACCGGTCGTACATGGTTTTGGAGCCGGTCGCGACAGGAGTACTGGTGCAAGGGCGAAACATCTGGCGACCGCCAGTATGTGCGCGAGGCGTACTTCGATTGTGACGCCGACACCTTGTTGTTCGTGGTGGAGCAGGAGGGTAAAGGGGCCTGCCACACGGGGGAGTACTCGTGCTTTTTCCGGCCGTTCGGGTCGCAGACATGATGTCGCCGCGCCGCGTGCTTCATGAGCTGGTGGGCGGGGTTTCGGCCCGATGACGGTGCTACCGAGTCGAGAGGACTTCCGCTTGTTGGCGGGCAAGTACTCCGTCGTGCCGGTGTGGCGAGAACTGGTCGCGGATCTGACGACTCCGGTGGCCATTTTCGCCCGGCTGGTTCCCGGTCAGGAGCCGGGATTCTTGTTCGAGTCGGTGGATCGGGGTGAGAGGTGGAGTCGCTTCTCGTTCATTGGTCGACGGCCTCTGGCCACCTTGTCGTCGCGGGGCAACAGGGTGACCGCTACAGGGACCCTGCCGGAGAATCTGCCCCTGGATAAGGGGATACTCGCCACTGTGGAGGCACTGCTCGGCCGCCTTCGGTCGCCGTCGATCGAGGAGCTACCCCCTTTGCACGGCGGGCTCGTCGGCTTTTTGGGCTATGACGTCGTCCGGGAGGTCGAACGGCTTCCGAACGTTCCCCACGATGACCGGGACCTGCCCGATGCTGTTCTGTCGGTCATCGGGCAGCTCGCGGTTTTTGATCATTGGCGCCAGCGGGTCACCCTGATCGAGAACGTTCTGGTGCCCGACGACGCGGACGCCGAGGAGTTGGATGCGCTGTACGACATGGCCATCGTTCGGTTGGACGAGTTGGCCGTTGACGGGGCGAGGCCGACCGATGAGCCGTTGGTGGATCCGCCCGATCGCGATGAGTCACTGCCCGAGGTGAGGTCGACCTTCGGTTCGGAGCGGTACCGGGCTGCGGTAGAGGCCGCCCGTGAGCTGATCCGGGAGGGTGAGATCTTTCAGGTCGTGCTGTCTCAGCGTTTCGACCTTGAGCTCGGGGCTGACCCGTACGACTATTACCGAGTGTTGCGCCAGGTCAATCCGAGCCCGTACATGTTCTTTGTGCGCGAGCCGGAGCTGACCCTGGTGGGCTGTTCGCCGGAACCGATGGTCCAGCTACTCGACGGTCGGGTGATCTCGCGGCCGATCGCCGGCACTCGCCGTCGGGGCAAGACCGACGAGGATGATCGCCGGATGGCCGCCGAGCTCTCCGAACATCCCAAGGAACGGGCCGAGCATGTGATGCTGGTCGATCTGGCCCGCAATGACATTGGGCGGGTCGTGAAGTTCGGGACGAGCCGCATGGATGAGATGATGACGTTGGAGCGCTATTCACACGTGATGCATCTCACCTCGCAGGTGTCGGGTGAGCTGGCCGAGGGTTCATCTCCCATCGATGTGCTGAGGGCGACGCTGCCTGCGGGCACCGTGTCGGGAGCCCCGAAGGTGCGGGCCATGCAGATCATCGACGATCTCGAACCCGTCAAACGCGGGCCATACGCGGGTGTGGTGGGCTATGCCGATTTTTCGGGGAACATCGACACGGCCATCGCCATTCGTACGATGGTGATCGCCGACGGGGTGGCCTCGATTCAGGCCGGTGCCGGGATCGTGGCCGACAGTGTGGCTGCCGACGAGGATCTTGAATGTCACAACAAGGCTCGCGCTTTGCTCGCGGCGGTTCCCGCGGCGCGGCGCATGACCGCATCACGCCTCAGTTCAGGCCCGTCAGCGTTGTAGCTGGCGAGCTCGGGCGATGACGTCGAAGACGCGGGCGCGGGATATTCCGATCGCTTCGGCGATCTCCTCGTAGGTGAGCTCGGCGTCGACGGCCCGGAGGACTGCGGCGTGGAAGGACTTGGGGTCCTGCATGCGGGCGGCGTAGGTGGCAGCCAGTTTGTCGATGATCTCCGGGTCGCTCACGTAGGGTTCGTCCTTGATGGTCGTCGAGGTCGGTTGTCGCCAGAGTTGGGGGTGGTGAGAACCAGCGTCTCGCGATGCCGTATCCTCGGATGAGACTCATGATGGTCAGAGACTTCTCAACCACCGAGGGATGGAGGTCGATCTTCTGAAGTATACGGAGCGTCGCGACCAGCCTTGAAGTCCAGATGCCATAGATCTCAAAGATCTCTGGTTGCGAGGTTCAAAGCTGAAAGCGACCGGCAGGAGCCAACGCCAACGAGGTTCAACGCCTGAGCGATCGTTGAAGGATCATGGTCAATCACTACAAAGTTCTCAATGTGTCAGAGGACGCTTCACCTCGGGTGATTCGAGCCGCGTACGTAGCTGCGGCGAGACGGTCACACCCTGATTACTTCACGGGTGCGTCCGCGGATCGTCGTGAGGCAGCTGAACAGAAGATGCGGGAGATCAACCAGGCCTGGTCGGTGCTCGGCGATGAGCATCGCCGCAGCCGGCACGACTTGGGGCTGGCCCAGGGGGCGTCGGGCTCCGAGGCGCGACGGTCTCGGCCCGCCGCTTCACCGCGGCCACCGGCCGGTCCGAGACTGTCGACCCGAGCAGACCGGCGCGCATCCCTCAACCAGGATTCGTTCGACCCCCGACCGGTCGCTCCTCGGTTGGCTGCGGTTGCGGGCCATCAGGACGGTCGGGGTCTCAGAATGCTGCCCGTCGGGTTCATCGCCCTCGGGGTCTTCACGATGTTCACCGGTGCGATCCTCCGCCAGACGGCGGTTATCACGGTCGCGGTGATCTTGTTCGTGGTCGCCGCGATCCTGTTCGTGGCTGTGCCCTTTGTTGTGATGGCGCGGTCCAAAGAAAAGCTGTGACAGCCGCTCGCTGAGGATCGGTCGGAAGGTGAGGATCGGGCAGCGGGGGATCGGCACCTCGATACAGCCGACCCAATACGCTGCGGGGATGGGTGAAACGGTGACCTATTTGGACCGGATCGTGGCTGCGCACCGGGCGGCCGCGGAACGAGATGACCGGCCGCTCGAGCGGTTGGCGGAACGGGCGATGCTCGAAGCTCCTGCCCGAGGGTTTCGCCGTGCCCTGGCTGCCGCTGACGGGCTGGGGGTAATCGCGGAGGTCAAACGAAGATCACCGTCCAAGGGTGATCTGTTCGGGGATCTGGTGGCCGGCGAACTGGCAAAAAGTTACGAGGCCGGGGGCGGGACATGCTTGTCGGTGCTGACCGATCAGGCATTCTTCGGAGGGTCCCACGGCGATTTGGTACAAGCCCGGCACGCGGTCGCCATACCGGTGTTGCGTAAGGATTTCACGGTCTCAACCCACGATGTTTTTGACGCACGGATCATGGGCGCGGACTGCATCTTGTTGATCGTGGCGGCGCTGGACGATGACGAGCTGCGGCGTTTTCACCGCTTGGCCAGCGATCTGGGGCTCGATTGTCTGGTCGAGATTCACGACGAGGCGGAGCTTGAGCGGGCGATGCGGGTCGAGCCGTCGCTTATCGGGGTGAACCAGCGTGACCTCGTCACCTTCGAGGTGGATCAGCAACGGGCGGCTCGGATGGCGCCTCTGATTCCTGACTCCATTGTCAAGGTCGCCGAGTCCGGGGTTTCGGGTCCCGCCGACGCGGGGGCGGCCAGGGACGCAGGCTACGACGCAGTTCTCGTGGGCGAGGCGCTGGTGCGTTCGGGTGATCCCGAGGCGGCGGTGAGAGCGCTGAGGCGGGCCTGAGCGCTCCCGGTCGGGGTTATATGGCCAGGCCTGCGCCGCGAAGTGAGTACCGTTTGGCTGTGTTCGTGAAGATCTGTGGGATCACGTCGGAGGATGACGCACTGCTGTCGGTGGCGCTCGGTGCCGACGCCGTGGGTTTCGTGTTCGCGCCGTCCAAACGCCTCATCGCCGTGGATCGCGCCCGCGATATCGCCCGGCGGCTACCCCCGGAAATCCTGACCGTCGGTGTGTTCAGGGACGATCTCGCCGATCGGGTGAGCCAGGTCGTAACTCGGGCCGGGCTACACGCCGCCCAGCTCCATGGCCAGGAGAGCCCGGAGATGGTCGCCGAGGTGTCCGCCCGGGTGTCGGTGGTCATCAAGGCGTTTCCCGCTAGCCGCCGGGCCTACATCGACCGCTATGACGTCGATGCGGTCATGATCGACTCGGCCGAACCGGGATCGGGTAAGACGTTCGACTGGTCGACGCTCGACGGTCTGCCTCGCCGCCCGCCTCTCCTGCTCGCGGGCGGGTTGCACGCCGAAAATGTGGGCGCGGCTATCGCTCGCGTGCGACCCTGGGGTGTCGATGTCTCATCTGGCGTCGAAGCATCGCCGGGTCGCAAGGATCCCCGGAAGCTGAGGGACTTCATCGCCGCCGCCAAGGTGGCCGGGAACCAGCTTCCCGACGATGGTGAACATCCCTTTGACTGGCAGGAGTATCAGTGAGTCCAGCCGAGAGATCGACCATGGATGAGCCGAGCGAATCGGGTCGCTTCGGGCGCTTTGGTGGCCGATTCGTACCCGAGACCCTCGTCCCGGCCTGTGCGGAGCTCGAACGTTCCTTCCGTTCGGCGTGGGGCGACCCGAAGTTCCGGGCGGAGCTCATTGGCCTTTTGGCGGACTACGCCGGTCGTCCGTCCTTGCTGACCGAGTGCCATCGTCTGTCGGCGCAGCTCGGCATAAGGCTCTTGTTGAAACGCGAAGATCTGAACCACACGGGCTCGCACAAGATCAACAATGTGCTCGGCCAGGCGCTGCTCGCCCGGCGCATGGGAAAGAACCGGCTGATCGCGGAGACGGGAGCGGGCCAGCATGGGGTGGCGACAGCGACCGCGGCTGCATTGCTCGGCATGGAGTGCGTGGTCTACATGGGCGAGGTCGACATGGAACGACAGGCGTTGAACGTCTTTCGTATGGAGCTGCTGGGCGCGGAGGTTGTGGCATCGCGTTCGGGGTCCCGGACGCTCAAGGACGCGGTCAACGATGCCTTGCGGGCGTGGGTGGCCGAGGTCGACTCGACCCACTACTGCCTCGGATCGGTCATGGGCCCTCACCCCTACCCGTGGATGGTGCGGGAGTTCCATCGGGTCATCGGCGACGAGGCTCGCGAACAATGCCGTGCCCTGACCGGTGGCGATCCGGACATGGTCGTCGCCTGTGTCGGGGGTGGTTCAAATGCGGCTGGCATCTTCAGCGGGTTCGCGGACCTCGATGTGGACCTGGTCGGCGTCGAGCCCGAAGGGGGAGCGGCGGTGGGTCGAGGGGTGCCCGGTGTCGTGCACGGCTCGTTGTCGTATCTGCTCCAGGACGAGGATGGTCAGGTGTTGGAGGCTGAGTCGGTTTCGGCGGGGTTGGATTATCCCGGGATCGGGCCCGAGCACTCCCATCTGGCCGATAGCGGTCGGGCCCGATATGTGTCGGTGTCCGATGACGAGGTCATCGAGGCGTTCAGCCTGCTGGCCCGGACCGAGGGCATCATTCCGGCGCTCGAGTCGGCCCATGCCCTGGCGTGGGTTGCTCGGGAGCGGACCGACCTGGCCGGCCAGACCGTGCTGGTCAACCTTTCGGGCCGCGGGGACAAGGATGTGGATCAGGTGAGCCGGATTATGAACTCATGAGCTCGGATCAGAACCCAGATCACCAGTTCGGAGCGCTGGAGTTGAGCCTGCGGGCGGCCAGGTCAAAGGGGCGAAAGTTGCTCGTTCCCTATGTGACCGGTGGGCTGAGTCCGGATTGGACCGACGTGATCGCCGCCATCGCTGCGGCCGGCGCCGACGCCATCGAGGTGGGGATTCCGTTCTCCGACCCAGTGATGGACGGACCGGTCATCCAAGAGGCATCGCAGCGAGCGCTGGCAGCCGGTGCTACCCCGACATCGGTGATCGGCTCGTTGGCCGAGGTCGATGCTGGTGTTCCGCTGGCGGTCATGACGTACTACAACCCGGTCTTTCGGTCCGGCCATGAGCGTTTTGCGATGACCCTGGCCGCCCACGGGGTCGCAGCCGCTATCGTGCCCGACCTGCCACTCGAGGAGGCCGGGCCGTGGACCGAGGCGGCCGATGCTGCGGGCGTGGAAACGATCATGCTCGCCGCGCCGACCGCGCCCGACGAGCGGCTGCCGCGGATCTGTGCCCGATCGAGGGGTTTCGTCTACGGGGTCGGCCTGGTCGGTATCACCGGGGAGCGCAGCCATCTTGCGGCGAGCGCCACCGAGATCGCCCGCCGCCTCAAAGCCGTTACCGACATACCGGTCCTGGTCGGCATCGGGGTCTCGAACGCTGCGCAGGCTGCAGAGGTGGCGCAGATAGCGGATGGTGTCATCGTCGGATCGGCGCTGGTGCGGCGACTGCTGGAGGGCGCGGGCCCGAGCGGTGCCGCCAAGTTCATCGCCGAACTACGGTCAGGTCTCGATGACCACTGATTCTCAGCCCGACGCGAGCGTGACGGGCCCTGTCGACCCGGACTGCGAGCTCTGTGAGGCGGCGCGGTTCACGCATTGGTATTACGAGGACGACACCTGCTGGGTGGCGGACTGTGAGGTGTGTGACACCCCGATGGTGGTCTGGCGGTGGCACGGCACAGAACCGGGAGCTGACCAGGTCGATCACATGGTCGAGCGGTTGAGCGACGCGGGCGCGACCCGGTTCGGTGAGGACGGGTTTCACATCGACCGTGTCATGCGCCAGATCCCTTCCCACTTCCACGCACATGCCCGAGACCCTCGCTGGCAGGCTCGGCGGTGGGAGCAAAAGCCGTCGCTCTATACGGGTGTGGGGACCGAGCGTGAGACGCGACCCTGAGCGCCGTTCTGCCGGGGTGAAGAAATATTGACCAAGGACCCTGGGTTGATGGTCGCGTGTCAACACTGTTCGATCTGCTGCTACCCCGCACCGATGCCGGGGTCTTTGTGCAGGTGGCCGCGGCGGCGCTCATCTACCCCGTTTTGATCTGGCTGAGCCGCCACAATCGGGAGATCATGACGTTCTTCGTCGGCCTCGGCGTGTTCACGTTCGCGTTCTTCGGGCTGAGGATGGTTCACTGAGGCATATGTGTCCTGTGCAAGATGGTGCCCGATGAGCGCGAGACACACAACCGATGTTGTGGTACTGGGCGGTGGAGCAGGTGGCATGAGCGCGGCCCGCGACTGCAATCGGGCCGGTCAGCGGGTCGTCTTGATCAACGATGGGCCTCTCGGTGGTGATTGCACCTTTACCGGGTGTGTGCCCTCCAAGGCGATCATCAGCGCTGCCGCTCGGGGCGTCAGCTTCCGCGAGGCTTTCGAACATGCGGCCACCGTCGTCGGCCAGATCGCCGACACCGAGAACGCCGAGGTTCTGCGCGGTGAAGGTGTCGAAGTGCTTGAGGGTCGCGGCCGATTTCGGGATCCTCACACGATCGAGGTGGACGGCACGGTCATCAGCTACGGGAGCGCCGTGGTGGCTACTGGATCTGGGCCGTTCGTCCCGCCGATACCCGGCCTCGACCAGATCGAGTATCTGACCAACGAGAACATCTTCGAGCTGCGCACCGCGCCGTCGTCGATGGCCGTGCTGGGCGGAGGCCCGATCGGTTGCGAGCTGGCTCAGGCGCTGCAAAGACTCGGTGTTCAGGTCACGGTGTTCGAGATGGCCGATCGGTTGTTGACCCGGGAGGAACCTGAGTCGTCTGCCGTGGTGCAATCGGCGCTCGAATATGATGGGGTCACGGTGCATGTGGGCGCGGGGGTGACGCGCGCGGAACCTACCGACCACGGGATCCGGCTGCACACCGACGAACTGGCGGTCGAGGTGGAGTCCTTGCTCGTGGCGGTGGGCAGAACGCCGACCGGCGATGGCGCGGGACTCGACACCATTGGAGTCGAGCTCGATGCTCGGGGTCATGTCGTGGTCGATGATCAGCTGCGCACCAGTGTGGCGAATGTGTTCGCGGTGGGTGATGTGACCGGTCTCGCCCCCTTCACCCATGCCGCCGATGAGATGGGGAGGGTCGCGGCGGCCAACACCAGGGCCCGGCACCGGCGTCTTGCCCGCAAGTTCGATGCCGGCCCCATCCCGTGGGTGACCTTTGTCGACCCCGAGGTCGCCAGGGTCGGGATCACGGAATCGGAAGCCGCGGCGTTCGACGGGGATGTCGCGTACCTGCCGATGACCGAGAACGATCGGGCGATCACCGAAGGCCGCACCGAAGGATTCGTGAAACTGATCGCCGGGCCCCGCAAGCTCGTCGGCAAGCGGGGTGGCGGCGAACTGCTCGGCGCGACGGTCGTGGCCGCTCGTGGGGGCGAGATGATCCATGAACCAGCGCTCGCCATGCGCACGGGCATGTTCACTGGTCGGCTGGCTCAAACCGTTCACGCTTACCCGAGCTGGTCGGTTGCCATCCAGAAGGCGGCCGCCCAGTTCTTTGTCGAGGTCGAGGGTCGCCGCTCGCGTCCCGCTCGGCGTTGACCGGACCTGGCGCGGAATCTTTGGTGTGTCGCTCGGGGTTTCTTCCGCGATGCACCGATCCATCCTTGTCCTGTTGTTCGGTCTGATTGCTACGGCGTGTGGGGGCTTCAGCGCCGGGCAGGGGGTCGATGAACTGCTGGTTGACGCCTCGACCGCGGAGAGTTTCGACGTTCCTCAGATCTTGGCGTCCGAACGCGAGGACGTGCCCTCTGCCCTACGGGACATAGGTTCGTTCGACGTCGCGCTGGTCGATCGGAACCAGGTCCTGTCGGGCGGCCCTCCGCCCGATGGCATCCCCTCGATCGACGAACCCCGCTTTCTCAACGTCGGCGATGTGGGGTTCCTTGACGATCGTGAGCCGGTCATCGTGCTCGAGGTGGCCGACCAGGCGCGGATCTACCCGATCCAGATACTGATATGGCACGAGATCGTGAACGACACGATCGATGATGTTCCCGTGTCGATCACCTATTGCCCCTTGTGTAACTCGGCGATCGCGTACGACGCCCGGGTGGGGGACAGGGTGTTGGAATTTGGGACGTCTGGGCGGCTGTTCGCATCGGCCATGGTGATGTACGACCGCCAGACCGAGTCGCTTTGGACTCATATCGACGGTCGGGCGGTTGTCGGCGAGCTGGTCGGCACCGAGCTCGAGCTGCTGCCGGTGAGTACGGTGGCGTGGGCCGATGCCCGCAAGGACCATGCGGACGCGTTGGTGCTTAGCCGTGACACCGGCCATGACCGCCAGTACGGGGTGAATCCCTATGAGGGCTACACGAGCCGCTCGGCGCCCTTGTCCTTTTTCCGGGGCGCCATCGATGACCGGGCGTCGGCCATGGCCCGCGTGGTCGGATTGAGGGTCAACGAGGAGTCGTTGGCTGTACCGGTCGATGATCTTGCCGTCGATGGCGTCGCCGAGGTGATCGTCGACGGCGAGCCGATCGTGGTTTGGCACAAGGCCGGTGCGGCTTCATCACTCGACAGCCTGGTCATCGAGAACGGAGACGATATCGGCGCGGTCGGGGCCTTTGTGCCGGTCGCCGCGGACGGTACAGCGCTCAGCTTCACCCGTACGCTCGACGGCACGTTTGTCGATGATCAGACGGGGACCAGCTGGAGCGTGTTAGGACGGGCGGTCAGCGGGCCTCTGGAGGGAAGCCAGCTCGAGCGGGTCGAACATCTCGACACGTTCTGGTTTGCCTGGGCGACCTATCAGCCCGACACCCTGCTGGTGGTCATGCCTTAGCCTGGATCCACGTGCGTCCAGTAGTTCGGGCGCCATGACTGCGAAGGAGTTGTCATGACGTAACCGGATGACAAGCTCTCGATGGCCAGCCGGTGTGAGTCCGGTCCGGGGAGATGCCAAGGTCC
>Ga0316190_10000748_pt1 | contig 22907 bp, 20 predicted proteins | sample Eddworburrow2_MG_FD_204929 | JGI IMG/M metagenome (GOLD analysis project Ga0316190, IMG submission 204929) | Coastal sediment microbial communities from Maine, United States - Eddy worm burrow 2 | ecosystem: Environmental > Aquatic > Marine > Coastal > Sediment | place: USA: Maine | collected... | reverse complement strand
ATCAGTATGCTTACCGTATGCCCGCTTCGACTTTGCTCTTTCATGAACCTTAGCCTAGCATTCCTGTGTAGCAGCTAAAGCCTTGCACTAAAGTGCATAGTTTTAACTAGCGGACTGAGACAATAAAATGTGGGTCACACTCCCAGCACTCCAACGTAAACCAGGCATTTCATACGATCACTACTAAATGCCATAAAACACCTTGATTAAGCCTGTATAAATTCCTATTCTTAAATATCACTATCGCAAAGCCATATAATTATTGCACGCAATGTAGAAACGCATGGACAACTATTTCAATAGCAGCTCTATTGCTCAAGTCGGTTATCGATACTGCTTCGGTGGCAATTGAGAGGCGTAAAATATACATATGAAAATCGCAATCATGCAACCCTATTTCGCCCCCTATATTGGCTATTTTCAGTTAATGAGCGCCGTTGATGAATTTATTATATATGACGACGTCAAGTATACTAAAAAAGGGTGGATAAATAGAAATAGAATTTTATCTAACGGAAGCCCAACATGTATTTCAGTACCACTGAAAAGAGATTCCGATTATTTAGAAATTAAAGAACGTTACTTGGCAGTTAATTGGCCTAAGGAAAAAAAAAGAATTTTAAATAAAATAGGCTCCTCATACCATCGCGCACCTTTCTTTGACCAGGCTTTTCCTCATATTGAGATGTGTCTTGAGCAAAAGGAAGACAATGCTTTTCAGTTCATCTATAACAGCCTATTGATATTAAAAAAATATTTAGAAATAGACACACCTCTTGCAGTATCATCAAGAATTGATATTAATCATAGCTTGCAAGGTGAACAGCGAGTGCTTTCATTATGCCGTGAGAAATACGCTGATACATATATAAATCTTCCTGGCGGGAGAGATCTTTATCACAAAGAGACTTTCGAAAAGAATGGGATCAATTTACAATTTATAACCTGCAATGACATTCACTATCAGCAATATACCAACAAGTTCATTCAAGCCCTGTCAATCATAGATGTCATGATGTTTAACTCAAGAGCCAGTGTTAATGAACTGCTTGGCTCATACACAATTGATTAATAGGTGTCATATGAATTGGAAAAAATTAGGAATAATATTCCGCCCAACAGATCATAAACTTTGCAATAATTGCAAAGAATTTGCCCAATCTCCACAGACTTTGATGTTGGATGACAGTGTGCGAGTTTATTTTGCCTCTAGAGAAAAGGACAAATTCGGCAAATATTTAAGCCACATCCACTTTGTAGATTTTGATAAAAATTTTAAGCGCATAATCAAAGTTTCTTCCAGCACTGTAATCAAGCTAGGTAAGATCGGCACATTTGATGAGCATGGTATATTTCCATTTAATGTCATTAGGGATAGCAATAGAATACTAGCTTATACTAGCGGATGGTACAGAAGAGAGTCTGTTTTAGTTGATAGCGCCATTGGCTTAGCTGTCAGCACTGATAATGGAACCACCTTTACGCGAATAGGTGACGGACCTGTTTTAGCCCCTTCATTACACGAACCATTTTTGATTGCTGATCCCTTTGTGATGAAACATAACGACATATTTCATATGTGGTATATATATGGGGTGAACTGGATAACACACAATGATGGCAACGCACCAGACCGGGTCTATAAAATCGGGCACGCCACATCTGACGATGGGATATCGTGGAATAGAGAAGGAAGACAGATCATTAATGACAAATTAAATTCAGATGAATGTCAGGCGCTTCCATCTATTGTTTATTATAAAAAAAAATATCATATGTACTTTTGTTATAGAGAGGCTACTGACTTTAGAGAAAACAAAAAAAGGGCATATCGGATAGGCTACGCAGCTTCTGATGATTTACACAATTGGAGTAGAAACGATAATCTTGCCGGCATAGATGTTTCATCAAACAATTGGGATTCTGACATGATGTGCTACCCCCATGTGTTTGTTTGCAATAATAAACTATACCTACTATATAACGGCAATGAATTTGGTCGCTTTGGCTTTGGATTGGCCGTATTGAACGAAAACTGAATCAAATTCATTTAAATAGAAGACACAAAAAAGACTGGCAACCGTCCAACATAATATTTACAGAATCAGTTCTTTATACATTAATGAACCTCTAATATAATTTATTTGGATATTAATCATGGTTTAATTTAAAACAAGTCAACCTAATGCTTATTAGCTGAATCGCTCTCATATAAAAGGCCTAAGTTAGCAAACCCACTAAGCTCAGCTCAGCTGCTTGGCTTTATACTTACAACTAACCAATAGTAATGGCAATGAAAGACTTAATAATATTTGGAACTGGAAATATAGCTGATGTTTTGTTTTATTATTTTACGAACGAAAGCGAATTTAATACTGTAGCATTCACAGTAGATAGTAAATATATCACTGATGCAACAAAAAACGGTCTGCCAATAATTCCATTTGATGAAATAGAGCAACACTATCCGACAGAAACGCACTGCATGTTTATCGCACTTGGATACCAAAACCTCAATGACCTTAGACAGCACAAACTTAAACAGGCAAAAGAAAAGGGATTTGAAATAATTTCATTTATACATCCTAGGTCAAATATCCCTAATGATTTAGTGTATGGAGAAAACTGCTTTATCATGAATAATGCTTCCATTCACCCTAGAGTCAAACTTGGAAATAACGTTTTTGTTTGGAGTGGAGCAATTATCGGACATCACTCCATTATCGAAGATCATTGTTGGCTTACCTCTGGATCTAATGTTGCAGGAGATGTTGTGATTGGTAGCAACAGTTTCTTGGCCATTAATGCCACCATTGCACATCGCGTTAAAATTGGACAGCGATGTTTTATTGGCTCAAATGCACTAGTAATAAAAAACATCGCGGATAAGACTGTTATGATTGAAAAGCCAACTCAGCCATATAGATTAGATAGTGATAATTTCTTAAAACTAACTGGATTTAGTGATACTTAATAATGAAATTTGAAAATAAGGGGCTCATCTTTAAGCCCAATGGGCAATATGGATTTATAAATAGCCATGCGCAAGTCCCCACGGTATTGGTACGTGAAAAATATATCCGGGTATATTTTTCCACTCGACAAAAACCTGGGCAGAGTCTTACTACCTTTGTCGACCTCGACATTAATAACTTCTCAAATATTATCTATTTACATGATAAACCCATTATCGAGCTTGGCCAAGCGGGAAGCTTTGATGAACATGGGATTATGCCTGATTGTGTCATAGAGCATAATGGATTAATTTATCTCTATTATAGCGGATGGCAAAGGTGTGTTACGCCCCCCTATCAAAACTTTACTGGGCTAGCCATCAGTGAGGATGGTGGGACAACGTTCAGAAGATACTCTAAAGGTCCTATCATTGATCGTACTCCATTTGAGCTCTATTCAGCCACTTCATGCTGCGTCTATAAAGAACAAGAAAAATGGCATATGTATTATACCTCAGGAACTCATTGGCATAAGATCAACAACCAATACGAACATACGTTTGATATTAAATATGCGTTTTCCGATGATGGAAAAAAATGGGCACAAACAGGCCAAATAATTATAAAACCATCGGATCAATTTGAAGCAATTGCTCGCCCATCTATTTACAAAAAAGACAATTCCTTCCACATGCTTTACTGTTATCGTGGAAGCCATGGATTTCGAAACGGGCATAATTCATATAAAATAGGATATGCAAGGTCGGAAGATTTAATAACATGGAAAAGAAACGATAGCTTTCTTGAAACAGAATTTAAGAAAGAATGGGATAGTGAAATGCAAGCATATCCATGCATTGTGCAAATTCACAACCAACTATATCTGTTTTACAACGGAAATGGTTTTGGGAAAGAGGGATTTGGTTATGCACAGATCAAATAACCCATCTATTTCCATGCTACCTAAGGGGTCGCACATTTATTCAACCAAGCTATATCCTGGTATCATTATGGTATAACGTCTACTAGAATATATCATTACAAGGCTATCTATTATTTTTACAGTGTCCGATTTCTACTGGAATTTTTACAGAATTATTATCATTTATACTATATCAGTAAGGCTCTTACGATGCGAAATACACTAGCTATATTTTTGACGATCCTTACGAATCGATTGGCTCTCTCACACCCATATTGGTTTCACATGAATTAACAATTATCGTTATTACTGTATTGTATATGCGACGGCAAAGCCACCTCAAATTCAGCCTACTTTTTGGTAACTTGAAGACGACCATGAGCCCACACTTCAACTTCTTTGATCGTTATCAAACACAGCTAATATTCATTTATGATCTATATCCATTAAACGCTATAGATCCTATTGCAAACCACGAGCCGCCCCTCTGCTAAATATAAGAGCAGCAACAAAATGCAAGCGTAATAAATCACTATGGACCAGATAGAAAATAATACAACCCGATCTTCCACCGAGGATCCAGTCAGAAAACGTTATGACGCTATGGATAAGGAATATTGGAATGAGCTAAAACGGTTGGCTGAAAAGCATAACCTGACAATGCAAGACTTAATCTGTAATTACCTTGCGTTTATCAGAAGACGAGACCTCCCTAGACTCTTAGCTCACTATGAACTATTTAAAAGAATAGTTGATTTACCCGGCTCAATAATAGAGTTGGGCGTATTCATGGGAAGCGGTTTTTTCTCATGGGCAAATCTGCTTGAGACATTTTGCCCTGGTGACAGAGTTAGAAAAGTATTTGGATTCGATTCTTTCGAAGGGTATACCGAATATAATAATGATACGGGTGCACAGAAGTTCGTGTCATCATTTGATCATAAGTTGGTATCAAATTTTGAGCTGTTAAATGAGTTAACTGCTCTGCACAATAACGACAATCTTTTAAGGGGTGTTGAGAGATGCCGATTAATTCGTGGAAATATATCTGATACAGTCCCAGAATTTGTCAGCATATCAAAAGGCCTCAGGCTTAGTTTATTATATATCGATGTTAATTTATTTGAACCTACAAAGATCGGACTTGAGCATCTCTATCCATTAGTTGTTCCAGGAGGAATAGTTGCTTTTAATGGATATGGCCAAAGCCCGTGGGAAGGTGAAGCAAAAGCCATTGAGGAATATTTTGGCCGCCAGATGCCGACCATGCGAAAGTTTCCTTTTTCAACTTTGCCAAGTGCGTATTTTATAAAAGATTAGTATTGCAGGCGCTCTTAATTCAGAAGCCGTTTATCTGCAATTTATTTATAAACAAGACACAGTACCGACACAATGAAAAAAATCATTTTTGTAGATCCTGGCACCAAGGCCCCGTTATCTTACACTGAGAAAGATGGGATCATTGAGTACAGCTCATCTCAGTCACGAGATAAGTATCTATGTGTCAACGGGATAAATGATTTTATCTTTCCAAAGCACCTAAGCCCCACTGACAATGAAGTCAGTAGTCATTATGACAACCGTGCTGAAGCTTATGAAGCCAACCTACACCTTACCTTTAAAACTCATTACCTCGATGAAGTCACCTGTAGAAATGGTTTTATAGACTTACTTGGCATAGAAGAAAACCATCGAGTTATGGAGATTGCTTGCGGAACAGGCAGAGACTCTGTTCTGATTGCAGATAGGCTAGCTGGGAAAGGTGAATTGCATCTTGCTGACATTTCAAAAGAAATGCTGATGATCTGCCAAAAAAAAATCGTGGCAAAACCTATTGACTCATACCTATGTCTGGCGAACGCAGCCAACCTTCCTTATCCAGACAACTACTTTGATTCCACATATAGTTTTGGCGGTTTGGGGGAGTTCTCAGAAATCGCAAAAAGTTTAGCTGAGATGGTCCGGGTTACAAAAACAGGAGGGAAGATCGTTGTAGGAGATGAAAGCATGCCTCCCTGGCTAAGGGGCACATATTTCTCAAATGTCTTATCAACCACAAATCCTCAATTTTTAGCCCCATTACCATTGAATGAGATGCCTGCTGAAGCCAGAAATGTGCATCTCCGATGGGTGATCGGAGGCACTTTTTATCTAATAGATTTTGAAGTAGGGGAAGGAGAGCCAACTGCTAATTTCGATTTTGAAATTCCCGGCATAAGAGGGGGCACCTACCGCACGAGATATGAGGGGCAACTAGAAGGGGTGCGTCGCGAGACAAAAGAATTGGCAAATAGGGCAATAAAAGCGAGTAAGACCAGTATGCACGACTGGCTTGATCGAGTTGTCAGAGAAGCAGCGGAAAAAGATTTAGGTCATACAGAAGATTAGGCAGTAACAAATAACATTTCTATATCCTGACCCGGCACCAAAAGCTCTAATTACATTATTACTATGAAACAACTGAATCCGCAGGCAGCCACACTAATTTTTCCATGCGCACCTGATAGCTGTCACAAATTCTATAGTGAAGCCCGGGAACGGGGTGAGAACGTAGTGATCGCTTCCTCAGTGGTGAGCGACCTGCATGATGAACGTTATCAAACATGCTCGCATCACCTATTACCTTACATTTACGAAAAAGAGTTTGAGACCCTGTTTTTGGAACTCATTCGCCAACACAACATCTCTCAAATTTTCTGCCCTATTCCGTCGGTACATGTTTTTGTATCACAATTAATCGCAAAGGAAAAACTGAATTTACGGCACCTAACTCACATGCCAATTCGTGTCTACCAGGATAATTTTCTAGACCTACAGCAAAAAGCATCAAGTGCTATAGCACACATTAACAACATCTCACCTGGCCCTACCAAGTTAACACATTCTGATGTCACAGCTATACTTCAATATGTAAATTCAACCTATGGAGAATCAAGCTTTGATAAGATCTGCTCCATTATGGGGATATTCCATGATATGCCCCAGGGAGATATAGTTGAGATCGGCGTTCTAGCAGGAAAGACTGCTGGCCTGCTTGCACTGATGAACCGATACTACAAAACGGGTGCTATCCTAGCTATCGACCCCTGGACGAGAGATGAGGCACTACAAGCAGAGTTTCCATCAAGCGTACGGGATGTAATGATGGACGAGTGGGATTTTGACCTGCTTGCAACTTCCTTTGTCATAAATATGCTCCCAATCATATGCCAGTCATTCAATTATCTGCGGATGTGCTCAGAAGATGCTTTCACTCATTTCTGCTCAACACCCTATGTATCAAGTCAAGAATTTGGAACTGTTGAGTACAAACAACGCATTGCCATGATTCATATTGATGGCAACCATGATTATGAGAAAGTAAAGCTCGACTGTGATCTCTGGTTGACCAAATTAGCGCCTGGAGCGTGGTTAGTGCTTGATGATTACCTCTGGCCCCATGGGGATGGTCCAAACCGTGTAGGGCATGAGTTGCTAACAAACCAGGCAAAATACATAGAACAAAGCTTTGTGAGTGGAGGAGCTCTGTTTATCAAGTTTTGCTAGCCAAATAAGACGGTCTGGATTATCTACTGGTAGATTGATTATTTATCAAAAATAAACCGAATCAAAGAGCAATCTAATTTAATATTATTATGACATGCATTAAATAATCTCACCGTGCAGGCCTACTTTAGACCTATAAACAAAAATATATTTCGTTATAATTAAAGACATATTCGAGACAGCAAGTATCAAGACACCTATTACATCAATATAAAATAGCATGAAAATATCTGAACTAAAAAAAGCAGAAAGAATGCTTCATGATGGAAAATACAGCAATGCAATTAAGCATATGTTGGATTTCATAATTGAACTAAACAACGAGGGTTTACTCAAAAAACCACATGAAAAACTTTCTTTGTATGAAATAAGTCTTATAACAAGATCTGCTTCAGCAATAACTATGCTAGTTGCTAATGAACGATTTATTCTATCAGAAAAAGAGTACAAGCATTTATGCTACAAGCAAGAGGAAATTGAAACCCTGTTTTCAATATCTGGTTTTCAAGACAGTTCATTTATGCCCACCTTGATTGGTAGCGAAGGTGAAGATGGAGAGCTTAATTTCTCAGGCATTGAGCCTGTTAAAAAATACTTTGCAATTACCCCACCTAACAGGCTGAATGAGGCATTTATTGACATCATTCAAAGCCTTCCAATTAATGTCTTGTCGCCTTATCTACTTGGATCAACCGCTAATATTAATAAACTTGATGCCCATGGAAAAAAAATCAGGTCTAAGCTAATAGCATTAGGCGAGAAGCTTTCAACTGTAGAACTTAAGAATGAAGATATGGATATTATTTATAGAGCATGGGTACATTGCCATGATCATGAGATTAAAGAGAGCCTCCATTTTAGATTTTTTGTAAATCATGCCATACGCAAATGGATCAAATCTAATTTAAAACCATCTAATATAAGTAAGCCACAAGAAAAAATAAATGTTGTTATTTTTGCAATGTCTGACAATGAATTTAATGAGATTGGTAAGTTTATTCCTTTTATAAAATCACTCCACGATGAGCCATTAAATATAATTTTATTTAAGAAAAACAAATTACCTTCCCCATTCAAGGCCGATAGATGCATTGATATCGATGACTCTATTGAAAACCTGTCAAAGATAGTTGAACAAGTAGCTTCCATCTCACCGGGTGTGATTTTTTACCCTAACATTGACAAGCGCTTACTGATGATATTAATGGCAAATATGCGCTTAGCCGAGATGCAGGTGATCGGAGAGCATCAAAGCTCATCCATGTCAGATAACATTGACTACATAATGACCAGCCAAAACAACATATGCCACGACGACTATTTAGAGCAAATTGTTAAATATTGTTGATCATGTCTCATAGCAACTATTTTTCCCCATCATAAATATTGATTAGCGAGTATTCAGTGACCGACTACACCAAAATGAAATCACCAGCTCTTTTATTAGAATTTGAAAAGGCTTCTTATTCTGGTGAAACTCAAAAAGCTTTTGATATTTTGGTATCAGGCATATTTCAGCGAATTGAACATAAGCTGTTCATCCCAGAATGCATTAGTCATGGTTTTGAAACTAATTTAATCTGCACAAGATTTATATCAGCATATATAAGATTCATTAAAAACAATAATCACGCTATAACTGATGATGGTTATTTTGTTATGATTAAATACATAGCGCATGTAAGATTTTATTATGAAGCCAGCACCTTTTATTCTGGCACCAATGATTGTTTTATTGCGACTAACAACATCAAAAAATACGACCAAAAGAAGCAGCTTCTTTTGTCAACATTTTATTTATTGGATACTCAATATTTAAAACACTTTTCACCAAAGTATTCAGTTCCATATTTCCTATCTATATTAGCAACCAGAATGGTTCTGACAAAGGATGATGAAAGGCACAGACATCTTTCTATGCAACATCTGTCCAAATCAAAATTTTCCGACATTTCAGATCTTTATATGGATAGGCTTTCGTCTGCGTGGATGTTTTGTAGTTACGCTCCAAATAAGGATAAGCACGATGTCAAGATCAATCTCAATAGAATGCTTCGTGATTGGGCAATAAATAACGGATTTCAAGACAAGTATCACTGCTCAGATACAAAACATGGAAAGCCTGTCGCAGTCGTCTGTGCTGAAAAAATGACTAAAAAACATGCCATGTACCGATGCCATGGAGCTTCACTTGCCTCACTGAGCGAATTCTTTTATGTGATATTGATTGCTGACAAACATGACATCGATAAGCAGGATTATGACTGGGTAGACGAAACAATAAGATTGGATGTATCAGAGACTGGTGAAATTACTTTAGCCATGGAAAAAGTTTATAACTTATCTCCAGACGTAGTAATTTATCCAAGCCTGGGCATGAACTATTGGACTTTACCACTTTCTGTTATGAGGATAGCCCCTGTCCAAATTCTTCTTATGGGTCATCCTGCCACCTCAAACTCACCTATGATTGATTACATAATCATTGATGATGACTGCCTCAGCTCAGAGAAGACAGTTTCAGAAAGAATCATCAAACTACGCAAGGGAAGCACTCACTTTGTTGATTACCCAGATGCAAGATTCATAGAGCCAACTAAAGTCATGCCATCCAATACAATTAACATCTTGATTGCTTCCGCGACAATGAAGCTCAACTACAAATTCTTTAAGGTATGCAAAAGAATTAAAGAACAAGCTACAAAAAAGGTCATATTTAATTTTTTTCCTTATGAGAGCGACCTGGAACTGGACCATTTTATAGCGAAGGTGAAACTATTAGTCAGCGAAGATATCTGTGCTTACAGATTTATGCCGTACGATGATTATATGAGCTTTTTAAACAATTGCGACCTTATGCTATCACCATTTCCATTTGGTAGTTCAAATAGCAATGTAGACGCAACTAAGCAGGGTATACCCGTTATATGTTTAGACGGCGACGAAATACACTCTCATATTGATGCTGTAATGATGAGTCGAATTGGCCAGCCAGCATGGCTATCCACCTCAACTGAAGAAGAATACATTAATGCTGCATTACGGCTAATCGAGGATGATCAGCTGCGCGGCGAAATACATGAAAAGTTGGTTAACACTAATGTAATGAGGGCTTTGAACTGCTCTTCAGAGATGGAGCTTGGTCACGCAGTTTGTATGGCATACAAATATAATTCGGAGATCAAGGCATTGGAAAAGAAATGCTATTCTCTAGCTGAGCTAAAAGAAATGCTTTGTATGTAAAATTAACAATCAAGAGCAAATAGCAGCACGAGTGTCCATCCTCTAGGACACAACTTCTTTAACATTTGGAGGAGAATGAGTGCTTTTTTATAATAGCGTCATTTCGCAGCTTGATACGCATCAATGGCTACCCTACCTTGCTGTATCTTGTTAAGTTCAGCGCCAATTTTTCGCTTTGCTTTGACACCAAGCTCCACAATTTCCTTATCTAGCTGCTGAACTTCTTCAATACATTTAGTGGCAGCAGGGATATCTTTAATAGAAGTGTCATTTGCAAAACAGGCTTCAATACAGCTCTGTCGAGCTTTGACAAGCTTATCGACCTCTTCCCACTTCTCAGTAGAGGCCAATTTATGAAGCTGCTTTGTCATTTTTAAAATCTGCTCCAAGCCTGTTTTTTTATTTGTCATAACTACTCAGCAGATGCTGCTTCCTCTACACCACCTTCAGCCCGCATCACATTTTCTGGCATAACATCCCAGCTGCCTTTAATCTCAAGCATCAGTGAACTAACTTCATCTAGTATTGCAGCATCATTTGCGACATTTGCCTCAACCAATCGACGAGACATATATTCATAGAGATCATCTAGATTTCTGGCAATTTCGCCACCGCTTTCAAAATCAAGCGCCTCACGCAAACCACCAATAATGGAAACCGCCCAGGAAATATGCTCACCTTTGGGGCCAATCTCATTGCGTTGCATATAGCCTTTAGCAGCTGCAACTTTATCAAGCACGCCCTCCATGAGCATCTGAACAAGTCGGTGTGGAGTAGCAAAATCGGCTTCAGACGAGACTGCCACACTGCCGTATTGCTGCAATCCACGTTTTTTAAAGGCATTCATAATAATTCCTCTGTTTCGCTATTTATTGCGTGAGGTCAAATTTGACAGTGACTGCAGCTGTTGATCAAGAAAAGTACTTGTTATGCTCATATTTGCCATTAGGCTATCCAACGCTGAATATTGCGCACGATAACGAGCTTCAATTGTCACCATACGCCGCTGTAAATTTTCTATGGTGCTTTGAGATCGTTCAATTCTTGCATTTAACCCATCTTCCTTTGAATCAAAGATACCATTACTTGCAAGCATGTCATCCAGTACACTATCAAGCTTGAATGCATAACCTTGGTCATCATTCGCAAACAGATCAATCACACCATCAAGATCATCTGCAACAGCAGCGCTTAGCTTTGAACTATCCAACTGAAGAACACCTTCTCTATCCTTTGCAATACCTAAAGCGCTAAGATTCTCATAATTACCTGATAACCCGGAAGGTTCTGAATTGAGCACCGATTGCAGCTGCCGTTCAAGCATTGAGATTGAGCTGTCGCCATGAAGTGCTCCTTGAGATAAACCATCCATTGCTTGCTGAAGAGTATTATAAGCCGCTACAAACCCTTCTACAGATTTATAAACACCAGATGTATTACGCGTTATATCTAATTGCACATTATCTGGGGCAGAGATTTCCTTAAGATTAAGCGTCACACCGGTGATAGCATCTGAAATCGTGTTACTGCTTCGGGTTACGGTATAGGCATTATCTATAAGTATTGATGCATTCACAGCAATCTGTGGATCAGCTGCATCATCCATGCCTAGCAGATCAGTATCATTAAGAGGTGCGCCAACACTATCTTCAAATGCCAAGGACATTGCATTATCTGTTCCTGTCTCGTTACTGGACAGTATCAAGCGATAGCTGGTGGGACTCTCTTGTAACACATTTGCTGTTATCCCAACATTATCTGCTGCATCATTGATGGCTGTTGCAATTTCAGACAGTGTTTTCCCACCTATCTCAACGTCAAAGGAGCTGCCATTCACAGTCGTCGTCATAATATCACCCGCAGCGCCTACTGTGGTGGTATCAGCATCCAAAAATGATTTAGAGCCTTTTTTGTGTACTTCAGCTAGCGCTGTAACCTGGATGTTATAGCTGCCAACCGTTGCCGTTTCATCAGCAGAAGCGGAAAATTTTGCCGAATCAGTAGACAGTGCTGAATAGGTAGCAAGATCAGTTGATGTCGTTAACTTATCTATCGCACTTTGAAAAGCAGAGACCGCACCCCGCAGTTGCCCTACAGCACTGAGTTGTGTGTAATACCCTGCTTCTTTTTGTTGCTGAATCTGGATAGGACGCTCTTCCAGTGACATCAGTGAGCTGATGATGGAATTTACGTCTAACCCGGAACCCAAGCCGGGAGCGGTAATGGAGGCCATACTTCAGACCCTCCTTAATACTGACAATTTAAATGAATATAACCGTAACATTGCTACCTCAACTTGGCATTAAATCCACTGCCATATAAATTCATCAAACAGCGGCACTCTAGTTTAAGGAAGCAAAAATCCTGCCAATCTTAAACTCTTATCTCCATAATGAATCCCTGAGCACCATCCTGAGATTTGCCATCTGCATCCACTGCTGACCCACGTGTTTCCATATACTCTTCCAACCGCCTTGCCACAGCCAAGGCCTCTTCAGTGGGTAACTGACGAATCACTTCGCCTGTTTCGCTGTTCATGACTTTAACTACCGTGCGACCACTGTCATTATCAACACTAAACTCCAGTTCACGACGCACATTCTGTACAGCATGGTTCATCTCTTTTATCACATCATGAACATCTGATTTATTAGCAGCCTGATTTTTATCAGTCGACTGGATTGCGGAAGACGAGAGCTGCGTTGCAGCTTCAACTGAACGTGCTGATGATATTTCAGGGGTCACAGAGGCGGCGACAACAGGCTTTACTTCCTGTTTCTGTTGAGGTTCTACGTCACGAATCGGTATCGGTAACTTAGAAATATTTTGAATATCCAGTGCCATCTTGATCACCATTCCAAGGCTGGCTGCCGATCTGGAGCATCAGCTCCAGATCGGCGACCATTCATTGGCCTATTATTGCAACAGCGAGAGGACACTCTGTGAAGAGGCATTAGCCTGTGCCAACATTGCAACACCTGCTTGCTGAAGAATCTGAGCACGTGTCATGCTGGCTGTTTCAGCCGCAAAATCAGCATCCTGCACTCGTGAGCGAGCAGCAGATACGTTCTCAGAAACACTTTGCAGGTTAGAGATAGTAGATTCCAACCGGTTTTGCACAGCACCCAAGCTAGCACGGGTTTCAGCAATACCAGCCAAGGCTTTATCGATAACATCCAAGGCATTATTTGAACCTGCCTGGGTGCCTACATCAATATCAGCAACTGATGACAATGCGCTGGCATAGGTACCTGCTGCACCAAAGACATCAGCACCACTGGTGGTCACACTGTATGAGCTGGAAGAGCTAAGCGCAACCTGACCACCAATCTGAATACTGTCAGTTCCGCCAGAAGTTAGTGTATCAGCAGCGGTACCTGTCGCAACTATCGTACTAGAAGCAGTTGAATGGCTAAAATCACCAATAGCAATATCATAACCGGTTTGATTTTCTAGCGTAATGGAGGCCTTGTCAGAACTCAATACTGCAGTAATACCTGTCTGAGCTGACTTTTCGTTAATAGCATCTGCCAGGTTTGTAAAGTCACCTGTGGTAATTGACGCATTAACAACTGCCTCACTGCCTATGATACCCGTTGCTCCTTCACGTGAAGAGAGCGACATAGTGACACTGCCTGAATTATTTAAGGTACCTAATGTAACTGAGTTAGAGCCTTCCGCCGTAACACCTGTCGTACCTGTCTGGCCATTAATAGAGCCTGCGAGAGCAGCTGCAGAGGAATTAGCAGCCACCGCAATAGTAGAACCAACCTCAATACCATTAACCGTGACATTTTGAGCTGCAACACCATTCACAGCAAGAGCTGCAGTATTAGCAGCAGCAGTGCCTGTACCAATATTGGTAACGGTACTTAGCTGTTCTGCACCAATAGAAGTTGCCTGACTATTACCGATACTGACATTAATATTCTCATTTGCAAATGCACCAACATGGAACTTCGCAGATGTAAAGGAGCCATCAAGCACCTGCTTACCGTTAAAGGTAGTCGTATCTGCGATACGGTTGATCTCAGACTGCAGCTGAGAAACCTCTTTCTGGATATTGGAACGATCTGAATCAGAGTTAGAATCGTTGGCTGACTGAATAGACAGCTCACGCATACGCTGCAAAATATTGGTGACCTCCTGCATCGCGCCTTCAGCTGTTTGAGTCAGAGAGATACCATCATTAGCGTTACGCACTGCCTGGTTCAGACCACGAACCTGAGAACTCATGCGATCAGTAATTGCTAGGCCAGCAGCATCATCCTTTGCACTATTGATACGAAGACCGGAAGAGAGCCGAGCCATTGAGGTTTGAAGAGAGTTTTGAGATTTGCCCAGCTGACGCTGTGCATTCAGTGACATAATGTTACTGTTGATTACCATTGCCATCTTAATTTCTCCTTATACACCTCTGCTGCCAGCTTATCTGGGCACCCAGAGGGTAAGGTTAATAACTGGCGGATATGCTCATAAATTAATGTGCATTTACCGCCTCCATGATTTGTAGCGGCCTATTCGTACAAAACTTAAGGGAATTTTTTGCCTAAATTCACTTTAATTTCCATGCCACGACACCAACCATTAACCCACCAAGGGAAACATGCTAACCAGCTATTTCATTTGAGATAATTAAATACCCTCCTCAGCTTAGGAAGCACATTCATAAATCAAAATAGAAACAAAAAGAGGGAGGGGGGAGGAGATGAAATAAAGGCAGACAACAACCAGGTTACGGCACTGCGCAGAAGCAGATTATCTAATGTAATTAAACAGCGATAACCCCTGCATTTTAGCATAGGCCTGCTGTGCAGCCTGAAGCGCTATCATTTGCTGGTTAAAACGCCCTACAGCCTCCAGATAATCCAGATTCTGCTCTGTTGAGAGCTGAGTTTCATAGGAGAGCTTCGCCCCTACATTTGCTTCACTCTGTTGATCCAGTGCATTTAATCGTGCACCAATCTTCGTTCGCTGAACACTGATATGCTCGATTGCTGACTGTAGATCACTAATATATCTATCAACAGATTGATTATTATTAAGCGCATCCTCCAGCTGATACAGGGTCTCAAAGATGCTGCGCTTGCCGGTGGTTTCAGTTACGCCTGTTGTCAGCCCTGTAGCACCTGGTGCAGCAGACACAATATCAACTCGCCCCTGGGATGAGGTTAGTGTAATCGCATCTGATGCGGGTGGATTAGCAATAGTTGCTGTTACATTTGTGGTACTGGATTCTGCATTAATGGCCGCGACTATTGTAGCGGCACCTCCAGCAGCTGCGCCTATACTTACGCCATTTATTATTAAATCACCAGCCCCAATAGCTGCTCCACTGACCGGAACACCCGTAACAGAAGCCTGCGGTGAAGCTGCGGTAATCTGAGTATTTAACCCCGTATCCGCCACTGTACTGACTACAATATCTCCTGCAGAAGAGCTCAAAGTAACTGTATCTGTTCCTGTAAGCTCCGCATAAACATGCGCGGTTTCCGAAACTGCATTAACTGCATCTATAATCTGAGCCGCACGCTCAGCAGCATCTGCAGCAACCGGAAGAGCACCAATACTGTACCCATTTATGGTTATATCACCATCATTGAGTGCAGCCAGGCTGGCGGCAACCACCCCTGTAACCGATGCATATGGCCCAGTGGCCACATCAACAAACATATCAAAACCATTGTCACCATCCGTTATTTCTCTACTTGCTGATACCTGAAGGCTGCGCTGACCCTGGTCACCAGAATAGGTGAAAGAACCTGCTGACAATTGATCAAAAGGTTTAGTTTTTGTCTGAAAGCCAGAAAAGAGATATTCACCTTCTGAGTCTTTAGTATTGGCAAGCCCCATTAACTCACCAATCAAGTGGTGCACCTCTATAGCAACAATCTCTCTATCTACCGGTGCTAGCACATCATTATTGCCCTGAACAGCCAGTTCATTGGCCTTCTGAAGCAAGTTGGTTACGCTGCTCACCGCACTCTCTTCATGTTCAAGCCGCATTGTGGCCCTTTCAATATTACTCTGATATTGATCGACAGTATCAATGGCTTTATTCAATCCGAGAATTCTAGCTGCCGCAGCTGGATCATCTGCTGCTGTAAGAATTTTTTTGCCTGACGCCAATTGAATATCTGTTTTATGCAGCTCTGACTGCTGATTTGTCATAGCAGCTACAGATCGCTGAAAATAGAGGTTATTTGAAATGCGCATTACTATCTCCTAACTGCGGCAATCAGCGTATCAAAAAGGGTGCTTGCTACACTCACCACCTGAGCCGCTGCCTGATAGGCTTGTTGGTAGCGAAGCAGATCTGCGGCCTCTTCATCCAAATTGACACCAGAAATTGAGTCTCTGGTTAGAATAGCCTGATCAAGCAACCCCCGCTGAGATTCCATATTAATCTCGGCGCGACGTGTATCTGCGCCAATGCCACCGACCATTTGTGAGTAGGACTCTTGTATGCTGGCCGTGCCATTGATCATGGTTTGAGATTGCTGAATATTTGCCAAAGCCAGTGCGTTGCGGTTATCACCTGTTGGTGATGAATTCCCAACAATAACAAAGCTATCGTTCATTGCTGGGGCACCTGAAACAGTGAAGCTCATATCACCTTCGGTACCTGCTGTAAAAAAGTTTGCACCAAGCGCTGAGCTAAATGTCTTGCCTCCACTTTCAGTGGCTGGATCATAGAGCAAAACATTTGCAGGAGGACCAGCCACAGCAGCACCTGCAACAGTAAAGCCAGGAACACCAACGCCACCAGCATTCGGATTAAAGGTTAGGGTGATATCATCAACCAGACTGTCCAGTAGCGGCGAACCCGCTGTGCTACCTGCTGTACTACTTGCAACTGGCTGGGCTATTTCAGCCGTTCCCACATTGGTTGGTATACCATTCACTTCTGCACCACTGGCACGTATTGGGCCTGCTGCTGCGATGGTAGCGGGATCAGTGATGCTTAAGGCGACCTCATACGCAGCATCGCGTGTAGGCTGCACCAAAAAGCGGTCTCCAGCTGCGGCACCCGCTGTTATACTGAGTGTAAACCCATCAACCGTGACCGCAGCAGGTGCTCCAGGAACCGTTTCAAAGCCATCAGCAGCCAAGGTCGTAGCTGCTGTAACATCTATATTGATAACGGTATTGTCTGACAATCTGGTTAAGGTGTAATTATTGCCACCATCCGTGCTACGCAGCTCATAATCACTTGCTGTGAGATGCGAGAAATCGCTCAATGGATCATTACTAAAAGCAGCTGTTACCAGCCCTGCTGCCCCAACAGAGTTATTTGCATTGTCCAGCACGTCTGGATCAGGTGCGGTAAAAAATGCACCACCTAAATTACCGGACAGATCCACGCCCAACTGGTGTTGCGCATTGAACTGCTCAACAAGGCCAACAACCACGCGGCCAAGCTCATTCTGAGAAGGATCCAGCACCTCATCCTGAAAATTGAGCATGCCACCTATTCTGCCGCCAGTTAACTGATCAGTAAGAACAACCGCCCCTGCTCCCGTCAAAAACTGGATATCTTTCTTGCTTGCATCTTCAGCACTATTCACAACAGACAAGGCTGTTGCAGCACCATCAACAATCAGCGCCTGCCCACTACCAATAAAAACATTTATTGCACCATTATCCTGGGTAAGCGTTGTCACATTAATCAGCTCAGACAAATCTTTTAGCAGTTGGTCACGCTGATCCATAAGATCATTTGGCTCTACGCCATTAGCCACGCCATTTGCTGACACAATACTTTGGTTGGTCGCCGCAAGGGCATCTGCAATACCATTGATATCATTGATAGTTGCAGACAAATCCTGGTTTAGCCTGCTTCTTGTGGTATTGAGCTGATCATTAAGATAATGCATCCGATCAACCAGGGTAGCACCTTCGGACAATAAAAATTCACGCGATATACTTGAAGATGGGTTGTCCGCCAACTCCTGAACGGAATCAAAAAAATTCTGTATGGAAGGGTCAAGGCTCAGATTTTCATCTGCAAGCAGATTATTCAGCTGAGAAGCATAAGTATGATACGTATTAAATTGCGCCTCTGAGGAAGAGCTACCACGTATCTGAGAATTTACGAATCGATCATACAAGCGCTCTACACTATCTGCATGAACACCATTACCAACATAACCGTACCCTTTAAATGAGGGTTCATGCGTTGCCAAATTAACACGCTGGCGGCTGTACCCTTCCGTATTTGCATTGGCAATATTATGCCCAATAGTGTCCAACGCACTCTTATATGCAATAACACCTGAACCACCTACTCCAAGGAGACCGGCCACTACTCCGCCCTATCTCTACTGGTAATTTTGACATTCAAAAAAATCATAATATGCCTCATATACTCTTTACGGCCGCTGTTCAGTTGACTTTAATTGAGCCAGAACCTGTTTCGTCTCTGGGCGATCCAGAATTGCTTTGATTTTCTCTGCATAACGGGGATCTGTCGCATACCCGGCCTCTTGTAGAGAAGAGAGATAGCTGCCGCCATCATCAGTTTGTAACGCAGGCTGATACCGTGGGTTAGATTGAAGAAAAGAGGCATAATCCTTAAAGCTATCTGCAAATGAATCATAGGCTCGAAAGGCTGCTTTCTGGCGTACTGCTACACCACCCTCATACTCCAATGTAGGCACGATGGCTTTATCACCTGACCATCGTTGATCAGCTTTAATGCCAAATAGATTAAAGCTGTTATTACCGTCGCCTTTACGAATCATTTTCTGACCCCAGCCTGTTTCCAATGCAGCCTGGGCCAGTAGCGTATCGGGCTTCTGACCCAGCAATATGGCCGCCTCTTGGGCCATGGGCCATAGCTGCCGTAGAAAAGCTTCTGGAGAGTCTATAGATGGATCAGCTGCTTTTTGCGAAGGTGCTACCGAGGTGGCTGGTACTGATGAGGCATTCATCACAGGAGCAGTTGCCACTGAACCAGATTCAGTTTTCTTTTCTGTCGAAGAGACTGTTGAAACCGGAACCATCGTTGCCGCCTGCTGGCGATAGTCAGACAGCGTTTTTCCGGGCGGCTGAACACCCTCAACGCCACCACCACCAAGCTGGCGTTTAATAACCTCTGTTAGCCCAAGCCCACCACTCTTTGCCAAGTGAATAGCAATCTGTTGATCATACATATCCCGGTAGAAGAGAGATTGATCACTCTCCATCATCTCTTCACCAAAGCTAGCCTGGCGCATGCTTTTAAGCATCATCTGCATCATCACAGCTTCAAACTGCTGAGCTGTCTCTTCCAGTGCATCACCAGCATCTTTCTGGGCTGCCGTTCTTAGCTTGGCAAGCCCTTGAAAGTCTGTGTAAACGCTGGCATCTGCAGAGTACATTAGATAATTACCAACTCTGCCCGAAGCGCACCAGCTTGTTTTAACGCTTCAAGAATAGCCACTAAATCACTTGGTCCAGCACCTACTTCATTTACTGCCCGCACCACCTCATCCAGCGTGACACCGGGATCAAAAACAAACATTCGATCACCCGCCTCTTCCACTGTTACATCAGAGTTTGGAACAGCTGTTGTTGTTCCGCCAGCAAATGCATTAGGTTGAGAGACATCGGCATTCTCACTGATTGTCACTGTCATACTGCCATGAGATACCGCTGCCGGTGACACACGCACCTGACTGCTGATAACAACCGTGCCAGTACGTGAATTGACTACAATACGAGCTGGCGCGTCATCAGGTATCACCTCCAGATTTTCAATCATAGAGACAAAGCTAACACGCTGAGATATATCCAATGGGGCACTCACTACAATGGATGTCGCATCAACCGGGTGTGATGTACCAGGCCCAATGGTGAGATTTATTGATTCACTCAGGCGTCTTGCTGTCGTAAAGTCAGACTGATTTAGATTTAAAGTAAACGCATTGCCATTAGCAAATGGAGATGGCACTGAGCGCTCTACAGAGGCCCCACCTGGAACACGACCAACACTGGGGTTATTTATAGTTATCTTAGAACCGTCAGCACCCGCAGCACTTAAGCCACCCACAACCAGGTTACCCTGTGCCATGGCATAGATCTTTCCGTTTGCACCTTTCAACGGTGTCATTAATAGACTGCCACCACGCAAACTTTTTGCATCACCAATAGAAGAAACAGTAATGTCAATTTTCTGGCCTGGTTTTGCAAATGCCGGCAGGTCTGCATGAACAGTTACCGCCGCCACGTTTTTGGGCTTTATTGATGTACCCGGTGGAACAACAATACCCAGATTGGTCAGCATGGTTTTTAAGCTTTGTTCAGTAAAGGGTGATGAATTGACCTTATCACCACTGCCATTTAAACCAACCACCAAACCATATCCCAGCAGCTGATTGCTTCGCACGCCTGCAATAGAGGCAAGATCTTTAATACGCTCTGCCTGCACCACCCCGCTCAATAGAATTGATAGCATGGCCAAAAGTAACGATCTAAAAATGTTACTCACTGAAAAACCTGTTTTGTACTGCTTCATTGCATGCCCCTTATCAGAGATGCTAAATAAAATTTAAAATGGGAAGAGTGCGCTAATAAAAAACTTAGCTAACCAACCCATTGCATTAGCCGAGGCAATCGGTCCATCGCCAACATAGACAATGGTTGGATCAGCCATTTTGGTCGACAATACTGTATTGGTTGAATCAATATCAGCCGGACGCACCACACCTGATATCTTTACATACTCATTGCCCTGGTTAATGCCAATGCGTTTTTCACCACGCACCATCATGTAACCATTTGGTAATACCTCAACTACGGTGACTGTAATATCACCCGTTAACTTATTACTTTGTGAGCTGTCGCCATCACCTTCAAAATCTGTTGCCGAGCTTAGGCTTGTCCCAAGACCAAGATTTTTAGTAGCCGACAATGGCAGCATACTGGGAAGCGTTAATTGAGGGGACGCACCCAAAATAGAAGGATTTGTTACAGATGATGTGTTGGCTCTAGATACGGCCGTTGATGCAGTCTTTGTAGCATCGGTCTTCTCTACCAATTTAACAGTTAACAGATCGCCAACCCTGCGGGCACGCATATCTTCAAACCATGACACCTGAAACCCTGGCTGGTAAATTGCGCCATTACCTTGTGGTTCAGGTGGTGGAACTACAGGGCGTGCCGGTGCATAATCAGGATCACGCTTCGGCGCAGAGTTACAGCCCGTCAACAATATGACTGCAAGTGCAATAACAATTATTGTGACAACTCTTTTCATGACTACATCCACCTTCACCAATCTATTACTTACAGTTGATTGCTGACATAAGACAACATCTCATCTGTGGTAGAGATCGCTTTAGAATTCATCTCATAGGCACGTTGTGTTTCAATCATGTTCACCATCTCTTCCACAACGTTGACATTTGAGCTTTCAAGCATATTTTGATTAATGGTGCCTAAGCCATCTACCCCTGGCGTGCCTGTCGTTGGTGCTCCACTAGCCGCTGATTCTCGAAACAGATTCCCACCTATCGCTTCCAACCCACCATAATTTATAAAATCTGCAGTTTCGATAGTGCCAATTTGTGTGGGTGCTGCGCTACCGGCAACAAGAGCAGAGACAGTACCATCAGTACCAATGGTTAGACTGAGTGTATTATCAGGAATAGTAATAGCTGGCTCTAGAAGGTAACCGCTTGCATTTACAACTTCACCATCGGAACTCAAACTAAAAGATCCGTCACGGGTATAAACGATACTGCCATCAGGATGAAGGATTTGAAACATTCCTTTTCCTTGAATTGCCATATCAAACGAATTCTCTGTTTGAATAAGATTGCCTTGCCCATGCATTTTTTCTGTTGAAACAGTGCGTACACCTGTGCCAAGCGCAAGCCCTGAAGGGAGCTGCGTATCTTGGGAAGATTGGGCACCTACTTGGCGGATATTTTGGTAGATCAGGTCTTCAAATTTCGCACGGTCACGCTTGAATCCTGTTGTGTTCGCATTTGCCAGGTTATTGGAGATAACCGACATACGTGTCTGCTGTGCATCAAGACCTGTTTTTGCAACCCAAAGTGGTCTGAACATATCTTAAATCCTCTACTTATCTGGCGAATCATTTAATCAATCAATATTTGCCAGAGCCTATATTTACATGTTTGTTTATCAGTCAAAGAACTGACTCATATAAAGTAACCTGCAAATTACTTGCCAAGTTTTAGGCCATTTGTAAGTAAAGATATTTAATCTACTGCTAACAGCCTATCATGACTTCA
>Ga0316190_10000747_pt1 | contig 22911 bp, 19 predicted proteins | sample Eddworburrow2_MG_FD_204929 | JGI IMG/M metagenome (GOLD analysis project Ga0316190, IMG submission 204929) | Coastal sediment microbial communities from Maine, United States - Eddy worm burrow 2 | ecosystem: Environmental > Aquatic > Marine > Coastal > Sediment | place: USA: Maine | collected... | reverse complement strand
CGCATATTGTCATCAACCTTTTGGGTTTGGTTTTTGTTGTCATTTTTTTTGTTCATAACTAAAGTAATAACAATACTGTAATAACCCAAAAGGTTTTTTTATTTTTGAAGAATCGCTCAACTTAGGTTTTAATCACTGGATTGTGTTGAGTAGCAACTAATGTAGGAAGAAATAATCGGGCTCTAACATGTCTTCTGCCACCGCCGGTCATGCGTTTTCCACGGAAGATGCCACTATCGCGATTCATTGGCGCGACGCCGACGAGCGCAGCGATTTGTCTGCGATTTAGAATCCCTAACTCAGGCAATTCTGTAACAATCATTTGGGCAGTTATTTTACCAATGCCAGGAATAGATTGTAAAAATTCGGCTTTTTGTTTTAACTCAGGAACTTGTTTAATTGCATTGTCTATCTCTTTATCAACGTTTTCAATTTGTTTTTCAATGGCGCTAACAATGGCCTCAATGCTTTGTTTGACTTCGTTATCGAATGCATGCTCTTTGCGATTTGCCTCAGCTGTGTGCATTTCCAATAGTTGTTTTCGACGCGATACTAAGGCTTTTAATTTTCTGGAGTTACTATCGATGAATTTAGTTGGCATTGGTTCCAAAGTGGCTGCATATTTGGCAATAACCTGAGCATCGATTTTATCGGTCTTAGCCATTTTGCCTAAAGCACGAGCAAAATCCCGGATGCGTCTTGGGTTTACAACTGCTACTGCAAAGCCCTCTGCTTGAAGATGGCTCGCCAGGTGTGTTTCATAACCACCGGTTGCCTCCATCACAATCAATTCCGGGCTAAGTTCGTGACAGAGTTTAACACAATGATCAATTCCTTTAGAAGTGTTTTTCATTTCAAAGGCTTTGTTATTGTCTAAAACAAAAAGATCAAAAGACCAAAAGACCGTTTAGAAATGTCGACGCCAATACAATTTCTCATACTATCCTTCCTTGCAATACGGGTTCATTAAAAGTAGTAATGTCCCAAGCGACTGTTCGGACTTCGGAGAACAAAACAGTCTGCCGGATCCGGCTACATACGGGCTCGCAAGCCCTAGGTTGGGACGATCTCAACAGACTGTTTGAAAGATATTTATTTAAATGACAAAAAACACTATTTGTAATATACAAGGCTGGGTTCATCTTCCCGAACCCAGCTTTTTGTCTTAATCCTGAGCTTGTAAAGTCTTAATTAGTATCTGGTTGGATGTTAAGCTAGTTTTCGGCCAGACACTAATTAAGACGTTTACACAAAATCGTTAAACGACTCTTTTATTGTTTTTGCCGCAGGTTTATTTAAACGGCTGCCGGATAATTGTTCGCCATTTTTCGGGCGCGGCGCGTCTTATGTCGCTCAAATAAATTTCGTGGTGTTTCCCCTGGAGCTCGCAACCTTGTTGGGCAATAAATTGATGCAGCTTCTCAATCGTCGGGCCTTCCTCTGAGAATGGGCCGATATGCATGATTTGCGCGCACTTTCCTTCGTTGAGCGTCTCAAAGTAAATTTTCTGCAAGGCCGGCGGATTTTTCTTTTCTTCAACTTGTCGCGTCGCCTGTTCAACATGTTCGCGAGAAATGAAATCGGGTTGCATCATCAGCAATGTCCACTGCCAATTCGATTTATCGTTATCTGTAAAACTGGACATATCTTCGGCCCACCACAGCGCCTCCAGCGGTAAGACACCATAGTTAATGGCTTCCTTGCCTTTTTTAAGCATGAACTTCAGTGTATAGGAAAGACTAAACAGCGCTTCGACGCCGTGGCTATATTCCTCGGAAGTGTTTGGGTCGCCCTTGCCGTCCAGCATCAGATAACGCAGCTCAGGAGTATCAACGACCGACATTTCTTTTGCGGAGGCGCCGTAGAGATGCTTTAGCTTCTTTTTGAAATCTATCTTTTCCATTTTGATTGCGCTTTTTGTTTGATTGCGCTTTTTGGTTTAATTGGGTTGCAAGAATTTCGCTTTAATGGCGTGGGTTAAGTGGAAAGCTGTCTGAAAAGTCTATAAATTATTGCAGATTGCGACGATGATTTTGATGCAGAAAAATCGTCTCAAAAGTAGAACCGACATAATTTACGCGCGCTTTCAGACAGCTTTTTCAGGCTGCGATTGTTACATTTCTCCGTAAGGCATTTTAGGTTCATAGCCCAGCAGGCGCGAATAAACGGCAAGCGCGCCGCGGTGATGCGCCGTATGCTCGGAAATCGCTCCGATCACAACCAGGCGCGGCGCGCCGCCCATAATTGGACCGGCTGGCAATGGCGCGCGCAACTCTTCCTCGGTTTTTGAGCTTATTGTTTTTGCGGCGGTCGATAATGATTTTGCAAACCAGGCTTTTGCTTCGGTGAGCGAGGTGCAAGTTAGCGCGGCCTGAATATGTTTTTCGAAGTTCATATCAAAGCCGTTTGGCGAGAGCATGCCATCTATAAACCAGTCGACGGTCTGCGCGGTATGCGCCACATGGTTTACAACTGTATACATGCCCTCTTGCGGGGCGTAGCCAGAGTCTTTTTCTTGCAAACAATCGCAGCTTGTTTCAAAAAAAAGTTGGATGGATTTGAGTTCCGCAAGCAATCCTTCTATCAGCATAATATCTCCTTTGAATGATAATAAATTCAGGTCAGCAAGCTGATCCTGAACGTGTTTTTAGTGATTTCATCGACAAAATATATCGTGGCGGTGACAACCCTATGTCAGTAGATTCCGGATAAAAATAGTCTAATTCTTCATGCATTCGTGAATGCGATTGAAAACGTGTTGATCATCTCATTCTGATCAATTTATAACTCATTTTGATTGTTTGCAGGATAAAGATCGAGTAAAGATTTTGCAAATTTGCGCAGCCTTTCCTGCAAACTTGCCGGGTGGAGAACTTCGACCATTGCGCCAAAGGGAAGCAAGCTGTTAAGCGCCATGCTAATATGCGGAACAACAAATGTAATTATTGCGCCGTTTTCAGTTTCAATGTCATCTGTCAGGCCATATTGAAAAGTCTCGCGCACACGGATGACAACTTTTGCATCGCATTTGACTTTTATCTCAATCTGGTTCTCTACTTTCTCAAATGCTTCAATAAAGCCTTTGAGTGTATAATCCGGACGCGGTTCGAACCTTTCATCAAGTAGTTGAATCCGCTTCATCCGATCAGTGCGAAATTCTCGATAGTCATTCCGTAGCAGGCAATAGGCAATCAGGCGCCAGCGTCTGGCGTAAAATAACAGCCCAAGCGGTTCTACCTTGCGCCTGGACCATGCGTCTTGAGATGGCGAATAATATTGCATGTCTATGAGTTGACGATTAATTGCCGCCTCCTGGCAGGAGGCAAGCGTGTCGTTTTTGAAACCGGGTGCTGCATTAGGGCTTGCAAGGTAAAGTTCTGTTGACTCTTGCAGTCGTTCGAGGTGTTCCTGGGTTTTCAGGGGAAGCGTCGCCTGTATTTTCATCAGGGCGGACTCGGCGCTTTTTGTCATTGAAACATCAGTCAACTTTTCAATGAATTTTGCGCCCAAAAAAAGAGCGCCAGCCTCTTTTTTGGTGAACATTACCGGAGGCAGGCTGTATCCTTCAGCCAGACTATAACCGTCGCCGGTTTCTGCGGCGATTGGAACGCCCGCCTCGCCAAGCGCTTTCATGTCACGATAAACCGTGCGCAAACTTATGTTGAAATGATCAGCCACATCTTGCGCGCTTATACTTTTTTTGCTTTGCAGGAATAGCACAATCGCTACAAGTCGATCGATTCGATTCATTTGTATTCTATTTTCAGCATCCGGGGCTTCGCAACAAGGCCGGGTAAATTGAGGCGGACTTGTTCATGGATAATGATTTTTCTCATGCTGGTCTGGATAGTATTTAGACACGGCGACTTGTGAAGTTTCCCGTAAAGAATCATGATTCTTTGCGAAGCGGATATTTTTTCATGGCCATTATAACATGACCATGAAAAAGGGAATTGCCAAAAAAATGTGGCTTGTTAGGCCACAAGACCTTTTGACTCAAGAAATTCAATAGGGACATCAGCATTTTTTCTACAAGCGATGGCAAAATAATAGAGGGGTTCGCCTTCCATGGACAACCTGTGTCTATAGCGCTCGATATGATAAACATCAAGATATTCGGAATAGATCAACTCCCGAATCATCTTCGAAAAACCGGAATCGTCACTGCTGTCGAAAAATGTTTCTTTTATATTAAAGGCAATCCAGCCTTTAGCCTTTATAATATTTAAGGCTTCGATAAATGCTTTAGTTGGAATATCACCAAAACCTAATGCAGCAACAGTAACCATACAATCACACTGCCACGAGGCAATATCTGCTCTTCTTTCTTCACTTAAATCAGTGAAGTCTTCAATATAATACGCATCATACAAACCAGGTCTGTCACGAATGGTAGCTTCATATGCTTCAGGGATGATATCGATACCTACCAGGCGAGAGATACCATGTGTCTTTAATTCTTCACCCATCATCCCATTCCCGGCGCCCAGGTCAAGTACGCGCAATTCGGTGAAATTATCCCGCGATTGCTGAACTGCTGATTCGAGTATGGTTGTTACCTTAACAGGGGATGTACACTTCAGGCGATCATAGAAGATCTGCTCATATAGCCCCTGAACCTGATAAATTTCATCATAGTCATGAAACCTGATTTTACGCTGCTTTTCTTCCTCCTGAAGATAGAAATAAACTTCGTCCTGATTAAGATTGAATGATTCGGTTTTTGGAAATTGTATCCTGTGTCTTTTAAACATGATTCTCCTATTTAAATTTGATGTGAATTGGCCTGACGAGCTGATTGCACGCAGCCATGTTTCCACCAGAATTTTTTCCGAAGGAAGGTTTTATCTGTGCAAAGCCGACAATAATCTGTTTACACTTGAGGTTGAGCCGCCAGTTTTCGCATTAACCTTTTTCGGCGATACTGTAAATCTGCCCTGAAAAATTCCCAGTCGTGATTTCGGCGCAAAGCAATAACGGTTTCTAGTTCGGACAATGCTTTATCGACAAGAGACTTTGCCTTTGAAATGTCTTTCGTCCGGTGTTCGTGATGTTTGGCCAACTCTACATACGGCAACGGGTGAAAACGGGTGGTTGTGGCGCGCTCCCATGTTTTTGCGGCTTCTTGCCAGGCTTGCATTTTCTTGTGAATTTGTGCGGTTCGATGCAAAACATCATTTTTTTCATCGGAGTTAATGTTGCCGGATATTGCTTCACGATAAAGCCTGATGGCCTGTTCCGGTTTTCCGCAGCGTTCGAATGTTTTCCCGACGCTTAAACGATCTTTGGCGCTTTGGCAATATTGACTCGGCGCCCGGACGGTTTGCATGGCCAGGGCGAGCAAACAAAGCATGGAGAGGATGTCTTGCTGATTGTGGTACAAAACAGGTTGCATTTCCGTTGCGTCGCGTGTTTTGAGGTAGTTGAAGTATCTGGAAGGAATCAAATGTCCCGGTATATCTCCATGACGAGAAACTTGCAGAATTTCCTTCTCGGCGGTTGCCAGCGAACATTCACTCAACCGGTGTTGCCACAACCTGCGCACGGTATGTAAAAGGTCGAAATGCAGCAGATGATCAAACGGCGCCCGGATGCCCTGATAGATATTTCTTGAGTTCAATAACGGCAAGTCATAAGATTTGCCGTTGTAGCTGACAACCAGTGAATATTTTTTGGCCAATACTTTGAGATCATTTAGAATTGCGGCTTCTTCATCAAAGTCATTCATAAAATATTGACGCAAAATAAATTGATCGTTGTCGTAGAAACCAACTCCGATCAAGAAGGCAAATACGCCGACTCCGCCTGAAAGTCCGGTCGTTTCGGTATCGATAAAAAGGGTTTTTCTGAGACTGATTTCTGCCAGGGAAGCATTGTTGTCAAGGCTTGCCAGTAAATCGGGCGTCAACTCAATGAAATCGAAAAGATTCGCTATTCCATGTTTGGCGTCGACCGGATATTTTTTTTCGATGAGGGAATAAGAACCAAAATCATTGCTGATTTCAACACCCCCAAGCCGCGCATCGGCATTCAAATTTCGGCTTGGGGCCGCTGGTTTGGATTCCTGTTTTCGAGGCAGTTTTTCAAGTTGTCGCAGACGGTCTTTGATGTTCATTTAAAAAGTGACTATAGGGTTTACTTTTTTGTTGCTTTATCTGACATGAAGTGACTAAAAAGATCGATCGGAAGCGGAAATACAATTGTAGAGTTGTTTTCAGCCGCGACTTCGGTCAGTGTTTGCAAAAAGCGCAATTGCAATGCCTGCGGAAATTCACTTATGACTTCAGCTGCGTCGCGCAATTTTTGGGACGCTTGAAATTCACCTGCCGCATGGATGATTTTCGCGCGTCTCTCACGCTCAGCTTCCGCTTGTTTTGCAATCGCTCGTTGCATTTCGTGTGGCAGATCAACATGTTTGATTTCCACAAGCGAGACTTTCATGCCCCAGGGGTCGCTATGATTGTCAATGATTTCTTGCAAGCTGCTATTGATTTTTTCCCGCTCAGACAACATTTCGTCGAGTTCTGCTCCGCCCAAAACGCTGCGCAGGGTGGTTTGCGCCAATTGTGATGTCGCATAGAGATAGTCTTCCACTTCGGTTATGGCTTTGGCCGGATCCATCACACGAAAATAGAGTACAGCGTTGACTTTGACAGAGACATTGTCTTTGGTGATCACATCTTGTGAAGGAATGTCCATTGCAACGGTTCGCAAGCTAACTTTTTCCATTCGCTCAATGAATGGAATCAGCAAAACAAGCCCCGGCCCGCGCGAACCAACCAACCGCCCAAGCCTGAAAACAACGCCGCGTTCATATTCGCGTAGAACACGAACAGCGCTGGCAAAAATGGCTATGCCGAGAAAAATAAAAAATAAGATGAACTGCATGATTCCTCCTTACTGCATTTAAGGTGTTAAACATCTCGTTAAAGAAAGGACAGGGTAAAACGATGGATATGATGATGCCTGACAGCTTTATGAATTTATTTGATCATCGTGTTCTCGATAAAAGTCATAGGCGAACGGGATTTACAACAACGAACTCCGATTAACCTGAAACCTGCGGCAAGACTGAATTTTGGAAAAGCGCGTTGCCCGCTCACCCCTTGTAGCCCCTTTAAAGAGCCTATTTGATTACATATATTCTGGTTAACCACTTTTTCCATTCCTCAAAATCAGGCGTTCCTCCAATTGCCAGAATGAAGCGCTCAAATGTGCAACTAATTACATGAGATTGAGCTTCATCCGTGAGGAAGGAAATGTATTGAGGAAGAACGGTGTGGAAATGGTTGTTTCCATTGGGGAATAGAGTGATGGAGTAAAATTCATCAACCTCTCCGATTTCAACCATCTTCAAACCAAGTAAATGATTTCGCCAAATCTGACGAAATGGATCTGTGTTAAATTTTTCATCATCCGGGTTTTCGAAACATCCAGATGCTCTTGCTGTTTTCCAATACAAAGAATTGGGGTCATTAACGTTTATTGACTCTGTTTTTCCGATTGGGTAATCCTGTTCGGTATATTTTACTTCAATTCCAATTCCACAGGTGTTCCCGTTTTTTAGAATGACTTCTATGTATGTGTCAAATGCTGTCCTATCATTCAAATATTTCTCATTTGGCGACGGCGCATATTCGATTTTAATCAATTGAATTTCATTGCACTCAATTCCCCAAGCTTTGGACATGATCTTGGTTGCTGCTTTTCGATTTGTACACAAAGGCGCAAGTAAATTGAACGGGATATGTTCACTTCTCAACATATCCGCATCGCGCTCGCGTGAATATGATTTGTATCTGTTTCTGAGTATTTTTCTGGAACTCAATTTGTCGTAATAATTCAACAACTCTTGGCCATCAGGATCAGTTAAACGATTTCCATAAGACTGAAATTCAACTTCTAATACTTCAGCGCGGTATTTTGATTGAAAGCATCGCGCTTGAGCTTTGAATTCATCGTCAAGTTTGTACTGTTGTGGCCCGACACTCATTTTTATCGTACTATTAACCTTTTGTAAATGTATAATTTAAAGCTTTTCTTTAGATAAAACTTAGACAGTAAACGACTTGATAATGCTTGACAGCTTCGAAATTGAAAGCTATGAACTGCTATTCAAGTGTTTTTTATTTATTTTTCGGGTAATGTGAACCCTTCCAATGCCTCAAGCTCTTTCAACTTTCAGGTTGAGTCGATCCACGAGGACAACTTTTACTTTTTCGTTTTGATGAATGACTGAATCAGAATAAGCCTTCCATATCTCGCCATGAACGATGATGCGACCTTCAGGCGCCAGCTCTGTTTGAGCAATGCCAATTTCTCCGACAAGACCTTCTTGACCAGTGGTAACCTTGCGACCCTGTCCTTTGACCACCATTGAAACTGCAAATACGAAAAAGGCGGCCGTTAACAATGCCATGGCAACGATCAAGTACAACGATACTTGCAAAACACCGCCCCAATCACTGCCAGGCGCTTGCTCAAAAAGCATTAAAGAGCCAATAATCATTGCGACAATTCCTCCAACTGTAAGCAGGCCATAACTGGTAATTTTTACTTCTAACACAAAAAGGATTAAGGCGAGAAGGATGAGAAGAAGTCCCGCATAGTTAAAAGGCAGCACCTGCATGGCAAAAAAGGCAAGTATGAGAGAAATGCTTCCTATTACGCCTGGAAAAAGCGCGCCCGGATTTGCCAGTTCGAAATAAATGCCAAAAATACCAGCCATCATGAGGAGATAAGTAATGTTCGGATCTGATATTTTTTCAAGTATTTTATACCGGAAGTTCATTTCGTGATGAATCACTTCTGCATTTTCTGTGTTCAGGCTCTTTTTACCCAATGCTGTTTCGACTTCAACCCCATGAACCTGCTTTAACAAGCTGTCCAGCGATGGCGATATAAAGTTGATAATATTGAGTTTGAACGCTTCGGTGTTGGTGACAGAAACCGCCTTGCGAACCGCCTGTTCCGCCCATTCTGCATTGCGCCCGCGTTTTTCAGCAAGACCCTTTACCTGCGCAATCGTGTCATTCATGATTTTGTTTTTCATTGCTGATGACGAGTCGGAATTAGCGCCCATCATGTTGACCGGCGTCGCCGCTCCAATATTTGTGCTCGGCGCCATTGCAACGAGATTTGCCGCATAACTGATAAAAACACCTGCTGATGCGGCTCTTGCGCCTTCAGGGTAGACATAAACAATTACAGGGATTTTGGCGGCGAGGAATCTTTTTGTAATGTCTCGGGTCGAGCTAAGCAAGCCTCCCGGCGTATCCAGCTCGATGACCAATGCTTCAGCGTGATTTTTTTCAGCGCGTCCAAGACTGCGAATAATGAATTCGGCCGACACCGGCGTGATTGGGCTTTCAACTGTGATGACCTCCACAATTGGCGCATTATCGTTTATCATTGCTGAGACTAGCAAGGAAATGCATAGCAAGGCGGCGGGCATGAAAAATTTGAATTGAAACCGTTTCATCTATAATTGTGCCTGTTTTAATGATACGCAAAATCTAGGGGGTGGCGCCTGGTGATGGGGTGTAAGTAACGAACGGGCAAGGTAAAAATCAACTTTTTTGAACAGGAGGGTATATGTTGGAATCCACGTCTTGACAATCGACTCATTTGTTTGTATATTCCCCGCCATTGTTAAGTCTGTATCAAACCATAAAACACAGAGGTTTATCTAATATGTTTGTTGAATTGTCGGATGGATTAAACAAACTGGGCGAGCGCATTAAAAATTTACGGAGGCGTCTTTGACGTTGCCAACAAAGAAAAGAAAATTGCTGAGTTGGAAAAAATAAGCGCTAAGCCTGGTTTTTGGGACGATCAGGAAAAAGCGCAACAGTTGATGCGCGAAATTAGCTCGAACAAAGAAAATGTAACGCTTTACTCCGAAGTTGACGGCAAACATGTCGATCTCGTTGAACTCCTCGAACTCGCAAAAGAAGAGGACGACGAACAAATTTTCCTTGAAATTCAAAAAGATTTCGTAAGCCTTGAAAAAAATGTCGCTCAGGTTGAGTTTCAGGATATGTTGGGCGGCAAGGAAGATGCAAACAATGCCTTGCTAACCATTCATCCCGGCGCAGGCGGCACCGAGTCGGCAGATTGGGCGCAAATGCTGATGCGCATGTATCTACGTTGGATAGAAGAGCATTCGTTTGAACATGAAGTCCTCGATTTGCAGGCCGGAGATGAGGCGGGAATCAAGAGCGTTACCATTGAAGTAAGAGGGAAGTACGCCTTTGGCTATTTGAAAGCGGAAGCAGGTGTGCATCGCCTGGTTCGAATTTCCCCGTTTGATTCAAATTCACGTAGACATACCTCTTTTGCCTCTGTTTTCGTTTACCCTGAAATAGAAAATAATATTGATATTACGATTGATACTGGCGACTTGCGGGTCGATACCTATCGCGCCAGCGGGGCGGGCGGACAGCACGTAAATAAAACCAGTTCCGCCGTGCGGATTACACATATTCCCACCAATATCGTCGTGCAATGCCAAAGCGAACGATCGCAGCATCGCAATAAAGACAGCGCGATGAAAATTCTGATGGCTCGACTCTATCAGCTTAAGAAAGAAGAAGAGAACGAAAAGCTGTCCAAGTTCGAAAAAGGAAAGAAGGAAATTGCCTGGGGCAGTCAAATTCGCTCCTATGTGTTTCATCCTTATTCAATGGTCAAAGATCATCGGACAAATGTTGAAACCGGCAACGTGCAAAGTGTCATGGATGGAAATATTGACCGCTTCATTGAAGCATTTTTAATGGGTGAGGACGCCTGGGATGGCGAAAGTAAGAAGTAACGTTGCGCAAATCACCACAAACTTGCGTCCAACTGTGGCCGAGATTAACCTCCAGGCCATTCGGAAAAATGTAAGATTTGTCGTTGAAAAAGTTTCCCCTGCGGAAGTTATGGCGGTTGTGAAAGCCAACGCTTATGGCCATGGCGCTGTGGAAGTTGCAAAAGCCGCTTTGCAGGCCAACGCTAAATATTTGGGAGTCGCAACCCTTGAGGAAGGCATTCACTTAAGGGGAAATGGTTTTGTGTGCCCGATTATTGTTTTGGGCAGCTTTTCAATAGAGCAAGCCGCTGTCTTTTCACAATACAAATTGAGCGCGGTTGTACAGGAAGAAGCGCAATTGCAGGCCTTGTCTGAAGCGGTCGGCAAGAATCAGCAAACTGTTGATATCCATTTGAAAATTGATACAGGAATGGGGCGTCTCGGATGTCGATTTGAGCAGAGTCTGGCATTTATTCGGCAAGCGTTTCAGTGCAATGGTTTGTTCGTTGCAGGACTTTTAACGCATTTCGCCTGCTCTGATTGGCGGGACAAGTCGTTCACAAATTTGCAGCTGCAACGATTTGAAGGAATCGTCGCCAAAATTGAAGCGGAGGGCTTTGATGTTCCGCTCAAACATGCCGCCAATTCAGGCGCAATTTTAGACTTTCCACAAAGCAATTTGAATTTAGTTCGGCTGGGTTTATCCATGTATGGCTATTACCCGTCGGATGAGACATCGCGTTATTCAGAGCTTGAGCCTGCGCTAACCTGGAAGTCAAAAGTACTGTTTATCAAAGATGTGAAAGCGGGCGAGTCAGTCAGTTATAACCGCCAATATATTGCTGAAACGGATATAAAAATTGCAATTGTTCCAGTCGGCTATGCGGATGGATATCGTCGCGGCCTCTCCAACAAAGCTGAAGCGCTGATTCGCGGAAAACGTTTCAGGATTGCCGGCATGGTTTGCATGGATCAAATAATGGTTGTCGTCAATTCGGATATTCAGGTTGGCGATGAAGTTGTCTTAATGGGTCGGCAAGGCGGGGGTGAAGTCAGTATTTATGAGCTGGCAAAAATTTTAAACACAATACCTTATGAAATAACCACCGGAATTTCAAGCCGGGCGCCAAGAACATACGTGAATTATTGATAGTTAAAGTGGTTGGAATAGAAAAGATGAATGAGTCTCTGGAAACACAACAAGAATTAAACGAAGTCATGCAAAACCGGCGTCAAAAGCTGGAAAAGCTGCTTGCAATGGGTGTGAATCCATATCCGTACAGCTTTGAACGGACTGATATGGCCGCGCAGATCCATGCCAATTCCGAGGCGGTGATGGGAAAACAAGTCTCTGTCTCAGGTCGGCTAATGTCCATTCGGGGTCAAGGTAAAGTAGGTTTTGGGCATGTCATGGACTCAAGTGGCAGAATTCAGATTTATGTGCGGAAAGATGAGGTTGGCGAGCAGAACTTTGAAATCTACAAACTACTTGATTTGGGTGATATTATCGGCGTAACCGGCGAAGTCTTTGTAACCCGCACCGGCGAAGTTACCATCAAAGCGGCAAAAGTAGAATTGTTGTCCAAAACTTTGCGCCCTTTGCCGGTTGTGAAAGAGCGCGTCGAAGACGGACAGCGCCAGGTTTACGATCAATTTTCCGACAAGGAATTGCGTTATCGGCAAAGATATGTTGATTTAGTGGTTAACCCGCAGGTCAGGGAAGTTTTCATCGCCCGTTCCAAAATCATCAGCAGTATGCGTAAATATCTCGACCAGCAAGGTTTTCTTGAGGTTGAAACGCCTGTGTTGCAACCAATTTACGGCGGCGCTTCGGCTCGCCCGTTTGTAACACATCATAACGCCCTTGATATGGAATTATATCTCCGCATCGCTGACGAGCTTTATCTGAAAAGGTTGATGGTCGGAGGTTTTGATGGCGTTTACGAAATTTCAAAAGACTTTCGTAATGAAGGAATGGATCGTTTTCACAATCCTGAATTCACCATGATGGAGGTCTATGTCGCATATAAGGATTATCATTACATGATGAACCTTGTTGAGCAAATGGTCAGCTTTATTGCAAGTGAAGTATATGGTTCCACAAAAATACAACATCAGGGTCGTGAAATTGACTTAACACCGCCGTGGAGGCGACTGTCTTTATTTGACGCAATTGAGGAAAAAACCGGCCATAATCTATACGGAAAAAATCTCGAAGAACTGCGCGCCGTCACCAAAGAATTAAACATTCAAACTGAAAAGTTTTGGGGCGAAGGAAAAATAATCGATGAAATTTTCAGCGCCAAAGTGGAAGGCGACCTGATTCAACCAACTTTTATTACCGATTATCCGGTTGAGTTGTCTCCTCTGGCCAAACGACACAGAAACAACGCAAAACTTGTGGAGCGGTTCGAACCTTTTATGGTTGGCGGCGAAATAGGCAATGCATTTAGCGAGCTGAACGATCCAATTGATCAGCGCGAACGGTTTCTTGTTCAGCAGCGTTTGTTGGAAAAAGGCGACGATGAAGCGCAAATGCTCGACGAAGATTACTTGCGCGCTTTGGAGTACGGCATGCCTCCGACCGCCGGTTTAGGCATTGGCGTCGACCGGTTGGTTATGCTGCTCACAGATCAGCCGTCCATCCGCGACGTGCTGTTGTTTCCTCACATGCGACCTGAAAAATCCTGAGCAACGTGTAAAATATGAACTTTGAAATATTTCTCGCCAAGAGATACCTGACTTCAAAACGCAAGACTGCATTCGCTTCTGCGATTACCTATATGTCAATTGGCGGCATTGCCATCGGCGTGGCGGCTCTGATAATTGTTCTCTCAATTATGAATGGGTTTGAACGCGAAGTGCGCGCCAGGCTCATCGGTTTTTCCGCTCATATTGAGTTGCGCACCTACCACAATAAAGGTCTGGAGAATTATCGAGAGGTCACGCAAAAAATAGCCGGTGTTCAACATATAGTTGGCATCTCTCCATATATCACTGAAAAAGCTTTAATAATATCAAAAAAGAAAAAGCAGGGTGTCGCAGTAAAAGCAATTGACCCGGCAACCGTTGACCAGGTCTCTGAAATCAGGCGAAATCTGACGCTTGGCAAAATAGCATTCGAAAAAACACCTTATGATGAAAAACGCAGCTATCCTGGAATTGTGTTGGGCATTCATCTGGCAAGTAAAATGAATGTGACCATTGGCGATCGCGTGCAATTGCTGACCCCCGCCGGAATTACCGGAACTGCCAGCGCCTTGAGCTCCGTGCCAATGTGGACTTATCTTGTCACCGGAATTGTCGAAACCGGCATTTTTGAGTTCGACGATATTTTTAGTTACATTTCGATAGAAGAAGGCCAACGTATTTTTAAATTAGGCGACAAGGTCTCCGGACTTGAAGTAAAACTCAACGACCCGGACAAAAGCGCTGAAGTTGCCGCGGCCTGTGAGAAAATTCTCGGATACCCGTTTACAGCTATTACCTGGTTTGAAATGAACCGCAACTTGTTCTCCTGGATGGAAATTCAAAAGTGGGGCATGTTTGTCATTTTGAGTCTGATTGTGCTGGTGGCCGCCTTTAACATTGTTAGCACACTGGTGATGATTGTGCTTGAAAAAACCAAGGATATTGGTGTTTTGAAATCAATGGGTTCTTCAGCAAAAAAAATTAGCCGGATATTTATAATGGAAGGCCTGATCTGTGGCGTGATTGGCTCCGGCCTGGGTAGTTTTCTCGGCTTTATGATATGTTGGTTACAACAAAGATATCAGTTGCTGTCATTGCCGCCGGATGTCTATATTATCAGCGCGGTTCCTGTTGTGCTCGACAAGAACGATTTTCTGTTTGTGTCGGCGGTGGCAATCATCCTCTGTTACTTTGCCGCCCTGTATCCTGCAAAACATGCGTCTAAGCTGGATCCGATTGAAATTATGCGATATGGTTAATTCAACATCGATCAGGTGGATAAATAGCGCCGCTGCAAAAGTTGTTCGGCGATTCGTTTGTTCGATAGTTTTAGCGATGGATAAAGGATCTGATGTATAGTCAAGTTATTTCACTTTTGAATAAAAATAATCATGTGCAAAAAATTAAACCTGTGTGTGGAAGAGAGCCTTGGTGTTGACAATGAACGCAACAGATAGACAATAACAATCATGTCGTATGAATTTTTTATTGCCCAGCGCTATTTGAAGTCAAAAAGAAAGACCGGCTTCATCTCGTTGAACACCTATATCTCGATTATTGGCGTTATGGTGGGGGTGGCCGCCCTTATTATCGTTCTATCGGTTATGAACGGCTTTGAAAGCGAAGTGCGTTCCCGTATTGTTGGTTTTCGTTCACACCTTGAGCTGCGCGACGCAAACGATGACGGCCTGCAAAACTATAGCCCTTTAACAAGAAAAATCCAAAGGATGAAAAATATTGTTGGAGCCTCGCCGTTTGTCAGCGATAAAGCTCTGATTGTATTCAAAAGTCAAAAACAAGGCGTCGAAATAAAAGGCGTCGACTCAGCCACCATTAACAGTGTGTCAGAAATCCCTCAAAAAATCAACTATGGTGTTTTTGATATTAGCGATATTGGCGAAGAGGGCGCCAGGAAATATCCGGGAATGGTGTTGGGCTCTTATCTTGCCGACCGTCTTGGCGTAGATTTGGGCGACAAGGTTTCGGTGGTCAGTCCGGCCGGGCTTTCCCCCATGTTAAGTCGAATTCCAATAACCACCTTCAAAATCTCCGGTTTTTTTGAAACAGGAATAGCTGACTTCGATGATGTTTTTGCTTATGTCGCTTTGGAAAAGGCGCAAAAGATGTTTCAAATGCGCGGCAAGGTTTCCGGGCTTGAAATAAAGTTAGATGATATCAGTAACGCAGAGAGCGTCGCATCGACCCTTGAAATGTTCCTCGGTGACGATTACAAAGCAGTTACCTGGTTTGATATGCACAAGAATTTGTTCTCAGCCATGCAACTTGAAAAATGGGGAATGTTTATCGCGCTTAGTCTGATTATAACAGTGGCGGCTTTTAATATCATTAGCACCTTAATTATGGTTGTGCTTGAAAAAACCAAGGAAATCAGCATTCTCAAATCAATGGGCGCCACTTCCAGGGCTATAACGAGAATTTTTGTTTTTGAAGGCCTGATTGGCGGTGTTGTGGGCACGTTTCTTGGGTGCGGCGTCGGTTTTCTGGTCTGTTGGTTGCAAATTAAATATAAACTTATTTCTTTACCCTCTGATGTTTACATTATTAGCGCGGTGCCGGTTTTGATGCAAGGGCGTGACTTTATTTTTGTTGCAGTTGTGGCAATTCTCCTTTGTTATCTAGCCGCTATTTATCCGGCCAAACGGGCTTCAGCGCTCGATCCGATTGAAGCGATGCGATATGAATAAAATGACTGAAAAAACAATTTTGCGAGCCCGAGAGCTTCATAAAGTTTACAAAAGCAGCAACAACAATGTTCATGTCCTGAAAGGTATTGATTTCAAGGTGAGCGCGGGACAAATTGTAGCTATTGTTGGCCCGTCGGGTGTGGGTAAAAGCACGCTGCTGCACATTTTGGGCACATTGGATCGCCCTTCACACGGCGAGGTTTTAATTGGCGGCGTAAATGCATTTAAATTTGATGAGCAGGAGCTTGCTCGTTTTCGAAACAAAGCCGTTGGTTTTGTTTTTCAGTTTCATCACTTGCTGCCCGAGTTCACCGCCATTGAAAATGTGATGATGCCGGGCATGATAGGCGGGAAGAAGCAGGTGCATTTGCTTGACCGCGCCGAGCATTTGCTTGAGGTAGTTGGCCTGTCGCACCGCCTTGGTCATCGCCCTGGCGAGCTGTCGGGCGGGGAAATGCAGCGCGTGGCGGTCGCTCGCTCGTTGATGAACGATCCTGAAATTGTGCTAGCTGATGAACCGTCGGGCAACTTGGATCAAAGATCCAGTCGCGCATTGCATAAACTTCTCTGGGAATTGAGCCGAAAAGATAAGCGAACCTTTATTATTGTCACGCACAATCAGGAATTGGCTGAAAATGCCGACAAAATAGTTGAGATGCAAGATGGTAGAATTAAGAATGTACAAGTGAATCAGATAGTCTAATGATTTGTCAATTTTGTAATAGTCACCAGGCAACGGTAAGTATCAGGCAAGTTGATGACGAACATCAGGTAGAATATAATCTCTGCCAACGCTGTATAGAAGAAAAGGGAATTCGGTCGCCGGAATTTATAGTATCTAAAACGTCTGGCAACTTGTTTGCTGAACTGTCGGCGGTAGATGCGATTTCGGTTCAAAGTCGCGCTCAGGATAGCTGCGATAGGTGTGGTCTAACTTGGCGACTCTTTCAAGAGTCAGGCATTTTTGGATGTGAATCGTGCTATGATATGTTTAAAGTTCAATTAAATCAGATTCTCTGTAAAATCCATGGAAGTCATCAACACATTGGCAGTCGGCCAAAGTCGCACCGGACGGTGGTAAACCATGAAAAATTAGATGAAATTAAATTTCAACTTGAATGTGCAATCGCAGAGCAAGATTTTGAGCTTGCCGCTCAATTGCGGGACGTGGTAAAGGATACCCAACGTCAACAAAATCAGAATATAGATGGAATTTTGCGTTGAGTAGAGATCAAGAAAGAAATGTGCTTGCTCCTGTCGCTGATTGGGAAGTTGCAGGCAAGATGAAAATTGCCACCGGATTTGGCAGCTGGCTGACGAGCAAGGATGAACATTCGGACGTCGTTATCTCTTCCAGAATCAGGCTGGCCAGAAATTTAAAAGAGCGTCGGTTCCCCAATCGCGCATCAAAAGATGAACTTGAACGCGTCGTTACATTGGCTTGGGATGCATGCAAGAAGTGTCCGAGTTTAGATAGAGCGCGTTATGTGTCAAGCGCAAATCTACCGCGAGAGGAAGGTCAGTTTTTTGTGGAAAGAAGGCTGGCCAGTCCGCAATTTATTGACGCTGAAGTTCCCTCCATGTTGGTGATTTCACCAGGCGAAACCTTGAGCATTATGGTAAATGAGGAAGATCATTTGCGTCTGCAGTGTCTCGCCGAGGGTTTAGGGATAGACAAGGCCTGGGACTACATTAGTAAAGTAGACGACGAACTTGACAGCCATCTGGATTTTTGTTACACCCGCGAACACGGATATTTAACCGCTTGCCCGACCAATTTGGGCACGGCCATGCGGGTGTCAATATTTGTTCATTTGCCGGCGTTGGCCTGGGAAAATAAAATTGACGATGTGATGAAGAAATTTCCGGAAAACGAAATTGCTATTCGAGGGTTTTATGGAGAGGGCACAGAGATAATCGGTAATATTTATCAAATATCAAATCAGCTTACTTTGGGGCGCACTGAAAAAGGAGTAATCGAACAGATTTATCACACCGCGCAAGATTTGGTTATGCATGAAAGGCAGGCTCGTAAAAGTTTAATGCGCAACTTCAGACTGAGCCTTGATGATGCGGTTGGACGAGCTGTTGGCATAATTAAATATGCCCAACTCATTAGCTCATTTGAGGCGATGAATTTACTTTCCACCTTGCGTTTGGGAAAAGAGTTAGGTATTTTGAACGGCGTTAAAAACGTGGCTTATGACCAGTTGATGGTGTTAATTCAACCCGCTCATTTGCAAAAAATATACAAACATAACTTTTCCGCTGATGAGCGGGACAAAGTCAGGGCTGATTTTTTAAAACACTGCTTGTGTAGCAGTTAAATAAATGGAATTTGAAGCAGTTAAAGTTTGTTTAAGGCGCTGAGGCGTCTTTTGGATTAATTGGAGTTTTAAATGAAAAATAATTTTTCAAGTCGTGTTCAAATGGTAATACAGTTCTCAAGAGAAGAGGCTTTGCGACTAGGGCATGACTATATAGGGACTGAACACCTGCTTTTAGGCTTAATTCGCGAGGGTGAAGGCATCGCGGTTGAGATTTTACGGAACCTCGGCTGTGACTTGGATGAGATTAAGCGGTCAGTTGAAGATTCAGTCAAGCCATCCGGCGAAACCATGACCATCGGCAATATACCTTTTACAAAACGCGCCGAAAAAATATTGAAAATGGCTTATGTTGAGGCCGAAAAGTATAAATCGGATATCATTGGAACCGAACATCTTCTATTAGCTTTGGTCAAGGAAAAGGACGGCGTTGCAGCGCAAGTCTTGCTCAGTTTTGATGTAACCTATGAAACAGTTCGCGAAGAATTGGAAAATATTCTGCGTGGGGCACCATCAAGCCGCGAAGCTGCATCGCAACAAAAATCGAAAACACCAGCTTTAGACCATTTTGGGCGCGATCTCACTGAGTTTGCTCGTAAAGGAGAGTTGGATCCGATAATTGGCCGCGACAACGAGATACAGCGTGTTGCACAAATTCTCAGTCGTCGCAAAAAGAATAATCCGGTGCTTATCGGTGAACCCGGCGTTGGCAAAACAGCAATTGCCGAAGGCTTGGCGCTGAGAATAATTGAACGCAAAGTGCCCCGAATTTTACACAATAAGCGCGTCGTGACGCTTGACCTTGGCGCAATTGTCGCCGGAACTAAATATCGCGGTCAATTTGAGGAAAGAATGAAAGCCATCATGAATGAATTACAACGCGCTCGCGATGTGATTTTGTTCATCGATGAATTGCATACGATTGTTGGAGCAGGTGGAGCTTCCGGCTCATTAGACGCCTCCAATATGTTTAAACCAGCCCTTGCGCGCGGTGAATTGCAGTGCATCGGCGCAACCACGCTCAATGAATATCGTCAACACATTGAGAAGGATGGCGCTCTGGAAAGAAGATTCCAAAAAATTATGGTTGAGCCGCCGTCAGCGGAAGAGACGCTATTGATTTTGCACGGCTTGAAAGAACGTTATGAAAAACATCACAAAGTGCATTTTGATGAAGACGCTGTGCACGCCACGGTGAAACTATCTGAAAGATATTTGTCTGATCGTTTTTTTCCCGATAAAGCAATTGATGTTCTTGATGAAACAGGCGCTCGCGTTCATTTGGCAAACATTGTTGTTCCAAAAGAGATAACCGAACTCGAAGAAGAAATAAAAGTTGTTCGAAAAGAGAAAGAATCTGTCATCAAGGCGCAAGAGTTCGAGCGCGCGGCAGTGCTTCGCGATCAGGAGAAAAAATTAAATCGAAAATTAGACGCTGCAAAAAGACGCTGGAAAGATACCGAAGATGAATACCTTGCAACGGTTAGTGAAGATGATGTTGCCGAGGTTGTAGCCATGATGACAGGGATTCCTGTTCAACGGGTAGCCAAATCCGAATCCGAAAAAATCCTGGATATGGAAAAAGAGCTGACCAAATTTATCATTGGTCAAGACAATGCGATTCAACTGCTTAGCAAAGCGATACGGAGAACAAGAGCCGGACTAAAAGATCCAAATCGTCCCATTGGATCTTTTATTTTTCTCGGACCAACCGGTGTTGGCAAAACACAACTGGCAAAAGTGTTATCACGATATCTGTTTGAAGATGACAAAGCTTTGATTCGGCTTGATATGTCAGAGTATATGGAAAAGTTTTCCGTTTCAAGACTAACTGGCGCGCCTCCCGGATATGTTGGCTATGAAGAGGGCGGTCAACTTACTGAGAAGGTCAGGCGACATCCCTATTCGGTGGTGCTGTTCGATGAAATTGAAAAGGCTCACCCCGATGTTTTTAATTTGCTATTGCAAATATTGGATGATGGCCAGTTAACTGACGGACTAGGTCGCAAGGTCGACTTCAAAAATACAATTTTAATAATGACTTCCAATGTCGGGGCGCGCGATATTAAGAAAGGCGGCGGAATTGGTTTTTCCTTTGATTCAGATATTGCTGACTATGATGCAATGCGAAACAAAATTTTGGAGGAAGTTAAACGGATGTTTAATCCGGAGTTTATTAATCGGGTAGATGAAATGGTCGTTTTTCATCCACTGCAAAAATCACACATGATTCACATTATAGATATTGTTATCGCGGAAATGTTGAACAAGGTGGAGGATCGTGAGATTGAAGTGGAGCTGACCAAAGGCGCAAAAGAATTTCTTGCGGAACGCGGTTTTGACCCGGTTTATGGAGCTCGCCCATTGAGAAGGACAATCCAAAAATTAGTTGAGGATGGTCTTGCTGAAGAAATTTTGCGGAATAAGTTTTCCGACGGCAGCCAAATTCAGGTGCGCAAAAAAGGCGATTCGCTTGAATTTATTGAAGTTGGCCGCAAAAAAAAGAAGTCGTCGACAAACGATAGTGAAGATTCTCAAAAAGGGAAAAAAGAAGAAATTCAAAATTAGATAGAATATGACGGGGCGTTCCGGTTCCAGGCTTCTATAATGTTTGGAACCGGAATACTCTGTGATTTGAAGCTAACCTCATCACAAAATATGCTTGTTAAACCTCGCAACAAAATATTTTTCCTCATAATGAACATGTCTTGTCTTTTAATTTGGCTCCCTGCTAGCCTATGCTGATTTCTCGAATTAATATCAAAGCCTATAAATCAATTTTTGAACTTTCCTTGTCCATCGATCCAAAAGTAAGCGTTATGATTGGCGCGAATGAAAGCGGCAAGACCAATACACTGCGGGCAATGGAATCTTTTAAACCAAATGCGCCGTTCAGCAATAATTTAACCTGCCAATATTCAGATTACTATTATCAAGGGAAGTGCCCGGAAATCAGCATCGAATTTAGTAATCTTTCAAGAGAAAATCGTCGAAAACTCACGCTTCTTGCCGAGGTTTTTAAAAGTGCAGAAAAATTTACGGTCTCCAAGAGTGGCCCGGATTTTACGGATTACCAAGTTACGGTCAAGGATGAGATAGTACCGGTCTCCAACATGCAACGCCTTCTCGAACATTTGCCGAAGTTTCTTTACTTTGACAATATATCCTTGCTGAAAAATCGAGTTGATTTGGCGACCTTGCAAAATGGGGATCAAAACTATGACACAGAACGAAATTTGTTAAAGATCGGCGGTCTGCAAGATAATTTTGAAATCTTATTTGAAGATTCGACGCGAGGGAGGCGCGCCAGTGAGGAAGCGAGCCGTTTAATTACTCAGCAGATTCGTCGTGTCTGGTCACAGGAACCGACAATTGAGTTAAAGCTAAATGTCAATGGGAATGTGTTGTACATTGATATTTCGGACGGCACGACTGTTTATGATACGCCGGAATCCAGGAGCCTCGGCTTTCGCTGGTATCTCTCTTTTTATATTAATTTTATTGCGCAAACTTTTGAAGCGAAGGCGAATGAATATTTTTTCCTGCTCGATGAACCGGGTATTCATTTACACCCTGCTGGTCAAAAAGATTTAACAAAAGTAATGGAAGATCTCTCAATAAAAAATCAGCTTGTCTTTACCACGCACTCGCCGTTTATGATCAATCGTGAATTCCCACACAGAGTGCGTCTCATCAGTAAAGGGCGGGAAGGCACCAAAGTTGATTCACACGCTTACCGTGAGAATTGGAAGCCACTGCGGCGTTCCATTGGCCTTATGATAGGAGATTTATTCTTTTTTAATGATAGCAGCCTGATTGTTGAGGTTCCTTCCAAACGGATCCCGATCATGAAACGCTTTCAGTTTTTCAAATCAGGTGTTGAAAAAAATAAACCCTGATTTTGCCGACTGTTTCTCCACCCTTATGTAACGAAGTTGTCCCAATAAATCTTTCATCCCTCTTCGACCTGCTTTGTCATTGGATTAAAACTATCCATTCGTTTCGATTTTTTTGTCTGTGTATGAAAAAGACAAAACAATTTTTGTCTACTCAAAAAACGTTTTCTTATTTAAGTCCCGGGTAAGCAACCGGCGAACTACACCTTTTTTTTACCGGGAGAATACCTTATCTCCAGATATACCGGGGAGACCTGCTTTTTAGCTGTGCGCCAGCGGGAACCCTGGCTTCACCCTGTCTGGTCAGGCGAACCCGAGCCCCGTAGCGTGGCGTCTCTGTTTGTATAGTGATTAGCTGGCTGGCTATACTTTTACAGTAAGCTCAGTGTCGGAGCCGGGTCGCCAGTTTTGTGGTAACAAATCTGCGAGGTTCTTGTAAGGATGGTCGGAGATTCTGGCGAGCGTATCTTTCATCCATGCAAACGGCTCAACGCCGTTAA
>Ga0316190_10000745_pt1 | contig 22924 bp, 26 predicted proteins | sample Eddworburrow2_MG_FD_204929 | JGI IMG/M metagenome (GOLD analysis project Ga0316190, IMG submission 204929) | Coastal sediment microbial communities from Maine, United States - Eddy worm burrow 2 | ecosystem: Environmental > Aquatic > Marine > Coastal > Sediment | place: USA: Maine | collected... | reverse complement strand
CACTGCTCCTCACCACCGCCCATTTCACAACGGGCACGCACAGCGTAAATGCCGGCGGGGGGGTGGGAGAGGTCGGCGACATCGAGATTGGCTGTGGGGAAGCCGATCTTGCGCCCACGTTTGTCACCGTGCTGAACATGGCCGGAGATGGAATAGGGTCGCCCCAGCAGCCGTTCAGCCAGAGTAAAATCGGCTGCCTCGATAGCCGAACGGATCCGGCTCGAAGAGACTACGGCACCGAGCATCTCAAATGCGGAGGCTTCGCTGACTGTGAAGTTCAATTCGTCACCCATGATGCGAATAGCATCGGGATTGCCCGAGCGCCCCTTACCAAAGGCAAAATCATAACCGACATGGATATGTTTGGATTTGGCTGCGTCATGCAGAGTCTGTATAAACTTTTCGGCCGACCAGCCCGCCAGCTCTTCATTAAAGTGAAGCAGCAGCACCGCATCAATGCCCGCCTTGCCGATTAGTTCAAGCCTTTCGTGCAGATGGCAGAGCCTGCGAGGCGCCTCTTCGGGGAAGAGAACAGCCCGGGGGTGAGGCTCAAAGGTTATAACGACCGATGGACCATCCACCGCCAGGGCATGCCCCTTCAGCTCCGCCAATACCTGCTGGTGGCCCATATGCACACCATCAAAGTTGCCTACGGTAATGGCACCGCCATGAAGTTCGGTATGTTCTTTCAGTGCATCCCAGGATCGAATAATTCGCATGCGCCAAGCATAGCAGGGATATGATCCGGGGATAAAGTTTGTTTTTATGGGGGCAGCAGTTAGAGAGAAGCGATCTTCCGGTTATGATAGCCGGCAAAGATCAGTTGTGCCGCCATAGCCCCCAGCAGGGCCAGAAACATATCCCATTGTGTGTCCCATACATCGCCCTGGGTTGCCAGAAAAAGGTCTGCTGCACTCCCTGTTGTTATAGCTACCCACCACTCGACCAGCTCATAGAGAGCGCTGATAGCCAGGCAGATTGAGGTCACCACAAAAAAGAGCCATTTCCCCGACTCAAGCGGGGAGAGGCGAATAAGCACTTCCCGCGCGACAATGGCCGGGAAGAATCCCTGAGCGATGTGACCAAAGCGATCATAGTGGTTCCGGGAGAGGTCAAATTGCTGCTGAATCCACTCAAAGAGCGGCATGTCGCCGTAAGTGTAGTGGGCACCGACCGCAAGGACAGTGCAGTGCAGAAGAATGGCGATGTAGGCGAAGGTGGTGAACTGGAATCGGTGGAATGTTGCGATGAGCAGACCAACTCCGATCAGGGCAGGGAATATCTCCAGCAGCCAGATGGTGTAGTCGAAGGGTGCAATGACAGACCAGGTGAGCACTACCATGAAGATAGCGAGCAGCCAGACGTGGATGCTCCGAATGTTATTTGCTGCTGAATCGTTCATAAATCATAAAGCTGTATGCGTGGCTGTTTTGGTCGTCGGCATCGTGATGCTCGCAAAGCGCCTGCTGCCACGCTCCCTTATCAAACTCCGGGAACCATGCGTCTCCCTCGAACAGATCATGAATCACTGTGCAGTAGAGCCTCTCCGCATCGGGAAGAAGCAGTGCATATATTTCAGAACCACCAATCACCATAATCTCATCTGCATCAGGCACAGCGGCTCTGGCCGCATCAAGTGAGTGGACGACACGGCACCCTTCAATGGTCAGCCCCTGCTGACGAGTCAGAACCAGGTTCTCTCTTCCGGGAAGCGGCTTGCCAATTGAGTCAAAGGTTTTGCGTCCCATCAGTACCGGTTTGCCCATCGTCTGTTTGCGGAACCACTGCATATCGGCCGGCAATTTCCAGGGAAGCCGGTTCTCTGTTCCAATCAGCCGGTTTTCATCCATAGCCCAGATGAGTGAGAGAGTTGTGAGTTGGGTCATAGTTGGATTCTAAGATAATTGTGCATCATTTGCACAGTCTGATTATCTGATTAGGCTGCCCATCTTTTGAATGTAAGGAGAGTTTATGAAACACGCTTTGGGATTATTGTTAACACTGGTTTGTGTGATGGTTGCCATGCCGGTATTTGCGGATGATGAGCCGAACTTTGCCTCTTTCAAAGATGTTAAAGAGAAGAAAAAGGCATTTTTTGGGTTTATGCGTCCCTTAGTCGACAAGGAGAATGCAGCGCTTCTCAGAGACCGGGAGCGACTGCTTGCATTGCGTAACGAGCCTGTCGACAGACTAAGTAGTGAAGAGGGGCAGTGGCTCGAGAGTTTGGCGGAAAGCTATCGAACAGAGTCGCCACTTGTGGATGCGAAGGCGTGGGGTCATCTGCTGGAGCGGGTAGATGCGGTACCCTATCCACTGGTACTGGCCCAGTCAGCCAATGAATCGGCGTGGGGGACATCCCGTTTTGCTCGTCAGGGGCACAATTTTTTCGGACAATGGTGTTTCACAAAAGGGTGCGGAATTGTGCCTAGCCGCCGTGATGCAGGCACCAAGCATGAGGTGGCCTCATTCAAGTCAGCCCGAAATTCAGTTAGGGCTTACCTGAAAAATATTAATACAGGACGTGTCTATGCGGGCTTGAGAAAGATCCGGGCCAAACAGAGAGTAGCTGGTGAACCACTTGAGGCATCTGCGCTGGCAGGAGGTCTGTTGAAATACTCGGAACGTGGCAAAGCATATGTGAAAGAGATTCGCTCTATGATTCGCAGTAATAAAAAATTAATGTAGCACGGTTTAACCTGTTGGCTGCTGATATAAAATGAGATCTATATTCCAATTTTAAGGAGTTCCTGATGATGAAAAAACTGATACTTCCACTACTTATTGCAGCGCTGGCGATGCCAGTTGCGGCCATGGCATGTCCAGGCAAGGGTGATGTCAAACGCGGTGGCCATTTTCAGAAGATGGATGCCAATGGCGATGGCGTGGTCACTGCCGATGAACACGCGGCGATGGCGGCCCAGCGCTTCTCAAAGATGGATGCCAATGGCGATGGCAAGATAACCGCTGATGAGATGAAAGCGGGCTGGAAAGAGAAACGTAAGAGCTGGAAAAAAGACTGCCCGTTAAAAGAGGGCTGTACTAAATCGAAAGATTGCCCAATGAAAGAGGATTGCCCTTATAACAAGGAGCGTCCGAAGAGCGATAAAAAATAGAAGCTATTTTTTGTGATCTGATTGAGGCCCCGGTTCGGGGCCTCTTTTTTTTGTGGCAGGGACTACAGACCCAACTGGTTTAGATTCAGGCAACCATCGCGCATGGGTGGACACCAGAAGTAGCTGCCGGTAACCGGTGTGGTGAATGAGAACAGCGCATCGACCTGTCCGTCATCTTCACCAATCATGTGCTTGAGAAGTGCATTGAAAGCGTCAAAGCTTTTGCCAAAGGCGACAAAGACAAGTCCTTCATGGGCTGCATCAGCCCATGGCATGGAGCGGCGCAGTATAAACGCCTCCGGATCGAAATCCTCCTGCGCAGTCCGTTTTACATGCGCGGTATCAGGGGCATCTTTAAGCTCTTCATTGTCCGATTTTCTTCGCCCGATCACTTCATCCTGCTCGCCTTGCGGACGAGAGAGAAAATCATCCAGATCATGAACCCATTGCTGTACAGCCACAAAGCTGGAGCCGTTCATGGCAGCGTCGCTGGAAGAGAGAATGGCGGCGGCTGTGGCATCATCACCTTCCGGATTTTCAGTACCATCCTCATAGCCTGTCAGGTCTCTTCCGATATCGTAGCGAAACCCATCAATGATGCTGTCACAGATCAGCCCGGCTTCGACAAGTTCGATCAGATGCCTGCTGGTATGCAGCAGTTCACCACGGTCATCACCTCGCAGCCAGCACCAGAGGGCGGCATTTGTTACAGGGATATCAACCTGAGCACCTTCATGTAGAGGAAAGTCCGTGAGTCCGGGCACGGAAGCACCGAGCACATCGACGATCTGTTTGCCGATACCGACCACGATGGCTCTTCCATCAGCAAAATCAGCGAGGTTTGTTAGCGCCTGTTGCAGATCACCATCAGGATCAATGGAGAAGGTGAGATATCGGCTGTGTGCAGGAACATCTTCAAGAATACCGGTTTGAACATGGTGCATTTGATTGCCCTCTAAATCGCAATTGGCGCACGGATGCCGGGATGGAACTCGTAGCCCGTGAGTTCAAAATCCTCGTGTTTGAAATCGAAGATATTTTTTACATTTGAATTGATGGTCATGGTAGGCAGTTCGAAAGGCTCGCGTGCCAATTGTGTGGCCACCTGTTCCATATGGTTGGAGTAGAGGTGGGCATCGCCGAAGGTGTGTACAAAATCGCCCGGCTCCAGATTACAGACCTGTGCAATCATCATGGTAAGCAAGGCATAGGATGCAATGTTAAAGGGCACGCCGAGAAAGATATCCGCACTTCTCTGGTATAGTTGGCAGGAGAGTTTTCCATCGGCCACATAAAACTGGAAAAAGGCGTGGCATGGAGCCAATGCCATCTTGCCGTTCTCTACATTGGCCTGTGGAGAGATCGATTCATCCGGAAGGTCAGCGACATTCCAGGCTGAAACAATCAGGCGACGGGAGTTGGGTTTGGATTTGATCTGCTCAATCAGTTCGGCGATCTGATCAATGTGCCTGCCGTCCGGCGTTGGCCAGTTGCGCCACTGATAACCGTAGACCGGGCCAAGATCCCCATCTTCACGGGCCCACTCATTCCAGATCGATACGCCGTTTTCAGTCAGGTATCCGGTGTTGGTCTCACCCTTAAGAAACCAGAGAAGCTCATGGATGATTGATTTCAGATGTACTTTCTTTGTGGTCGCCAGCGGAAAGCCCTTGGAGAGGTCAAAACGCATCTGATAACCGAAAACCGACTTGGTTCCGGTTCCAGTCCGATCCCCTTTTTGGGTACCGTTATCAAGCACATGTTGCATCAGATCCAGATAAGCGCGCATGAAACACCCCTCGCCACTGTAAAGTTGGTCGGTTATGCTGCCGTCAGTTGAGGGCGATTAAAAGCCATTGGAGGATTCCATGCATATCTTCAAGTTGATTTTGGTTGTTTTGGCCACCCTGATTGCCCTGCCGGCAACGGCTCAGGAAGAGGCGGATCAGGCCAATGCGGTACTGGAAGAGGAGGTGGCGACACCCTCGATCCAAGAGCGTATTGAGGAGCTGAAAGCGATCCGGGCCAAGAGTGAGCGTGAGGGGCCTGCAACGGCGACGGACAAGATTGTTGATCGATTCATGGAACTCAACACCAATCCGGGAGAGTCTGCCGGAGTCGATTTTGAAGAGTACTTCACCATGGTTCAGCAGCGTGCGCTGGATCGTTTCGAAGCAATGGATGCCAATCAGGACGGTGAGGTGACCGCTGAAGAGTATCGCGAGTTCTGGAAAGCGCAGAAGGCGCAGTACTATCGTCTGAAACGCTAGCTAATAGTTAAGAAGCCCCCATGACAACGATGGGCGGCACAACAGGAGAAGCAAATGCGCAAACGGATTATTGAGCAGGGTATCCCGGAAGCCTCAGAGGTGGACCATAACTGGTTGAATCTGGAAGGCATGGCACAGGTGGAGATTACATCCGAGGAAGAGGCGCACCCGATCGAATCGGCATTGAATGCAGATTCCGGCTCCTGTTGGCGGGCCGCAATAGCCGGAGAGCAAACACTTCGCCTGCTGTTTGATGAGCCACAGAGAATCACGCTGATTCGTTTGCTGTTTCAAGAAGGTGGTCAGGAACGCACGCAGGAATTTGTACTGCGCTGGTCCTCGGATGGAGGGGCCTCTTACCATGATATCGCTCGCCAACAGTACAATTTCAGTTCACCGGATTCGACCCGAGAGCTTGAAGATTACATCGTTGATCTGAATGGCGTGACCGCGTTGGAGTTGTGCATTATTCCGGACATCAGCGGAGGCAGTGCCCACGCATCACTTACCCAGTGGTCTGTCGCTTGATTTGATCTATCAGCGTTGTTCTATCCTTAACCTGATGGCAAAACTTTTTTTGTTGATGGATGAGCCGCTGGAGAAGAGCGCATCACCCAAAAGTTTAGCCTCTTCATCATTGGCTGCGATGGTGACGGTTTCACCGACAGGCATGGTCACCTCTGTGGCGGCACCTACTATCTCAATGGCCTGATTCTGGTTCATGGTCGGATTGGTGTTCGGCGCCTGACGCGGTGCGTTGGCTGCGCCCAGGGCAATCAACACTTCGCTGTTTCCCTCTGTACCACTATTTGCTCTCTGGTTTCGCATCCAGGGCACAATGCGAACATTCACCATTCCTTCTCCGGCAGGCTGTACTGTGGCATAAAAGCCGGATGTGATCGGGACCAACTCCACGCTATGACTGTTGATCACACCGTAACCGGCGAGCCACTGTCTGGTCTGCTGGAGATAGGGTTTAATGGCCCCGCTCTCAATGATCCCCTGTCGGTTGGATGTCAGGAGCAGGCTGAACCGCTTTCGGGCTGAAATCTGCTGGTTACTCTCTGCAAGCACGATCCTGATCCAGCCGCCGGGAAGACGTGCATCGGTTCTAATCGAACGGGCCTGCTCATCGCTCAGGGAGAAGAGCTCAAGATTGGCGGAATACTGTTGGGCGGGGGCATCGAGCCTTTTCAGAAGTACTCTGGCCCTGTCGACATGCCTGGCATCGTCGTTGACCAGTAGTATCCGTCGCGATGGAAGGGAGGCAATAGTACCTGATGGCGAAAGCTGGCTTTTTACAATGGCTTCGGCCTCTTGCAGGGGCAGGAAGTAGATCTCCAACAGGGCCGTTTCAGCCGCTGCGATTCCCGGCAGTAATAGCGACAGCAGCAGAACTTCTCTGACCATCCACCGGGTCAAACGCTCTCCTTCTCCTCACCATCCGCATTAAGGTCTTCCGCAAAATCGGGAATCTCTTCGACCAGGCCTGCGGGGTCTTCATGGATGATGATTTCGGAGTTGGGGAAGGCCGCAAACAGCGAAGCCTCTACTTCATCGGCAATTTTGTGCGCCTGTTTCAGCAGCAGGTTGGCATCCAGCTCCAGATGCAGCTGAATGAAATAGGTAACACCGGATTTACGGGTGCGCAAATCGTGCATGCCGCGCGCCTCAGGGTGTGCCACGACAATATCGATAATCTGCTGGCGCTCTTCACTGGAGAGCTCGCGATCCATCAGGTCGCTGGTGGCATGTTGAACAATCTCCCATGCACTGTAGAGAATGTATATGCCGATGCCGATGGCAAACAGGGCATCAAACCCGGCCCAACCATAAGCCGCGAGAACCAGAGCCAGAATAACACTGGCATTGACGTAGAGGTCGGTCTTGTAATGAAGCGAGTCGGCTTTGATGGCTGTGGAGTTGGTTTTGCTGATAACATGCTTTTGCACAGCCAGAAGTCCAAGCGTAGCAACAATAGATAGGATCATGACACCAATGCCAACCTCGATACCCTGAGGGTGCTGTGGACGGAAGAAACGACCGAACGCCTCAAGCATCAGAAATCCTGCTGAGCCGGCAATGAACATCGCCTGCCCGAGGCCCGCCAGCGCTTCGGCTTTGCCGTGTCCAAAGCGGTGGTCTTTGTCTGCGGGTGCCAGTGCGTGACGCACGGCAATCATGTTGAGGATGGCGGCGGCGGCATCAAGCGTAGAGTCGATCAGGGTGGCCAGAAGGCTGACCGAATCGGTCCAGAACCAGGCAATCAGCTTGGCAACAATCAGTGAGACAGCAACCGATACCGACGCATAGGTTGCAAGCCGCATCAGGCGGCCGGCTTCTCCCGGTGGGAGGGTGTGTGGAGTGTTGGCTGGTTCAGTCATGCCGCTATTGTGGCCTTCTTGGGCTGTGGAATAAAGCCCGCCATGGGACAAAAGCCGGAACCCGTTTCCGATAGTCGACATATTCCGGATGCAAACCCTGCATCCGCCGCTCCTCAAACCATGAGCCCACCACAAAATAGAAGCAGATGCAGAGGCTCAGGTTCAGGCTGTTGATCGTGTGAACAGGGCTTGCCAACAGTGCAAGCATGACGCCTGAATACATCGGATGGCGAACATGCCGGTAAATACCATGTTCATGAAAAGGCTCACCCTGTTCCGGTGTTTCAGTGATGCCGAGAAACATGTTGGCATCGAACGATTTAAGGCTGAGCAGTACAATCCACAGAGCGCAAAGCTGCATGAAAACCAGCAGCCATTTAAACCAGCCATCGGTTTGATACAGAGACGCATCCGGTAGTTGGTAGATATAAAACATCCATACTGCTGTCAGCAGCAGTGCAAATATGGAGTAGAGGAGGCGGTAGTGCTGAGGCGCCATGCCACGCTGGTAGAACCATTGTTTACACGACTCGGCGGCAAACACTGAATGAATCAGCGCAAACAGAAGTCCGGAAATCCAGATTGGTAGTGAGAGCATGATAGCAAGCATAGAGCACTTGCCTTGTCTTGTGCATATGCTTCATGATCACGGTATGAGATTTCTACCTTCACCCCATTTCAACGAGCGGCCATCAAACAGGGACGTTGATATGATTGTGCTGCACGCCATCTCTTTGCCACCGGGCGATTTTGAAGCTCAACATGTCGAAGCGTTTTTTATGGGCGAACTGGACAGTGGCGCCAACCCGTCATTTGCCGGGCTGGTCGGCCTGCAGGTCTCCGCCCACTTTGTCGTCGACCGCAAAGGTTCGGTCACCCAGTTCGTACCACTCTCCAAGCGTGCATGGCATGCCGGAGAGTCAAGCTGGGAAGGGCGTGATAACTGCAATGATTATGCCATCGGCATTGAGATGATTGGTGATGAGAAGGCGCCGTTTACGCAGGCACAATATCGTGAGACGGCTCGGCTCTGCCGGGTGCTGATAGAGCAGTTCCCTGACATTTCCAATCAACGTATTGTCGGTCATCAGGATGTGGCGCCAGACCGCAAGTGGGATCCGGGAAAGCAGTGGGAGTGGGATAAATTCCACCGCAGCCTGTCACGCATTCGAAAGCTGGATTTAGAGGTGGAGGTATAAATGATGGGAGACCGTTTTGCGTGGCTGGATGTCTTTCCGGAGCTTAAGGCGATATCAGACAAAAGCTGGAGGGAAGCGGCTGAGAAGGCGCAGTTGATGGATGTGCCCAAGGGAACGGTCCTGTTCAGGGATGGCGATGTCTGTAACGGCTATGTCTTTGTCACCGATGGTGCAGTTCGGGTGCAGAAAATGGATCCGCAGGGTCGCGAGATTGTGCTCTACCGGGTGGAGGATGGGCAGACCTGTATGCTGACTACATCCTGCCTGATTGGCGGTGAGGCCTATCCTGCCGAGGGCGTGGCCGAGACGGCGGTGTCGCTTGCCATGCTGCCAGCTCCGGCGTTTGAGAAAGTGATGGCTGAATCGGCTGATTTCCGCCGTTTTGTACTGGCCTCGATTGGCCGCCGCATCGGCGATCTGATGTTGCTGCTGGAGGATGTGGCATTCGGACGGATGGATGTGCGTCTGGCACGACTGCTTCTGAAACGCAGCAGCGAAGCGGGTTCACAGCTCAGCTGTACGCATCAGGAGCTGGCAACCGAGCTGGGGACAGCCCGTGAAGTGGTTAGTCGTCTTTTGAAAGATTTTGAACGTAAGGGGTGGCTTGCATTGAGCCGAGGTCAGGTTGAAGTGAAAAACAGCCATGCTCTCGGGGAGTTGCATGAAGAATAGAGAATATACTAAAGTGACAATGTCACTGACGGGATGAAGGAAAGCCCCTATCATTCATCCATTCGCGCATATAAGGAGATTATGATGAAAGCAAATGTAGGAACAGTTGATCGAGTTTTACGTCTGGTAGTTGGCGCAGCAGTCATCGCTTTTGGTTACATGGGTGGTCTGGCATCTCCATGGAATGTCGTGGCGATTGGCGCAGGTAGTGTATTTGTACTGACTGCACTGATTAAGTTCTGCCCAGCGTATGTAATTTTTGGCATGAATACCTGTTCATCCAAATCGACTGACGCTGAATAATTTTCAGCAGGCCATTGTTGGTTATTACGGCAGCCCTTTCCGGGCTGCCTTTTTTTTGTTTAGGGTAGAGCTATGAGTGATGAAGCGTGGGCTCGCCTTTTCCTGTTTGTTGGTGTGCTGGCGATGATGGCCGTGTGGGAGATGCTTGCTCCGAAAAGAGTGCTGACACAGGGATACAGGCGGTGGCCCGGCAATCTTGGTGTTGTCGTGGTCAATGGCGTGCTGGTGCGCCTGATCTTTCCGGCTGGCGCGATCGGTGCAGCGCTCTGGGCTGCCGAGCATGGGTGGGGGCTTCTGAATCTGGTCGAACTTCCCGGTGGCGTGGCACTCCTCATCGCTGTCGTGCTGCTTGATCTGGCAATCTATCTCCAACATCTGTTGGTGCATGCCGTTCCGATTCTCTGGCGACTGCATATGGTTCATCACGCCGATCTCGATATTGATGTTACTACAGGCCTTCGCTTCCATCCGCTGGAGATCATTTTCTCGATGCTACTCAAAATCGTGGTGGTTGTGCTGCTAGGCGCCCCGGCAGTGGCGGTGTTGGTTTTTGAGCTGACCCTTAACGGTATGGCGATGTTCAACCACAGTAATGTCCGCCTGCCCAAAGCGCTGGATAGCGTGATACGAATGCTGCTGGTGACACCGGATATGCATCGGGTGCATCACTCTGTGATCAGGTATGAGACCAACAGCAATTTCGGTTTTAATCTCTCGATATGGGATCGTCTCTTCGGCACCTACACTGCGCAGCCGCAGATGGGACATCGGCACATGCTGATTGGGTTGGAGCAGTTTCAGGATGCGCCGGCACACCGGCTGGCGTGGATGTTACGCTTGCCGTTCACAGGTTTTATAGGCCAGTATCCGATAATGAAGTTTGGCCGTGGGCCGAAAAATGGAGATGCGGATGTATGATGAGTTGAGCGAAGAAGAGGCGTTGGTGAACCGTTGCGAGTGCATCAACAAGACCTTTGAGCAGCTTATGGTGTATGGAAGCTTTGATGAGGCCCAGAAGAAGACCGGGGCCGGAGTGGAGTGCGAGGGGTGTGTGCCCTATCTGAAGCTCGCTTTTGCTTCAGGCGAAAAAGAGTTCGTCATTGATGACCCGCGTCTGAAGGAGTTCCAGTAAAGCCATGTCTTTATCATCAGGGAGTGAAAAACTACTAATCTCAGGCGCATGTCTGGTGGTGTTGATTGCCGGTATGCAGGCGGCCGCACCGTTGCTTGTTCCATTCCTAATGGCCGCCTTCGTTGCCTGTATCTGTCTGCCTCCGATGCAGTGGTTGATGGAGCGCAAGATTCCTGCAACGGCAGCTGTTTTTATTGTTATTTCAGGCGTGGTGATGATCGGGCTGCTGATTACGGCCTTTGCTGGCGCTTCGGTGGCCGACTTTTCACAGAATCTGCCGCTCTATCAGGCACGGCTGGAAGAGCAGATGGCTCAGTTTATTCTCTGGCTGCTCGGCCATGGTATTACGGTTCCGGATGCCACCGTTCATGATCTGTTTAATCTCTCCGCTGCCATGGGCATGGCAGGCGCATTTCTCTCCGGCATTGGCAACGCATTGGCCAATACCTTTTTTATCGTACTGACTGTTATTTTTATCATGTTCGAAGCGCTCGCCCTGCCACACAAGTGGGCATATCTGGGCGAACATGCGCCATCCACCGATGCGGTGAAGCAGTTTCTTGAGAGTGTGAACCGTTATCTGGTGATCAAGACCGGCATGAGTATCGCTACCGGTGCGGCAGTGACCATCTGGTTAACGATTCTTGGTGTCGATTACCCGATTCTCTGGGGGATTGTCGCATTCCTGTTCAACTTCGTGCCCAACATCGGCTCCATCATTGCAGCGGTTCCTGCATTGCTACTGGCGCTGGTTCAGCTCGGCCCGGATGTCGTGGTCTATACAGGTGTCGGTTATATCGTGATCAACCTGCTGGTGGGTAATGTGATTGAGCCGCGCTTCATGGGTCGCGGTGTTGGCCTTTCGACTCTGGTGGTGTTCGTTTCTCTGGTTTTCTGGGGTTGGGTGCTGGGCCTGGTCGGGATGCTGCTATCGGTACCGCTGACTATGATCGTGAAGATCGCGCTGGAAGCCAAAGATGAGACCCGCTGGATCGCGGTGCTTCTAGGTCCGGATATTGAACCGGAAGAGACAAAACCAGAAGTTTGATCTAGTCCGACTTTTCCGTTCTGTGACCTGGCTTGGCCAGAATTTCCACATAAAAAGATTCTAACTTCTGCTCTTCGGCGGTATTGATGCATTTGCCAATGTCAGACAGATGAATGACCTCCGACGCTTCAGAAGTGGGGCCGAATTTGCAGTCGAAATCCCAAAAATCGACACCCTCGGGCAGCTCTTTTTGCCGCTCCCTCTTGATGTACCTTTTGATATCGCGCCTGACCGCATCCACAAGCCTGGCAGGTTTAGTTTTCGGGTGGGTCAGTTGAAATGTTTTTTTCATATTTATCCCATAAAGCTGGAGCGTTGCAGTTAAGGTGATAACTGCCTGAGTTCAATCAGAGGTTTGGTCTTCTTCCAGTTCTTCCCACACCTTGCTCGGAACGTTCACCAGCAGCTCCTCGATAATCACTTCCCGCAGCTCTTTGATGCCACGACCATCATGGGATGAAGTTGGCATTGGCTTGAGCAGTCCGCCCATCGCTTCGCACATCTCTTTCAGCCGTTTCGCGCGATTATTGCCGGTCAGTTTATCGGCCTTGGTGGCAACAGGAATCCACCGGATTCCCGCCTCATTAAGCCATTCGATCAGCTGCATGTCGCTGTCTTTGGGGCCGTGGCGGATATCGAGCAGAACTAAAACGATTTGAGCCACAGAAGGGCTCTGAAGATAGAGCTCGATCAGCTGCCGCCATTTCCGCTTTTCAGCTTTAGGAGCCCTGGCATAACCGTAGCCCGGCAGATCGACAATCAGAATCTGCCCATCCAGGTCGAAGAGGTTAAGCAGGCGTGTGCAGCCCGGTTTTTTTGAAACCTTCACCAGCCCTTTACGGTCAAACAGTGTGTTGAGAAGGCTCGATTTGCCCACGTTGGAGTGGCCGGCCACGGCAACCTGCGGCATGGCGATTTCCGGGAACAGGCGGGTATCGGCAACAGACTGGATAAAGTGGGTGTTTGGCCACCTGACGATGGGTGCGGGTTTTGATTCCATCGGGCAAGGCTGTCAGTCATAGCTGACATGATCAATATGAATCAGTACAGTTGCCCAATTATTAGGCAGGTGGACAGACAGATGGCTTTAACTGGTTTTACATTGGGCGAACACCGCATTGATCCACCACTGGCATTGGCACCCATGGCGGGCATTACTGACCTGCCGTTCCGCAAAATATGCAAACGCTTTGGCGTTGGGTTGATGGTGACAGAGATGATCGCCAGCCGTGCCATTGAACAGAAGCGGGAACGAACTCAGAGAATGGCTGTTGTCGATGCGGACGAGCACCCGGTATCCATTCAGATCGCAGGCTCCGACCCAAAATACATGGTGGAAGCAGCACAATGGGCCAAGGCCCATGGCGCCGACTTTGTTGATATCAACATGGGCTGTCCGGTGAAGAAGATTGTGAAGCAGGTGGCGGGCTCCGCCATGCTGCGTGATGAGAAGCTTGTGGCCACGATCCTTGAAGCGGTAGTGAAAGGTATTGATCTACCCGTAACGCTAAAGATTCGTACTGGCTGGGATGAGAGCAGTAAGAATGTTGAGAACATTGCCCGGATTGCCGAGCAGAGCGGTGTGCAGATGCTGACCGTACATGGCAGGACAAGGGCGCAGATGTTTAATGGGCATGCCAACTGGGAAGATATTGGTCGCGCCAAGTCTGTCGTATCAATTCCGGTAATCGGCAATGGCGATATCGTGGATGCTGCGAGTGCGCTGGAGATGGTGCGCATCTCGGGTTGTGATGGAGTCATGGTTGGTCGCGCGGTACAGGGGAACCCCTGGGTGCTGGGTGAGGTGAGTGCGGCATTGACCGGCAAACCGATTCCATTGAAACCAACAGAAGAAGAGCGCTGGGCAATCGTCAAAGAGCATATGGATCTGCTTGCCGAGCATCATGGCGAATATTCAGCCAGCCGTCTGTCACGTAAACATGTGGTCTGGTACAGCAAGGGGATGCGCGGCTCAGCAGAGTTCCGTGGCCACTTCCAGCATATTGAGGATTGGCAGGAGCAGATCGAAGCGGCCGAAGCATATTTTCTTGGTCTGAAAGAGGGCATGTCGCTTGCCGCTTAATCTTAAAGAGATTGCTATCTCCAACCTGCCGCTTCCGATGCTGCTGCTTGATGGTTGGGGCAAGGTCGTTGCTGCCAATGTCATGGCAGAGGAGCAGCTTGGAACTTCAACCCGGAAACTGGCCGGTCGCCACCTCTCTGATTTTTTTGAACCATCATCTGGTGTTAACGCCATCCTTGAGCGGGTATCACAGGGTGAAACGGTAACTGATAATGCCTTTAGCAGCCGCTTAACTCACATGCCTTACTCCCTGCATCTGGGGCCGCATGGGAGCGGTTCGGCTTTGTTAATGGTGCCTGAGGGAAATAGAAGTGAAGTGGAGAGGCAGGCCAAACGCCAGGAGATGGCCGAAGCAGTTGCCCGAATCGCACTGGAGATGGCACATGAGATAAAAAATCCGTTGGCCTCATTGCGCGGTGCCAGCCAGTGGCTCTCCGAGCAGGCAGGTGACAAGGATACTGTTGAGATCAGCGCCCATATGCTATCCGAGGTGGATCGGATCAAGGAGCGAATCGACTCATTCCTGCAGCTAGGGCCGCGTGCTGATATAGCCATGGAGCCGGTCAATATCCATGCACTGCTTGATGATGTCTGCAGGGCGCCTGAGGGCGTGCATCTGCACCGTGTTTACGATCCCAGCCTACCCAAGCTTCTCGCACACGAGGCTCGACTAAGGCAGGCCATTGAGAATCTGTGGCATAATGCATTGGAGGCTGGCTCAACACTGATTGAGTGGCAGACCCGTATGGCTCCAATGGTGGCACTGCCAGGGCACCAGGGGTCGGTGGTAGAGTTGAAGATAACCAGTAACGGCACACCGATCCCTGAATCGCTGATGGAGCATCTGTTCCAGCCATTTGTGACGGGCAAAGAGCGAGGCAATGGCCTCGGTCTGGCCATCGTGCAGCGTGTGATTCAGGAGCATGGCGGACGTGTGAAGCTGGCCAGCGGACAGGGACGAACCACGTTTGTGCTGCATCTGCCATTGCAGCTTGTAGAGCAGTCGTTAGAAGATGGGGAGAAGGCATGAAAGCACTCATAGTTGATGATGATCAGGGCATTCGCTGGATTCTGGAGCGGGTTCTCAAAGAGGAAGGCTTTGAAGTGATGCAGGCCGAATCGATTGCACAGGCCGAGGCGCTGGCACAGGAGAAGTTTGATATTCTCTTTCTTGATGTCTATTTGCCGGACGGCAATGGCATGAGCCTGCTTGAGTCGAAGCTGTTTGATGTGCCTACTGTGATGCTGACGGCAGAGACCACGTTTGGCCATGCTGCCGAGGCCTACCGCTCCGGTGCGATGGAGTACCTGCCCAAGCCGTTTGATCTCAATGAGGTCCGCCAGCTTGCCAACCGGGTGGCACCGCAGAAACCGAAACCAGTCAAAGCAGAGCCGTTGAAAACTGACACCGTGATTATCGGTCGCAGTCAGGCGATGCAGCACCTTTTTCGCACGCTCGGTCGAGTGGCGGCCTCCGATCTTACCGTGATGATCACGGGTGAGTCGGGTAGTGGTAAGGAGCTGGTGGCACAGGAGTTGCACCAGCGAAGCCACCGTAAGAATGAGGCGTTTGTTCCGATTAATACGGCTGCGATTCCTGCGGAGCTTCTGGAGGCGGAGCTGTTCGGCCATGAGAAGGGCTCTTTTACCGGTGCGGACAAGGCGCGATCCGGCCGCTTCGAGCAGGCCGATGGCGGCACGCTGTTCCTCGATGAGATCGGCGATATGCCCGCGGCACTGCAGGCGAAGCTGTTAAGGGTTCTGGAGACAGGAACCGTTCAACGGGTCGGCTCCAACAGGGATATTTCTGTCAATGTACGGCTGCTGGCAGCCACCCATCAGGATCTACAGATGAAGATCCGCAAAGGGGAGTTTCGTGAGGATCTCTACTATCGCCTCAATGTGATTCCGGTTCATATTCCACCGCTTCGCGAGCGCCGGGATGATATTCCGGAGCTGGCCGAGTTCCTGCTCAAGCAGGCAGCTGAAGAGCTGGATATGCATGTGCCCATTCTGCTCGATGATGCGTTAGAGCTGCTCAAACGTTACGACTGGTACGGTAATGTGCGCGAGCTGAAAAATGTGATGCGCAGACTGGCGATACTGACGCCCGGCGCCAGCATTACGCTTTCAGACGTTGCTCTGGCGCTTGGCCATCAGGATAGTAATGAGGAGCAGGAGACTCTGGGCGATTCGGTTCGCCGAACGCTGAAGGGTTACATGGATCAGCTTGGTTATGCCGAGGCGACAGGGCTGCACAAACATCTTCTGGAGCAGGTAGAGCCCGCACTGCTGGTACTGGTGATGGAGAAGTGTCACGGCAATCAGTTGAAAGCCTCCGATATGCTCGGTTTGAATCGCAATACGGTGCGCAAGCTTCTGAAGCAGTATCAGATTGATCCCGGCTATTTCAGGGATTGAGAAATAAGAGCTCTTTTATTTCGGCAGACTATATAACAAATGCTGTTTTCCGACCTTCCGGGCACGGCCAGTTTGCTGGCAAAAGGATCAGTCAGCCACGATGTTAACTTTTAGACTATACTTACTGGCACCCTGAAGCCGATAAAGGAGGATGCAGTAGTGATGAGAAACAGACCTTAAATGATCGCTCAAACGGTGACATCCATGAGGCCCTTTTTAGCGGCATTGAAGAGCGGCGTCTCTTTGCCAGCATCAATATTGGCTATCTGCTGGGTGATGTCGTCTGTCTGTTGCCTTGAGGCTTATGCAGCACCCGCCTTGCAGTTAAACAGTGCTCAACAATCCTACGATGTCGATGAATATATCGAATATATTGAAGATGAGTCAGGGCAACTTGATATCACGTCAATCAGGCAACAGCCTGAAACGGCATGGAAAAAACCTAATGGTTCCAATGCCAGTTTTGGGTTCAGCGACTCTGCCTACTGGTTACGAATCAGCATTGAAACATCCGAGCCGCAGAGTTGGTTACTGGAAATCGATTCCCCTCTGCTCGATGAAATATTGTTCTACCTGTTTGCTGGCGAACAGGTTTTACAGGAGGTGCACACTGGCGATACCAGGCCTTTTGTTGAACGGCCACTTCAATTCAGAGAATTTATCTTTCCATTGGAGCTCCCGCCAACAGGGCTGGCTACCTTCTACCTGCGTGTGAAAAGTGCAGGTTCGGTGCAGGTACCGATGAACCTGTGGCAGGAGAATTCATTTTATCAGCGGGATGAATCAGAAACAGCTGTTCTAGGGCTCTATTTTGGCGCCATCCTGGTCATGATTCTCTACAATCTGTTTATTTACCTCAAGGTGTATGAGCCGGCCTACATCTATTATGTACTCTATGTGACGATGTTCGGCTTCTTTACTGTCGGGCTTACCGGTTGGGGTTACAAGCATCTGTGGCCGGAAGCGGTTGCCTTTCAGCAATACGGCCTGGCAGTTTTTATTATTCTGGGCGCCGTCTTTGTTTGCCGTTTCATTCACTATTTCCTCGATTTGCCGCAGACCGCGCCCCGAGTTGAAAAGTTGCTGACTGGCGCGGCATGGATTCTTCTTGCCCTGCTCGTTCTGATGCCTCTCCTCTCCTATCAAATAGTGGTTCAGATGGCGCTGGTTATAATCATGGGGATCTGCCTGATTGCCCTATATACCGGAGCCCTGCTATGGAGGGGTAAAAGAGCGGAGGCACGTTATTTCACGGTTGCTTGGAGCGCATTTCTAGTCGCTGTCATATTGGCAACACTGGAAAAGTTTGGTGTTCTGCCCCTCTGGATATGGGCTGATGTCTTCCTTCCTGCCGGCATGGCATTGGAGGTAGTCCTGCTATCGCTGGCACTGGGTGAGCGGATCAACAGTGAGAAACAACAGCGCCTTCAGACACAGCAAAAGGTCATTGAGATACATATAAAACATCAGGAGGAGTTGGAGCACAAAGTGGCCGAGCGCACTGTTGATCTGGAGGAGGCCAATGCCAGGTTGGAAGTGTTGGCCATTACCGATGGCCTGACAGGAATATTTAACCACCGCTACTTTCTGGAACGGGGAGCAGAGGCGATGAAAATAGCCCAACGATATCAGCGTTCCATTGCTCTGATTATGCTGGATATTGATCACTTCAAATCAATCAACGACACCTACGGCCACGCTGTAGGCGATATAGTACTTAAACATGTGGTCTCTATCTGCAGCAGCGTGAACAGGGAGACAGATATGTTTGGGCGACTGGGGGGAGAGGAGTTCGGTGTTCTTCTATTGGAAACCCCGGCAGCATCAGCTTATGCAGTGGCAGAGAGGCTTCGTGATGAAATAGAGAACTCACCCATCGACCATGAAGGGACAGCGATCACGGTTACCGCCAGTCTGGGAGTGCACACGATTGAGTCGGTTGAACAATATCCGACGATTGAAGAGATGCTGAAGGTGGCAGACGGCGCGTTATACCGGGCTAAAGAGCGTGGAAGAAACCGGGTCGTGATGTCAGCTGACAGTGAATAAACCGCTGTAAAATCAAAAATAATTTATTGCGGCCGCCACGACTGAAACCGAAAGGTTATTCAGAAGGAAGCTTGTTTGACTCCCATGCCGACCAGTCGCCCTGTAGATGCCTGACCTGTGTGAAGCCCTGCTCAACAAGGTAGGACTCCACCATGCCGGCACGCACACCGGAGAGGCAGTAGACCACGACTGGTTTGTTTCTGTAGGGCTCAATCTCACCGATACGTGATTCGACCTGACGATGATCGAGAGGGTATGCGCCGGGGATGTGTCCGTTCCTGAACTCCCCCGGTGTGCGTACATCCAGAATCAGAATATCCGCTTTTGTTTCAATCTGGTTCAACAATTCCTGTTGTGTCATAGCTGTCACACCGCTGTCAAAGAGAGAGCAGGCAGCCAGTAGCAGGGAAGCGAGACATAGCGCACGAAGCATGGTTACTGAATGCCGGAGTGGCGGAGCAGTGCATCTACAGACGGCTTGCGACCACGGAAGGCTTCAAAGCTCTGCATCAGATCACGGCTGCCACCGATGGAGAGAATAGACTCACGGAAGCGGCTTGCTGTCTCGGGATTGGTGATGCCCTCCTCTTCAAAGGCGGCATAGGCATCGGCGGAGAGCACTTCGGCCCATTTGTAGCTGTAGTAACCCGCGCCATAGCCGCCTGCGAAGATATGCGAGAAGCTGTTTTGGAACTTGTTGAAAGCAGGCGGAGTTAATACGGCAACCTCACCGCGAATCTCATCAAGAAGTTGCTGAACCGACTTGTCATCTTCCGGCAGGAACTCCGTGTGCAGCAGCATATCAAACAGTGCAAACTCGATCTGACGCAACATCTGCATGCCGGTCTGAAAGTTTTTGGCCGCCAGCATCTTATCGAACAACAGGTCCGGCATAGCCTCATCCGTTTCAAAATGGCGGGCAAAAAGATTGGCCACCTCACGCTCCCAGCAAAAGTTCTCCATAAACTGGCTGGGAAGTTCCACCGCATCCCATGGCACGCCATTGATACCGGATACACTGCGCGTACTCACCTCAGTCAGCATATGATGCAGACCGTGCCCGAACTCATGGAAGAGGGTGATCACCTCGTTATGTGTCCACAGGGCAGGCTTATCACCCACAGGTGCATCAAAGTTGCAGACCAGATAGGCGACAGGCAGTTGCAGCGAACCGTCTACCTTGTGCCAGCGAACCGTGCACTCATCCATCCAGGCGCCACCGCGTTTGTGTGCCCGCGCATAAGGGTCGAGGTAAAAACCGGCTGTTTTTTCACCATTTTTATCAAAAATATCGAAAAAACGGACGTTTTTGTGCCATTTAGACACATTGCCTTCTCGAATGGTGATGCCGTAAAGTTGTTCGACCAGTGCAAACATACCGCCCAGTACTTTCCGTTCGGGGAAATAGGGCTTCAGCTCCTCTTCCGAGATGGCGTAGGTGTGCAGGCGCAGTCTTTCCGAGGCAAATGGCACATCCCATGTCTGAAGTTCATCGAGGCCCAGCTCGGCTTTGGCAAAGGCCTTCAGTTCAGCAATTTCACTTTCAGCCATCTTGCGGCTCTTCCGAGCCAGTTCACGCAGAAATCCGACCACTTCATCGGTGCTATCGGCCATCTTGGTGGCGAGCGAATAGCTGCCATAGTCGCCAAAACCGATCAGTTCTGCCGCCTCCTTGCGAAGCTTCAACGTCTCATTAATAACCGGCGCATTATCCAGGTTGCCATCCGATGCGCGCGTGACATAGGCGCTGTACATCCGCTCTCTTAAGGTGCGGTTTTCCGCATACTGCATAAATGGCAGATAGGAGGGGATATCGAGCGTAAAGAGCCATCCGTCTTTTCCCTGATACTCCTCGCTTTCTCTGGCGCGCTGCGCTGCGGCATCGCGAATGGAATCGGGTAGCCCCGCAAGGTCAGCGTCATTCGTAATATGCAGTTCAAAGGTGCGGGTGGCATCAAGCACATGCTGTTCAAAGGTGGTTGCCAGTTCCGACAGGCGCATCTGAATCGCTTTATAACGATCCTTGTCCTCACCCTTAAGCTCAGCTCCTGAAAGTCTGAAATCGCGCAGAGCATGTTCCACAACCTGTTTCTGTTCGGCATTCAACGCATCAAATGCGCTGTTATTACGAACTTTTTTGATTGCCGCATAGAGCGCCTCATTCTGGGCAAGGTCGGCATGGTAGGCGGAGACTTTCTGCACGCCCTCCTGATAGATGGGGCGAAGCTCATCCGAGTTTTTAACCGCGTTGATATGAGTAACCGGCCCCCAGACGCGTTGAATCTGTTCGTCGAGCCCCTCAAGTGGAGCCATAAAAGTGTCCCATGTCGGATGGTCGATTTTTGTCAGTGTATCAAGTGCCTTTTGATTGGCTTCAAGGACGTGATTCAAAGCTGGCAGCACATGCTTTGGCTCGATTTTATCAAACAGGGGAAGCTCGGTGGCCAGCCCTTGAAGGAGAGGGTTATCTTGGTTGCTCATGGTGCTGAACGTTGGATGTTTGCAGCCCCTCTTTCAAGCAAAAAGAGGCGATGCATGGAGATAGAGGCTGCGCATGTTTCATTCGTGCCCCATGCCAACCGGTAGTGTTGTAATTTGTTGAGAATATAAAAAAGCGGGTGTATCACTACACCCGCCTTTTCACCTATTAAGAGAGAAAAATTGTCAAATCGTATCGAAATATGTGGCGATAATCCCAGCGTAGAGCCCTATGACTGCTAACATCGGACTATTCCTGGAGACAAACTTTCCAGTTGTATGAATCAGTTCTGCCATTCTTATTCATACCTCCTTCTTTTTATCGAAGGTGAAACATTAGCGCTTAAACATCAAAAAACGGTTAAGTAAGTCTTAAAATGTTTTAAGAAAGCGCCAGATTATTTTTCATGCTCCGCGTAGAGAGCTGCAAGGATTGGCCGTGCACCGGCATCAAGGATCTCATCGGCCAGTTTGATGCCGAGTGATTCACCCTCGCTGCGCGAGCCGGTGATTTCACGACGGATCACGATGGAACCATCAACAGCACCAACCAGACCTTTCAGATGCAGTGAATCGCCATCAAGTGTGGCATAGGCCGCAATTGGCACCTGGCAGCCACCCTCCAGATGGGCCAGAAAGGCACGTTCAGCACGGGTGCGATCAACCGTGTCCCGATCATTGAGCTGGTCCACCAATGCATTGATCGCGTCATCGGCGTCGCGGGTCTGAATCCCCAGCGTCCCCTGGGCCACGGCAGGTAGCATGATGTTGGTAGCGATATACTGATGCATCTTATCGGCCATACCCATACGGCGAACGCCGGCGGCAGCCAGAATCACCGCATCGACCTCCTCACCGAGCTTGGAGAGCCGTGTCTGGATATTGCCGCGAATGGAGACAAACTCGAAAGAGGGATACCTCTCTTTGAGCTGGGCAATACGGCGCAGACTGGAGGTGCCGATTCGGGCAGTCGCTGGCAATGTATCCATGTCACCACCAGTGATGGTGGCAATGGCATCCTGCGGATCTTCACGCTTCGGATGCGCCCGGATACTGGTTCCTTCAGGCAGTTGGGTTGGCACATCTTTCATGGAGTGTACGGCGATATCGGCACGGCCATCGAGCAGCGCCTCATCAATCTCTTTGGTAAATAGCCCTTTGCCCCCCACCTGTGCCAGTGGCACATCCAGAATCTTGTCGCCCTTGGTAACGATCTTCACCAGCTCCGTGGTGACATTCGGATCAAGTCGCTTCAGCTCGGCAGAGACATGTTCGGCCTGCCAGAGGGCGAGCGGGGAACGGCGGGTGGCAATACGGATGTGGGACAAAACAGACTCCTGTAATTAGTCGGCCAGAAACTGCGCATAATTCAGAACAATCGCAATAAAGAGTGTTGCACCGAGATAGTTGTTATTCAAAAAAGCGCGGAAGCATTGTTCGCGCTTTCGGTTGAAAATCAATGTCTGGTGGTAGATCGCAATGCCTGCCACTACGGCAATGCCTGCGAAATATGGCCAATCAAGGCCGAAGGATAGGCCGACAGCGATCATGATGGCAATAAATGCCAGTTGGAACAGGCCGATAATCTCACGACAGCGACTGCCGAAGAGAATGGCGGTCGATTTCACGCCGATTTGCAGATCATCATCGACATCAACCATGGCGTACATGGTGTCGTATGCGACCACCCAGCAGATATTGGCAATAAACACCAACCATGCTGCGGTGGGAACTTCGCCCGTTTGCGCGGCAAAGGCCATCGGTATGGCCAT
>Ga0316190_10000741_pt1 | contig 22970 bp, 20 predicted proteins | sample Eddworburrow2_MG_FD_204929 | JGI IMG/M metagenome (GOLD analysis project Ga0316190, IMG submission 204929) | Coastal sediment microbial communities from Maine, United States - Eddy worm burrow 2 | ecosystem: Environmental > Aquatic > Marine > Coastal > Sediment | place: USA: Maine | collected... | reverse complement strand
GTGGTTTGAATTCGGATGCCAGTGCCACCACCGGTAGTTTCAATGCCAGTGCCGCCGCCGGTGGTATAAATTTTATTACCAGTACCGCCACCAGTAGTTTCAATTCCAGTACCGCCACCAGTAGTTTCAATTCCAGTACCGCCACCAGTGGTTTCAATTCCAGTGCCACCGCCAGTGGTTTCGATTCCAGTGCCACCGCCCGTCGTGTCTAAGAACTGATTATTGCTAGCGAGAGAAACTTCAGTTAGCAATATATTTGCCGAAGTTCCTGTTAGTGCTGATACGCCGGAAAATATGCTTCCATCAATCATCCAAGAGACTAATATGGAGTCATTTTGCACTACTAAGTTGAGATTGCCCTCAGGTTGTAACTGGTTTGCGTTTGCCTGGGAGGCAAATGCAATTGAGGCCATTGATAATGCTAATAAGCCCTTGCGGATTCCTGTTCCGGATTTTTCAATTCCCGTTCCAGATTTTTCAATACCGGTACCAGACTTTTCGATTCCCGTGCCGTCTTTTTCGATACCTGTTCCATCTTTTTCGATACCTGTTCCAGATTTTTCAATAGTCCAACGAGTCATTTCTAATCTCCTTTATCTTCCCTTTCAAGATCTCCCCAAGCGTACCAACAGATACTGACTGTGAGTTAATCGGTTATATATCTTCCTTTTCAAGATCTCCCCAAGCGTACCAACTGATACTGACTGTGAGTTGATCGGTTACTTTAGTTTTCCCTCGAAAAATTCGAGTAACGCTTTCCTTTTTTGTAAATCATTTATAGGAATAAGTTATTACTTTTCTCCCAGATGTTCTGCGTCATGATCTCCCCATTGGTACCAACCAATACCAACCGTGAGTTGACCAGGTGTCTTTTGTGATTCCTCGAATTTTTCGAGTAGTTCATCACCTTCTGCAATTTGCTTTTCTAAAAGATCTCGGACTTCATTCCTGAATTGTTTGTAATTTTTTGGGTCAAGACGATATGTCCAACGTCCTTGTTGTGGAACCCGGCGATCATTGTCCGAGCCCATGTTGTGTAATACAGCAGATAAAACTCTTGATGACTCAAGTAGTCCGATTTCGGTGGCTTTTGCGTTATCTGATGAAATTGGATTATAAAACTTCGAAACGAGTTCGACTCGTGGTATGTCACCATCAACGATTTGCACAGTCCCACCTTTAAGAAGTCTGTCCAAAACCGTCTTTACAGTAATGTTTCTACCGATTGCTCTAAGTACTAGTGTTTGAAACGTACGTCCTTTCCCTTCTATTGGGAGAATAGCCGCCTTTTGGGTATTCGGGTCTTGAAACGTCGCGTCACTATTCCATATGTCAATCAATGTATTTTCTGGATTTGCGGAAGTTGGTACTCCCGTTTCGCTATAGTTTTCTTTCAAAACCGAACTTACAACGCGAGTGTCTAATCCTGTGATCAAAGCAATAGCGCTCTTGGTGGGCTTTGAGCCACTTCGTTCAAGCTTTCTTTCTGCCTCTTCTACATAAAGCGATTTGAGTAAGTCGGCTAAAATTGGAAAAGAAATTGTTCCGACCAGAAGCCGAACAATCTTTCGGAAAAGTAGGGGCAACACCTGATGGACAGCACTGTTCTCAGTCATCATTTCAATTCTTATATGATCTGGATTACTAGACATTATGTCTTCTCATAACTACTAGGTGCTACTTAGAAAGATGTCCATTTCAGTCAAAGTAACTTACCGAGCCCACCACGCTCGGATATCTGCATGACATTCCCTTGCTCCATAGGGGACAGTCACCCACTGTATAGGATATTATTTTATTCAATGAGTTGCACGTACTAATTGATTTAATTCCTGTTTTTATCCTGTTCAACATAAATTTTCGTCCGAGAATCCATGCTACTGGAACAAACCAGGTGCCCACACTCCCTGTGGGCACCTAGTCACAGAGCGAAAAGGACGAGCCTTTTCAATATTTGAACAGTCCTTGTTCTTGATAGTGAATCCTTCGATTCACACACGGATCCTTCCGTGTTCTTGCTGGTATGCTGATCCTTGCATACCTTTCAATTACATCCATGTTGCGTTACTGGTGCTTCCTGCACCTGTCACATTCCCTTTTAAATACCTTGAAAGACTTTGATAATTTGAAAATATATTCGATTATTCAAGTGTCCATCTGATCTTATCTGCTGCAGGAATCCTGTTTCCTGAAGCGGGCTTTCCTAAACGCCCAGTGCTAATTTATCAAACATAGCCATCCCTGTCTATAGACAAATTTGTTTTTAGCCAAAAAAGAATTTAGCCTGTTTTGTATTTAGCCAAAAAAGAATTTAGCCTTTTTTGTAAATAGACACTTGTGTATTTAGCCAAAGTTGGCTATAGTATGTTCATCAAGGGGCGAAACAGGCAAGGATGACCAAAGTTTCGCTAGCAGAAGGATCTGCGAAAGCACAAGGAAGTGTTGGACTTTGAGGGGCATGGAAGCACAGGCGGGTGGCGACAAATCCGCACAACGGTTCGGGATATCAAGGAAGATAACCCGAACCGTTTTTTTATGTTCAGGAGAAGGTGAGACTGTGTAACGGTCGAGAGGCTGGCCTGGGCCACGAACGGTATATCGCGAGTGAGCACATGGATGTGCGACGCGATTGTCTCAAGTTGGCACAGTGTTCATAGCGGAGGGGCCTCTTTCAAGTTGGCACAGTGTTTATGGATGAACGGTATATCGCGCACATGGACAAGGTGAGACCGGGAACCGGTCGAGAGGGCGGCCTGGGCCGTGTGCGGCGCGATTGTGTCAATTTTGCACTGCGTTTCATAATCTGCGTGGCTGCCAAGGTGGTGTGGTCTACTATTTCATGACATGCCTTGAACTCGACGTCGTGTCTCGCACGGTCCTGAAACAGTAGACCACACCCCCTCGGCTTTGTGGTATTCAAACAGTGATGGATTCTGATGGATGCGCACGACTGCAGGGATGCAGGAGGTAGAGCACCACCAGGAGTAGGCGCCCCTAGGCGAGAGTAGGCGCTCTAGGCGACGCAGGAACAGTTGCCGAGGAGCGGCGTGTGTCAGATAGGTTGCCGACTACTACATATTGATCTAGTCAAAACGTCAAATCAGAAGTCAGCCCGTCCCGGTACGCGGGGATAGGGAATGACGTCCCGGATGTTTGACATCCCGGTTATATAGGTAATCAAACGCTCAAAGCCCAGTCCGAATCCGGCGTGCGGTACTGTCCCGTAACGGCGCAGATCAACATACCAACTGTAAGTATCAGCATCCATTCCCTGGGCTTCCATACGTTGCTGCAATATATCGAGTCGTTCCTCGCGTTGTGAACCGCCTATGATTTCACCAATACCAGGTGCTAATACATCCATGGCTGCCACGGTTTTACCGTCATCACTCAAGCGCATATAAAATGCCTTGATCTCCGTGGGGTAGTTTTTGACAACGACCGGTGCGTTAAAGTGTTTTTCAGTCAGGTAACGCTCGTGTTCGGTTTGTAGGTCAAGACCCCACTCCGGTTTAAATTCAAACTTTTGACCGGAGTTGACGAGAATATCTATTGCGTCCACGTAATCCACCCGGACAAACGGGGCATCAATCAGTTTTTCCAGTCGTTCAATTGCTTTTGGTTCTATTCGTTTTGCAAAGAACGCCATGTCATCCGGACACTCATCCAGAACAGCTTTGAAAACGTATTTCAGAAAATCTTCGGCAAGATCTGCCAGGTCATCCAGATCAGCGAATGCGATTTCGGGCTCTATCATCCAGAATTCGGCCAGGTGACGTGAAGTATTGGAGTTTTCCGCACGGAATGTCGGACCAAAGGTGTAAACATTTGACAGCGCCAGGCAGTAACCCTCTACATTCAACTGTCCTGAAACAGTGAGGAAGGTTTCGCGCCCGAAAAAATCCTGTTCAAAATCAATGTCGCCTTTCCCGTCGCGCGGCAGGTTAGCAAAATCTAATGTGCTGACACGGAACATATCACCCGCACCTTCGGCGTCCGAGGCGGTGATAATTGGTGTGTTTATCCAGAAAAAACCATTTTCATGAAAATATCGATGGATCGCCTGCGCTGCAACGTGACGCACACGGGTAATTGCACTGAAGGTGTTCGTCCGTGGGCGCAGATGCGCTACTTCGCGTAAAAATTCAAAACTGTGCTGTTTCGGCTGGATAGGGTAGGTGTCGGGGTCTTCAACCCAGCCTGCCACTTCGACGTCTGAAGCCTGAATCTCGAATTTCTGGCCGCGGCCCATCGATTCAACCAGTTCACCGGAACAGATGACAGCGCAGCCGCTGGTGATTTTTTGTATTTCCTCGCTGTAGTTGGGAAGATCCGCTGGAGCGACGACCTGGATGGCGTCAAAACAGGACCCGTCATGAACGGATATGAAAGAGAATCCAGCCTTGGAATCCCTGCGGGTACGCACCCAGCCCTGTACTTTGACCTTTGATCCTGTCGGAATTTCTCCGCCAAGTGCCTTCTTTATACTGACCGCTGACATAATATTATGGTTGATCTCTGGTTAAGTGGCCCAAGATAATAAATCACCCGGCGCGGTGCGCACAGTCTTTTAGAGCGCTAAGCCGAAATTTTAAACAATGGTACAAATATTATGAGCATTCAGTTAACCGATAATGCGGCACAACGTGTAAAACAGTTTATTGATAAAGAGAATGGTGTGGCATTGCGTCTTGGGGTCCGCAAGACCGGTTGTTCAGGTTGGGCTTACGATGTGAGTATTGCTTCCGGGGTTGAAAATGATGACCAGGTCTTCGAGGACAAGGGTATTAAAATCGTTGTTGATAACGAAAGCCTGCCTTACTTGCAGGGTTCAAGCATTGATTTCACGCAAAGTGGTCTGAACAGGACTTTTCAGTTTAACAATCCAAACGCTACCGATGAATGCGGCTGTGGAGAAAGCTTCACAATCTCCTGATCCCGGTCTGCTACAACAAATTATTGTGATTGGTTAGGCGACAATCCTTGCCAGTCTTGATACCACACTGATATAATCCGCCGGCTCTGTTACTTACAGAGAAATTAACCTGCTTCACGCACCCAGTGGTTGGGTTGGCGGAGGCTTTGAAAGTCCAGGGACATTTGTTTTGCAATGTCTGCGGGGCTTTAAAATCCATAGGGAGTTAACTATGCGTCATTATGAAATTTGTTTCCTGGTGCATCCAGACCAGAGCGAACAGGTTCCGGCCATGCTGGAACGCTATCGCAATATGATTGAAGAAAAGAAAGGCAGTATTCACCGTCTTGAAGACTGGGGCCGCCGGCAGCTGGCATATCCTATTGTCAAGCTGCACAAAGCTCATTACGTGTTGATGAACATCGAATGCGACAACGACACCCTTGCTGAACTGGAAGGGGCCTTCAAGTTTAATGATGCCGTATTACGTCATCTCACAATTCGCAGGCAAGACGCCGTGGTCGAGCAGTCCGAAATGCTCAAAGCAAAAGAAGAAAAGGACCGTTCCAGCCGTGAACACGGAGACCGTCGTCGTGCATCCGCAGAAGCTAAACCGGAAGCCGCAGAAGCTAAACCGGAAGCCGCAGAAGCTAAGCCGGAAACCGCAGAAGCTAAGCCGGAAACCGCAGAAGCTAAGCCGGAAACCGCAGAAGCTAAGCCGGAAACCGCAGAAGAGAGCGTCGCCGAAAAGCCTGAAGCGGAAACTGTTGCTGAAACCGTTGAGGTTGAAGAGGCAGTAATCGTCGCTGAACCGGTAGCGAAAGCAACTGAAACCAAAACGGAAGCGGGAGAATAATCATGGCACGTCAACAATTCCGTCGCAGAAAATTTTGTCGTTTTACGGCTGAGGGCGTTGTCGAGATCGATTACAAAGATCTTAATACGCTGAAACAATATGTTGGTGAGTCCGGAAAAATTGTACCCAGTCGCATTACTGGTACGAAAGCCAAATATCAACGCCAGTTGGCTACGGCTGTAAAGCGGGCACGTTTCCTGTCTTTGCTTCCGTATACTGACAATCAATAGGAACCCGGGAGAGTAAACATGGATCTTATCCTGCTTGAAAAAGTACAGAACCTGGGTGACCTGGGCGACCTGGTAAAAGTAAAGGCCGGTTATGGCCGTAACTATCTTGTGCCACAGGGCAAGGCAGCACCCGCAAACAAAGAAAACATTGCGCTTTTCGAAACCCGCAGAGCAGAGTTGGAACTCGCGGCCAAGGACAAACTCGGACAGGCAAACGCACGCCAGTCCGGCTTGGCAGAGGTCGTGGTTGAAATTACCGCCAATGCGAGTGAGGAAGGCAATCTGTATGGTTCCATTGGACCGCGTGAAATTGCTATGGCAGCTTCAGCAATCGGTCATGAAATCAGCAAGAGCGAAGTTACCATGGGCGAAGGCCCGATCAGACACGTTGGTGAGTTTGACGTCGTTGTGCAATTGCACACAGACGTTGAGGCCATCATCAAGGTCATCGTACATCCGGAATAAGTTACACCGGATAGTCATGGCAGATAGTCATGACAGTGATGCTCTGATATGCTGAACTGCGAATCATCAACGGGTGGTTCGCAGTTTTTTTTGTCCCAATAAAAGTGATAAGACCCACACATGGCAGCCCCCAAATCAGCAAACATTGAACCATCAAAAGTACCGCCTCACTCAATGGAAGCAGAGCAATCTGTGCTGGGTGGACTTATGTTGAGTGCCAGTGCCTGGGATCAGGTTGCAGACAAAATAACCGAAACGGATTTTTACCGGGAAGATCACCGTTTAATTTTTCGGGCAATCCATGACCTGCATGAAACCAGCCGGCCTTGCGATGCGGTGACTGTCAGCGAATGGTTTGAATCTCACGGAAAAGCCGACCAGGTCGATGGCGGAAACTACATCTCCCAACTCGCCAACAATACACCCAGTGCCGCCAATGTGGGTGCGTATGCAGATATTGTGCGTGAAAAGAGCATATTAAGGAGTCTCATTGACGTTGGTGCTGCCATCACCACCAGTGCTTTTACCTCGGATGGAAGAGAAAGCAAAACGCTCCTGGAAGAGGCGGAACGGCTTGTTTTTGCGATTGCGGATAAAGGCAGTCGCGGGGGCTCGGGGTTTGTATCTGTGCAGGACAGCCTCAAGGAAGCCATGGCTAAAATTGAGGAGCTGAATGCGTTTGAAGGTGATATCACCGGTATTCCAACCGGGTACCTGGATTTTGATCGCCTGACAGCCGGTCTGCAGCCATCAGATTTAATCATCGTTGCAGGTCGTCCCGCCATGGGTAAAACCACGTTTGCGATGAACATTGCCGAACACGCGGCCATCAAACACGGTAAGTCGGTAGCCGTTTTCAGTATGGAAATGGCCTCATTACAGCTTGTGATGCGTATGTTTTCGTCGGTAGGCCAGATTGATCAAACCCGTATAAGAACCGGTACCCTGGATGATATGGATTGGCCCAAACTGACCTCGGCCATGAACCTGCTTCACAAGAGCAAAATATTTATTGACGACACACCGGCATTATCGCCGGCTGAGCTACGTGCCAGGGCGCGCAGGCTGAAACGGGAGCACGACATAGACCTGATCGTTGTGGATTATCTCCAGCTAATGTCCGTACCTGATAGCAAGGAAAATCGGGCGACTGAAATCGCGGAAATATCACGCTCACTGAAAACCATTGCCAAGGAACTGAATGTCCCGGTGGTTGCATTATCGCAGCTGAACCGGGCGCTCGAGCAACGACCGAACAAACGGCCGCTGATGGCTGACCTCAGGGAGTCCGGTGCGATTGAGCAGGACGCCGACCTGATTGTGTTTATTTACCGGGATGAGGTTTATAACAAGGAAACCAGCGAGAAAGGTAAAGCTGAAGTTATCATTGGCAAACACCGAAATGGCTCTACCGGTACGGTCAACCTGGCCTTTCAGGGGCCCTGGTTGCGGTTCGTTAATCTGGCGCCGGAAAGCGCTTATCAATATGATCAGCACTAACAACCCGGGTATTGTATTGTTACCAGGTGACTAATCTTCTTCAGTTAGCTCATATTTACGCAGGTAGCCACGCAACTGGTGGTATGTCATACCAAGAAATTCTGCGGTTTTTTTCTGATTAAACCGGCAAAGCTCCATGGCGTTTTTAATCCGGCGCTTCTCCTCTTCCTGTATTTCCTGCTTAAACTCATAAGGCTCATCCGGTAACAGCGATGTTTCCGGTATATCACTGGCGGAATGTGTGCCCGGTCGCCAGGGCGACTCAAATGGATCAAAGACGATGTCAATGATTGCTTCGTTGTCGTCCTGACAGGTATAAACAGCCCGCTCAACGACGTTCTTAAGTTCGCGGACATTACCCGGCCAGGCGTAAGATGAAAGCTCTTTTCGAGCCTGTTCACTGAAGCCATTGAATACATCCTTGCCCAGTTCCCCGGCCATCTTGACAGCGAAATGACTCGCCAGCGTCATGATGTCACCCGGGCGCTCCCTTAAAGGTGGAAGCGTAATGACGTCAAAAGCCAGGCGGTCAAGAAGATCGGCGCGAAACTTACCCTTTTCAGCAAGACCGGGAAGGTCTTCATTGGTTGCTCCGATGATGCGTACATTGGTGCGAATGGTTTCACTGCCTCCGACGCGTTCAAACTCGCCATATTCAATCACGCGCAGAATCTTTTCCTGCACACCGGAAGAGGTGCTGGAGAGTTCATCCAGAAACAAGCTGCCTTGATTTGCCAGTTCAAATCGGCCCAGTCTGCGTTTAACGGCACCCGTAAATGACCCTGCCTCGTGCCCAAAAAGCTCAGTTTCCAGCAGAGATTCTGCGAGTGCTGCGCAATTCATTTTGACAAAGGGATAATCCCAACGCCCGGAAAGAAAATGAATCCTGGCAGCGATCAGTTCCTTGCCTGTGCCGCGTTCTCCAATTACCAGTACCGGCCGGTTCAATGGTGCAACGCGGGATACATGTTCAAGAACCTCCAGGAACGCCGGCGATTCACCGATTAATTGTTGATCCTGCGGTTTACGCATAGCTTCAATCTCTGCCTGATGTGAGAACTGACCGATGCTCATTGTAAATAATCTCCTTATTTTTGTCTCTGGGCTGGAGGTAATGGGTCCGATCTGCTACAAGAGCAGTGTAAAAAAGGAAACAAGCGTGGCAAAAACAAAAACATCTTTTTACTGTACGGCGTGCGGAAGTGAGCTATCCAAGTGGGCCGGGCAGTGCCCTGACTGCAAGGCCTGGAATACCGTGGAGGAGTTCCGCCAGGCAGCTGTCCGCGGTGTTTCACGCATCAGTGGCTACACGGGAACCACCAATCAGCAGGTAACAGAGCTTGCAGAAGTTTCCGATCAGAAAATTGCACGGATCGGTATCGGCATCAACGAACTGGACCGTGTACTGGGCGGTGGAATAGTGCCGGGCTCTGTGGTCCTGATCGGCGGCGATCCGGGAATTGGAAAATCAACGTTATTATTACAGGTACTGGCAGGGCTGATGGGGCAACTCAAGTGCTTGTATGTAAGTGGTGAAGAATCCCTGCAGCAAATCAACATGCGTGCTAAACGACTGGGTCTGGATGTTGGTGCCTTACGTTGCCTTACCGAGACCAGTGTTGAACAGATTTTGAATGTTGCCCATAAAGAAACTCCGGGTCTGATCGTCGTAGACTCAATTCAGACGCTGCACTCAGAGCAGGTAGATTCCGCGCCGGGTTCCGTGTCGCAGGTCAGGGAATCGGCAGCGGGACTGGTTCGCTATGCAAAGCAGATGAATTGCGCCATGGTATTAATCGGTCACGTCACCAAGGATGGCGCACTGGCCGGGCCGCGTATCCTCGAGCACATGGTAGATGCAGTGCTGTACTTCCAAAGTGACGAAGGTAGCCGGTATCGGGTGATCCGGGCTTTCAAAAACCGATTTGGTGCGGTCAATGAACTGGGTGTGTTTGCGATGACCGGTCTTGGTCTTAAGGAAGTTAATAATCCGTCCGCAATTTTTCTTTCCGGTCATTCAGAGACAGCCGCAGGCAGCGCCATCACCGTGATCAGGGAAGGCACCCGCCCGATGCTCCTGGAACTGCAGGCGCTGGTAGATGAAAGTCATTTGGCCAATCCTAGACGGGTCACGATAGGTCTGGATCACAGCAGATTGGCAATGCTGCTGGCGGTTCTGCATCGCCATGGCGGTATCAGTCTTGGCGATCAGGATGTATTCGCCAACGTGGTCGGTGGCATGCGAATTACTGAAACCGGCTCGGATTTGCCGCTACTGATGGCCATACTGTCCAGTTTCCGCGACCGCGTTCTTCCGAAAAAAACAGTGGTCTTTGGCGAGGTGGGGCTGTCCGGTGAAGTCAGGCCGGTGTACAACGGCGAAGAACGACTGAAGGAGGCTGCCAGTCTGGGATTCAAGCGTGCAATTATTCCCAGGGCCAATCAGCCAAGGCGGGCAATTGACGGTATGACAATTGATACGGTAAGTAACCTGGACGAGGCGATTGCCGCCGCGTTCTGATTAATTTTGACCCCTTATCAGGGGTTCCGCACCTGGTTTGGGGAGATCAGCACCTTGTTGACAACGTTATCCCGGATATCGACGATGGTCATGATGTGGGCACCGATTTTAATACTGCACTTTGCATCCGGGATCGCTTCCAGTTCTTCAATTAATAAGCCGCCCAGCGTATGTGCCTCGTCAAATGGCAAATCCCAGTTGAGGGTGCGGTTCAGTGTGCGCAGACTGGTGGACCCGTCTACAAGATAGCTACCATCATCGAGGCGGCGCATGGTGCGCAATCGCCCGCGGCCTTCTGCTGTGAATTCACCGACGATTTCTTCCAGGATGTCATCCAGAGTGACCAGGCCCTGGATGTCACCGTATTCGTCAACGACCAGCGCCATACGCCTCTCTTTTGACTGGAATTCAAGTAGCTGTTGAGTCAAGGATGTACCTTCCGGCACAAAGTACGGACGACGAACAGAGCGTTGCAGATCTTCAAAGCAAAGACCGCCTGCCGAAAGTTTCGAAATGATAGTACGGATGTGAAGCAGACCCACGACGTTATCAACGCTCTCCCGGAAAACCGGTAGACGTGTGTACACCGTCTGCGTCAATTGATTCAATATGTCGGTCCAGTCATCGTTGAGATCAATACCGATGATGTCCCCGCGGGGCACCATAACGTCTTCCACCGAAGCCTGTTCGAGATCCAAAATATTAATCAGCATTCGCTGATGATCATCAGAGATATGTCCGCCCTCAGTAAACAAGGTCCGCAACTCATCCCGGTCAAGACGCTCGAGTGCAACCACATCCGTTTTTACGCCAAAAGGCTTCAGCAGCAAATTCGCGAACCCGTTCACCAGCCAGACGACAGGGTTGAGCACCTTGAGCAGCGCAGTCAGAACGTAGGAAGCCGGAAACGCGACTCTTTCCGGGTGCAGCGCAGCCAGTGTCTTGGGAGCAACCTCGGCAAATATAAGCACAACCACTGTCATCACGAGCGTTGATATCCAGATGCCATTATCGCCAAACTGGCGCATTGCAATAACCGTGGCAATTGATGCCGCCAGGATATTGACCATGTTGTTGCCCAGCAGAATCAAACCGATCAGCCGGTCGGGTCTGTTCAATAGTCTTTGAGCAAGACGAGCGCCGCGATGACCGTTATTGGCCAGATGTTTCAGGCGATAACGATTGATGGCCATCAGGCCGGTTTCCGAGCTCGAAAAAAAGCCGGAAAGAATGATCAGTATGAACAACGCAGTGTAGAGACTGCCTAGAGGGATATCGTCCAAATCAGTTATCTGTTCCTGTTTAGCCTAGGGTTGACACTACACTAGCCCTGAATGTGCCAACTGCGTTCCAGCAGAACTTCCAATACCAGTTTGCTGCCAAAATAGGATAGCAGCAAAAGTCCAATGCCTACGAGTGTCATACGCACTGCCACACGCCCGCGCCAGCCTCTTTTCCAGCGACCCCACAAAAGCGTTGCGAACACCAGCCATGCAAAAATTGACAGTATGGTCTTATGGGCCAGGTGTTGACCAAACAGGTCATCAACATATACCAGTCCCGTGAGCAGCGAAACGGTTAATACTGCAAAACCTATCTTGATCAAATGGAACAGCAACTCTTCCAGGGTGTCTAGTGCTGGCAGTGTTTGCATCAGTTTGTTAAGGCTATGCCGGCGTAACAGGTGGTCGATCAAGGAAATAAATATCGCATAAACGCCGGCGACACCCAGTACGCCAAAAGCGATAACAGAAGTAAAGATATGAGCAGTCATATGTGCTGTCGTATGGCTGATTTCCAAAGCAGGTGCAGTGATCGTCCCTTCTGCAAGTAATATCAGCACGGAAAGCGGCAGGGCTACCAGGCTGGCATCAAAAAGGCTGTTACGCATCGGGAATGTTGCCAGTGGTATGGCAACGGTCACCAGGGCGCACAAAGATAAAATATTCAGCAGGCTGACATTGGGTGAGGTCGGGATCACCCAGTGGTGACTTTGAGCCCAAACATGTAAAAGCACCCCAAGCAGGGCAATCCCGGCAGCGAGTGTGCGCTTGGCTTTGGAATGCTCTGCTACTGCCACATAAAGAACGATCACGGCTACCAGGTAGAGGGCGGCGGTTAGTAATAAAATCTTGTCATGCATGGCGAAATCTGTGCCGTTTGGAAGTTTTCAGCCGTTATAATACCTGACTGCCGAATCACGGAGTAAATAATGTTTGATAACCTGACCCAGAGATTAACCCAGACCATGCAAAAATTGCGTGGCAAAGGGCGTTTAACAGAAGACAGTATCAGGGAGACCCTGCGCGAAGTACGGATCGCGTTACTGGAAGCTGATGTGGCGCTGCCGGTTGTGCAATCGTTCATCGGTGATGTCAGGGAACGGGCGCTTGGACAGGAAGTTATCAGCAGTCTCCAGCCCGGACAGGCACTGGTCAAAATCGTCCATGATGAACTGGTCCGGGTTATGGGCGAGGAGAACGAGGCACTTGACCTCAAGTCCACCCCGCCCGTGGTCGTGTTACTGGCCGGTCTCCAGGGTTCTGGTAAAACAACCACCACCGCAAAATTGGCAAAGCATCTCAAGGAGCAACTGAAAAAGAAAGTCATGGTCGTCAGTTGCGACGTCTACCGGCCTGCGGCAATCGATCAATTGAAGACACTGGCTGAACAAGTGGATGTCCTGTTTCACCCCTCAAGTGTCACCGACAATCCTGTCACGATTGCCAAACAGGCACTGGATGCAGCAAGCAAGCAGTTCGTTGATGTGTTGCTGGTTGATACTGCCGGGCGTCTGCACATTGATGCTGACATGATGGATGAGATTCGTCAGTTACATGGCGCTGTCAGTCCGCATGAAACCCTGTTCGTGGTTGACAGCATGACGGGTCAGGATGCCGCCAACACAGCCCAGGCTTTCAACCAAGCGCTGCCCTTGACCGGTGTGATCCTAACCAAAACGGATGGTGATGCCCGTGGCGGTGCAGCTTTGTCGGTCAGGCAGATAACCGGTAAACCGATCAAGTTTGTCGGTACCGGGGAAAAAACTGATGCACTGCAGCCATTTCATCCTGAACGTATTGCATCCCGAATCCTGGGTATGGGCGATGTGCTGTCGCTGGTTGAGGATGTTCAGCGGCATGTTGACCAGGATAAAGCAGAAAAACTTGCGAAAAAAATCAAGAAAGGCAAGGGATTCGACCTGGAAGATTTCCGCAGCCAGTTGGAGCAGATGCAAAACATGGGTGGGCTGGGCAATCTTGTGGACAAGATGCCGGGTATGAGTGAAATACCGGATCAGGTTAAAAACCGGGTTAATGACGGGCAGACCGTCTCCATGATAGCCATCATTAATTCAATGACACCCCAGGAAAGAAGTTTCCCCGATGTCATCCGTGGTTCGCGCAAGAAAAGAATTGCCGCCGGCTCCGGTACCAAGATCCAGGATGTTAACCGGATGCTCAAACAGTTTTCGCAGATGCAGCGAATGATGAAAAAATTTGGAAAGGGCGGAATGAAAGGCATGATGAGAAAACTGGCCAGCATGAAAGGGCAGATGCCACCGGGCAGATTTTCCTGAGCAAAGGGCAGAAGAGTGGGGTGCTGCCAGCCATGGCCGTCTGAAACAAGGCTTGTTTGAAAAAAAACACAAGCTGTTGTTTTCTTTTGTTACAAACGGGGTTAAAATGCTCTGTTTCGTGGAGCCGGAGTAAGCGGGCGTATGCTCGTGCAACCGGTATCAGTTACTGGTTTTGTCTGTGTGACAATGGGTCAACAGGGAAACCCGGCCAATTATTTGGCTTTAGATAAAGGTTATTAGTAATGGTAAAGATTCGATTGGCGCGCGGTGGCGCTAAAAAGCGGCCTTTCTATCACATAGTGGTAGCAGATGCCCGCAACAAGCGTGATGGACGTCGTATTGAAAAAATCGGGTTTTTTAACCCGCTGGCCCGCGGCCAGGAAGAACGTTTACGAATTAACCTGGAACGTGTTGACTACTGGACCGGTGTTGGTGCACAGCTCAGTGAACGTGTTGACAACCTGGTTAAACAGGCCCGGAGCAGTGTAGCTGCCTGAATGGCTCGTGGTTAATGTCGTAGGGTTTGCGTGAAAAGCGCACAAAAAGAAATTGCGCTGGGTTACATTTCCGCGGTTCACGGCATCAAGGGCTGGGTCAAGGTTAATTCCTGGACCCGTCCCATGGAAGCAATACTTCAATACCAGCCATGGTTGCTGGGAGAAGATAGAAAGCCGGTCACCATTGTTGACGGGCGTAAACAGGGTAAAGGGATTGCCGCTTTATTACCGGGTTTTGAAGACCGGGAGCAGGCAGTCAGCCTGGTGGGATTACAGATTTTTGTCGGGCGTGAGCAATTGCCTGAAACGGATGAAGATGAATACTACTGGTCTGATCTTGAAGGGCTGGAAGTTAAAACCATCCATGGTGAGTTGTTAGGCCGGGTAGAAAGGCTGATGGAAACCGGTGCCAATGATGTACTGGTTATCCGCGGAAACCGGGAGCATCTCGTGCCGTTTATCCAGGGTCAGTACGTAACCCGTGTTGATCTTGAAGACGGAACGATTGAAGTCGACTGGGATCCTGGGTTTTAGGTGGAAACAGGCATCATGCGGATAGACGTGATAACACTGTTTCCCGAGTCACTGGAAGGGTTGACAGGGCTGGGTGTTACCGGTCGCGCAATCCGGGAAGGCCGGGTGGTATTGAAAACCTGGAATCCCCGTGACCGGGCAACCGACCGGCACAGGACAGTGGATGACCGGCCTTATGGCGGTGGCCCCGGTATGGTGATGGCCGTAGAGCCATTGAGTTCAACCATAGCCGTGACGCGAAAGGAACACGCAGGCGGGACCCCGGTCAGCCTGATGAGCCCACAGGGTCGAAAGCTGGACCAGGCGGGTGTAGATGAATTGGCCAGCAGACAGGGTTTAATACTTGTTTGCGGGCGTTATGAAGGCATTGATGAAAGACTGGTTGAGTCCGACATCGATGAGCAATGGTCGATTGGCGATTATGTGATCAGCGGCGGAGAACTTGCTGCTGCGGTCTTAATCGATGCAGTGACCCGGCTCTTGCCAGGTGTGCTGGGACACGAACAGTCGGCAGTTGAGGATTCTTTTGTGGATGGTCTGCTGGATCATCCGCATTACACCCGGCCTGAAGTGGCGGGTGGTAAGGCGGTACCGGAAGTACTGCTGTCGGGCGATCACGAGGCGATTCGCCGCTGGCGCAGGAAGCAGGCACTGGGTCGAACCTGGCAACTGCGGCCCGACCTGTTGGAAAACAGGCTACTGGATGAAGAGGCGGAATTGCTTTTGAAGGAATTTCGTAAAGAATTGGAAATTGATAGTTAAAGGCCGAAAGCGGCTTACATTGAAAGGACAGAACGATGAACATCATTGAGCAGATCAACGCAGAGCAAGCGACCCGTCAGTTACCGGAATTCAACCCCGGTGATACCGTCATCGTTAGCGTTAAAGTTAAAGAAGGCAACCGCGAACGTTTACAGGCTTTTGAAGGCGTTGTCATTGCCATTAAAAACCGCGGTCTTAATTCCGCTTTTACCGTCCGTAAAATTTCTCACGGTACCGGTGTTGAGCGTGTTTTCCAGACTCACAGTCCGCTGATTGATTCGGTCAAGGTAAAACGCCGTGGTGATGTTCGCCGCGCCAAGCTTTACTACCTGCGCGGTCTCGAAGGCAAGGCTGCCCGTATCAAGGAAAAACTGGGCTGATCAACCCGGAACAAATACGAAAAAGCCCGCATCGCGGGCTTTTTTTTGAGCCAAAGAAATGCAAACGTCCTTGAAAGTCAGGTAGCCGACCCAACTTTGGCAGTAGCACTAATTTTACGGAAGCCAACATGACAGAAACAACCAAGACAAAAAGCCCTGAAAAGGACGAAATCAAAACTGAAAAACATGAGTTTCAGGCAGAAGTACGTGAAGTACTTAACCTGATGGTTCATTCGCTATATTCCAATCGTGAGATATTCCTACGCGAGTTGGTATCCAATGCATCGGATGCCTGTGACAAGCTACGTTTTGAAGCTATTCAGAATGAAGAATTGCTTGGCGGTGATTCCGAGCTAAAAATCGAAATTGAAGTCGATGAAGAAGCCGGCTTGGTCACCGTTCGCGACAACGGTATCGGTATGTCCAGACAGGACGTGGTTGAAAATATCGGCACCATCGCCCGCTCCGGGACAAAGAAGTTCCTTGAGAACGTTGCCGATAGCAAGGAATTCGATTCGAACCTGATCGGCCAGTTTGGTGTGGGTTTCTACTCGTCATTTATCGTTGCAGACAAGGTTACCCTGTTAACTCGTGCTGCCGGCAGTGATGCATCGGAAGGTGTGCGCTGGGAGTCTGATGGAGCCGGTGAATACACGCTTTCACAGGTTGATCTGCCCAAGCAGGGTACCGAGGTCACCTTGCACCTTCGTGAAGACGCAAAAGAGTACCAGTCATCATGGAGTGTCCGCTCGCTGATCCAGAAATATTCCGACCATATCGGCTTTCCAATTTATATGAAGAGCCAACCGGTTCCGCAGGACAAGGATGATGAAACTGAAGTTCAGAAACCTGAATGGGAGGCCATCAACCAGTCCTCTGCCTTGTGGACTTTGCAAAAATCCGAGATCAGCAGTGATGACTACCAGGCTTTTTACAAGCACGTAAGCCACGACTTTGAAGATGCACTGAGCTGGACCCACAATAATGTTGAAGGCAGCCAGAACTACACCTCATTGCTGTACGTGCCGTCCAAGGCACCCATGGACATGATGATGCAGCGTGACGAACGACGCGGCCTGCGTTTGTACGTCAAACGAGTTTTCATCATGGATGCAGCGGAACAACTACTGCCCCACTATCTGCGTTTTATCCGTGGAGTGGTGGATTCTGACGACCTGCCGTTGAATGTTTCACGCGAACTCTTGCAGGAAAACAAGCTTGTCGGAAAAATCCGTTCGGCGGTGGTTCGGCGCAGCCTGGATTTGTTGGCGAAGCTGGCTGATAAAGAAGCCGAAAAATATAACAAATTCTGGGACGAGTTCGGCAATGTTGTTAAAGAAGGTCTTGTCGAAGACATGGCCAATAAGGATAAGATTGCCAAGCTGCTCAGGTTTTCCTCGACCGCTGATGCTGCCAGTGAACAGCGTGTAAGCCTGGAAGACTACGTTTCCCGTATGCAGGAAGACCAGGATGTGATCTGGTACGTCACCGCGGAAAATCGCAAGGCCGCCGAGAACTCCCCGCACCTGGAGATATTCCGCAAAAAGGGCGTAGAAGTGTTGTTGATGTCTGACCGTATCGACGAGTGGGCGATGGGTTACTTTACCGAGTTTGACGGCAAGAAAATGCGCTCTATCGCCAAGGGTGATGTCGACCTGGGATCTGAAGAAGAGAAAAAGAAAAACAAGGAGGAGGAAGATGCAGAAAAGGATCCCCTGCTAAAGCGTTTGTCCGATGCACTGGCCGATGAGGTGACCGAAGTCCGAGCCAGTCAGCGCTTGACCGAGTCGGCTTCCTGCCTGGTGTTGAATGAACAGGAACTCGCTATGCACATGCGCCGCATGCTGGAACAGGCCGGGCAGGCCATGCCCGATAGCAAACCCGTGCTTGAGGTCAATCTCGATCACCAGTTGTTAAAACAGGTCTCGGCTATTGAGTCTGATGAGGAATTCAAAGACTGGGCATCATTGTTGTATGAACAGGCCGTATTGGCTGAAGGCGGACAACTGGAAGACCCTGCGGGCTTTGTACAACGTGTAAACCGCTTGATGCTTTTATCCCACTGAGGGTTTCAAAGGCATTTATCCGGGTGAATGTCAGATCTGCAAGACGCCATCGGGCAAAAGCCGGTGGCGTTTTATTATCCAGCTATCAGTTTTGATGTAAACGCCCGGGCACCCGGTTTAAACTCTGTCCATGGATTCATCGGTACGGCTGGATAAATGGCTTTGGGCTGCGAGGTTTTTCAAAACCCGTTCTGTTGCACGTGAAGCCGTATCGGGTGGAAAAGTACACCTGAACGGTAACCGCGCCAAGCCCGGCCGGTCAATAAACGTTGGTGATGAATTACGAATTCAGCGTGGTGAAGAAGAGTACATCATCACGGTCGTTGAACCCTCAATGCGTCGCGGCCCGGCAGTCGTCGCGAGGACTCTTTATGAAGAGTCTGAAGAAAACCGTAACAAGCGCGAAAAACTTGCAGAAGAACGCAAGTTGGAACACCAGGCGCACCTCACCCGTGAAAGACGACCCGATAAACGCCAGCGGCGTCGGATAGTGCGCTTCAAGAGCGGTCTGGATGGATGAGTAATGCAGCTTGATTTGACGGGGGGCTTCTCACCATCGACGCAGACATCGACAGCAATCAGGGTGGTCCGTCCGTTGCTCATTATCCTGATGAGCTTCGCCCACTTTGGCATACTCGACCAGGTGAGCAGGATCAACTCAGCTGCCACGCTTGATTTCAACAACTGGATGATAGTGTTTCTCAAGGCATGCCTGGCCAAGAGTGGCGTGCCTTTACTGAGCCTGATTTCTGGCTACCTGGCGGTAGTGACGCTCGAAAAGTACGGTTACTTCAAGGTGTTGCTCCGAAAGGCCCGGCGCCTTGTCTGGCCTTTGTTCTGGTCCAACCTCCTGTTTATCATATTGATTACCTACCCGGCGCAAGTGCTGGACCCATCGGTTCGTCCAGACCTTGCTATCTACCCGTTCAATGCAATGGGCTGGTTCCAGGCGACCTTTGCCTATTACAAACTTCCGGCCAACGAGCCATTGTATTTTCTGAAAGATTTATACACCTGTTTCCTGTTACTTCCACTGCTGGTGCTGGTGGCCAGGGTGAAGTTCCTGAATGTCGCGGTGATTGCCTGGATGGCTTATAAGTGCATTTATCTGCAGTCCGCATTTTTCTTCGAGGTTTTCCCCTTGTGGTTCTTGCGTTTTGATATCGTGTTTGCCTTCTACATCGGAATTTTGCTTTTTTACTGGAAGAAAAACCTGTTTATTGACAACCGGAACCTCGGCATCGGGCTGGCAGTGCTGTTTCCATTAACCTCGGCTTTGGCCAGTGCAATGTACGTGATCCTGGCAAGGCCTGAGCACCTCACCCTTTTCCTGTGGACAGACTTTTTCGTGAAGCTCTGCAGTGTTTTGGGCTGCATTGCGATCATGAGTTTGCTGGTGCGTAATAACGGCAGGTTGACCCGCGCGCTTGCCTGGTTATCACCGTTTTCCTACACGCTGTTCCTGACGCACCTATTCTCTTTTACGTTTTTCAACCAAGCCTACATGGACTTGTTCTCAGCGCCGGAGTTTTTCAAGTTGAGTGGGATTCTGTATCTTGTTTTAATGCTGGCAGCGGCCATCCTGGTTTCGATTGTCTTGAAAACGACCTGGTCCGGGTTAGTCAGGGCGGTTGTTCCCCGGACTTGAGCCAAAACATACTGCTGCCATCACGATGCAAAACGCCAGGGATGTTAAGTTGCTTACACCAAACCTGTTACGCGCCCTGAGTATGGATTATCGATCTCGTAAACCTTTGAGCTTGTAGACCAGGTCCAAAGCTGCCCGTGGTGTCAGTTCATCGGGGTCGGTTTCGTCCAGTTTGTCCAATACCGGATTGTCCGGTTCAAGTTCCGGTTCCGGTTCTTCATAGGTCGTGAACAACCCCATCTGGGGGCTGTCGTTGTCGTCTTTTTCCAGCTTTGATAGCTGGAAGCGTGCGCGACGCAATACATTCTTTGGGATACCGGCCAGCGCGGCCACCTGCAATCCGTAACTCTGGCTGGCCGGGCCATCATCGACGGAATGAAGGAATACGATACTGTCTCCATGCTCCACTGCCTTGAGGTGGACATTGTGCACCCCTTCAAGTTGTCCTGGCAGGTGGGTCAATTCAAAATAATGGGTGGCAAACAGGGTGTAGGCTTTTACCTGGCGTGCCAGGTATTCGGCCACAGCCCAGGCCAGTGCCAGACCGTCATAGGTACTGGTTCCACGTCCGATTTCATCCATCAGCACCATCGAGTGCTGACTGGCGCTATGCAGAATATTGGCGGTCTCTGTCATTTCCACCATGAAGGTTGAACGACCCCGGCTCAAGTCGTCGCCGGCACCGATCCGTGTGAATATTCGGTCCAGGGGGCCGATAACCGCACTTGATGCAGGTACCCAGCTACCGGTGTAGGCCAGCAGGCAGATCAGTGCCGTCTGGCGCATGTAAGTCGATTTACCACCCATGTTGGGGCCGGTAATGATCAGCATTCTGCGATTCGGATTCATGCAGGTGTTATTAGGTGTGAAGCTTTCGGTCTGTACGTGTTCAATCACCGGGTGGCGACCGTCGCGGATGTCAATTCCGGTCTGCGGGCTGAGTTCCGGGCAGCAAAAATCCAGCGTGATGGCCCGTTCTGTAAATGCGCATAAAACATCCAACCGGGCAACGGCGCTGGCCATGACCTGAAGTGGTTCCAATTCCGATTGAAGATTGCTGACCAGTTGCTCATAACAGTACAGTTCCCGCGCCTGCGCGCGCTCACGACTGGACAGGACCTGGTCCTCAAACTTTTTCAGCTCCTCGGTGATATAGCGCTCAGCCGCCTTCAATGTCTGGCGGCGTTTGTAATGCAAAGGCACCTTGTCCTGGTGGGCATGGGTAATTTCAATAAAATAACCCTGTACACGGTTGTAACCCACCTTGAGGCTCGGCACTCCTGTTTCTTCCCGTTGCCGGTTTTCGTATTCCAGCAGGAATTCATCGGCATTTTCTGACAGTGCGCGTAGTTCATCCAGTTCCGGGTCGTAGCCCTTGGCGATGACGCCGCCGTTACGCACCAGGACCGGTGGTTCATCTACCAGTGCAGCACTTAACAGCTCATAGAGATGTGGTAAGCATTCAATTTCCTCACCACATTGTTTCAGAGGCTCACGATTGACCTCCACCAGGCTGTTTTTGATCGCCGGTAAAACACCGAGTGTCCGGCGCAATGTCGTCAGGTCGCGTGGGCGGGCCGAGCCCAGTGCGACCCTGGCAAGGATTCGCTCTATATCGCCCACCGAGCGGAAAAGCTGGCGCAAGGTTTCATACAAGCGTGTTTCCAGCAGCACCCCGACGCTGTTATGACGCAACTGCAGACGTTTCAAATCACGGATGGGTTCGGTAATCCAACGACGCAATAAACGCCCACCCATCGGGGTAATAGTCGAATCCATGATGCCGGCCAGGGTATGCTCGCTTCGGCCTTCAGGGTGGTGTAGTAATTCAAGGTTGCGACGTGTGGCTGCATCCAGGTGCAGGTGGTTGTGCGGGTTTTCCATCTGGATTGCGCGCAGGTGAGGCAGGGCGGTTCGCTGTGTTTCCTGCGCGTACTGGAGCAGCGCACCGGCAACAGCGATGGCGGCCGGCTCTTCTTCAATGCCAAAGCCAGCCAGGTCGCGTGTGCCAAACTGTTCGGTTAACAGGTGATAGGCCGATTCCCGGTCAAAATGCCAGGGCGCACGTTTCCTGAGGCCGCGCTGCCCGGACAGTGATTGCGCCCATTCAGCGTCTTCGGGAACCAACAACTCCATCGGCAGCAATCGTTCCAGCTGGGTTTCCAGTTCATCCATGGTGGGTAACAAGCGGACCAGGAAACGGCCGGAAGAAAGATCCATCCATGACAGTGCCCAGGATTTTTTGACCTTTGCTGCCGCTGCCAGCAGATTATCCTGACGACCACTTAACAGGGCTTCATCGGTCACCGTACCGGGTGTAACGATACGCACGACCTTACGTTCAACGATGCCCTTGCCTGCAGTGGGTTCACTCACCTGCTCACAAATGGCAGCCGATTCGCCTTTACGTATTAACTTGACCAGGTATCCATCCAGTGCGTGGTAGGGAATACCGGCCATGGGAATGGCTGCACCCGCAGACTTGCCACGACTGGTCAATGTGATATCGAGTAGCTTGGCGACACGCCGGGCGTCGTCGTAGAACACCTCGTAAAAGTCACCCATCCTGAATAGCAGGATAATGTCCGGATGCTCCGCCTTGATACGCAGATATTGCTGCATCAACGGTGTGTGAGAGGCGTGCTTTGAATCGGTTGAAGATGACATCGCGGAAAGTGTAACGCAGGACGATGTGGGTGACTATGTCGACTCCGAAAAGATCTCACTCACCTGGTCATACTTGAGCGCCGTTATCCCATCACTGAACTCAAAATAGTCTCCTGAATAAACCAGGTAACGGCGTGTCACCTGTGGTGACAGTGATGAAATGCGCTTGAGTCCTTTTAGCAAAGTCGTCTTGTAAGTCGCACTCGATTTGACTTCAATTGCCGTAAGTTCCCTGCCATTTTGAAAAAGGATATCCACTTCGTTGCCGTTACTATCCCTGAAGAAATACAAATTGGGTAGCTTTCCTGCATTGGTGCGGGTTTTGAGACACTCGATGACAACCATGTTT
>Ga0316190_10000740_pt1 | contig 22986 bp, 17 predicted proteins | sample Eddworburrow2_MG_FD_204929 | JGI IMG/M metagenome (GOLD analysis project Ga0316190, IMG submission 204929) | Coastal sediment microbial communities from Maine, United States - Eddy worm burrow 2 | ecosystem: Environmental > Aquatic > Marine > Coastal > Sediment | place: USA: Maine | collected... | reverse complement strand
CGACCTCGATGGCCTGGGTCGAGACGACGATCGTGGGCTCGTCTGGGTCGGACGCAGTGTGTTCGCCTGGGTCGGGTGCTGAGCCGGCCTTCAAGGCCTCGATGCGGGGATCGGCCAACAGTCGGGCGCGGTCGAAGGGGCGCATCCGCCCGGTGAGCAGGATGGGTTGGGCCCCGGCCGCTTCGAGCTCGGCCGCCACGACCCGGGCGGTGTGTACCTGGTTGAGCACCACGGCTATCGAATCGGGGTGGCCGAGGTCGGCGACGAGTCGACGGATCTCCCCGGCGATGGCCTCGGCCGACGGTGTCCGCCGTTTGCCCACGGTCACCAGCTCGGCTTCTTTGCGGGCGGAGATGACCCGCTGGACGAAGGGGGACAGGGTCGGATCGCCAGGGTCGCGCAGCTCGAAGCGGTCGCCCGACCCGATGGGGTCGCCGCTGGGGGTGGCCGACATCTCGACGACCTGCCAACGGTCGATGGTCGGGTCGGGTCGGGCGAAGCGGCGGATGGCGGAGAGGGTCTGGGCAAAGGGCCGGCTGGCGTGGACCTCGTCGACCAGGAGCAGCGCGTCGTTGGCGACAAGCCCGGCGTGGATCGGACGCATCGCCGGGCTGACGCCGTAGCCACGGAACAGGAGTCTGGAGCCGACCTGGTCCACGGTCGAGACCATGATCCATGGCGTGTCGGGGCGGTGGGGCCAGGCGCGGTCGCCCTCGTTGCCGCGCAGGGTGCTCACGCCGATGATGTGGTCATCGTCGCTGCTCAGCGCGCCGAGTCGGGCCGCAACCTGAGCGACGACCGGATCGTCCGCCCGTCGGAGGGCTTGGGCGAGGCGGGCGGCGCGTTCGCCGACGTGGTCGACGATCATGCGCCGGTCGACGACAAAGATGATGCGGCGCGGGAAGATGTCGGGTCGCGCGGCGAGACTGAAGATGGCGATATCTAGGGCACCGGTCTTGCCGACACCGGTCGGGAGATCGAGAAGAGAGGGCCAGACGCCTTCGGTCAGGACGCGCCGGGCCAGGCGGTCCTGCCAACGGTGGGGTTCGTGGCCGTAGACCGCACGAAAAAAGGGCCCGAACTGGTCCGCGCACAGTTCGCCATTCATGGACGATCACCATTGGTGGCGCCGCCAGAGGCTGTGAAGGAAGCGGAGGGCATGGGCTCAAGGTCAGGAGTGTGGGGCCGCATGAGGCCCAGCCCCAGATAGCGACCGGATCCCAGGACGAGCGGGCCCTGGACCGGCTCGCGAAAGGTCACCTTGGTATGGAGGAGGGCTCGCGCGGTTCCGCCTTGATGGAACGGGGGATACGCCGAGGCGCGCTCCGCCCCGGTGAGCGGGGGCGCGATCATGGCTTGCACCGCCTCGGGTTCGGGGAGCCCGACATGGCCACAGGCGTCGATGATCGATTGTTCGGCGTTGCGCCATGAGCGGGCGCGCCGTTGCGCCGAACCCCGCCGGAGGGGTCCGGGGTGGCGAGGTAGGGCCACGGGTGTGACCGACAACCAGGTCGCTGCCGGGCCGGCCCATGTGGCGCGATGCAGGCCGCGCAGTTCGGTGCCCGGTGGTGTGGCCCGGAGCCGGAGGATGCCGTAGCGACCGAGCTTCAGCTCTGCACCGGATTGGAGCCAGGAGCCGAGGGCCGCTATGACCTGTTCTCGGCCATCGGGGTCGGCGCAATGAGGCAACATGACGGCGAGACCGAGGACATGACCGGTCGCCTGTTGGTGGCCCACGAACGGCAACGCCAGGATCGAGAGATGAGGTTCGGTCGTGGGTCGACCGTCGGGCTGGTGACCGGAGATCACCGGGTGGACAGGTTCGGGCGCATGAGACAGCACGGCTTCGCGAAATCTTTGGGTCAGGTCGCGGGTCCGCACGGTGGGAAAGTGTCGATGGCAGCCGTCGAGCGCGAACACGAACCATTCGCCGCTGAGGGCCGAGGTGACCGCGGGCGTGGTCGTCGCGCCAGCAGCAGCGGTGGTGGTCATGGGCTCGATCATGTTGCGATAGCGGACACCGAGGTTGGGGAGGGCTCGCGGCCGGCTGCCCTGGTGCTGGGCATAGGCTGCTTCGAGGGCGCGGAGTTGGCCCGGCTGCACCCATCGGATCGTCGTGGATCCGGTGGCATCGGGTCTCCATGATGCGGGTCTGTCGAATGCTGGTTGTGCGAGTGCTCGCACGCTGACCAGCGAGGAGGAGTGGCCGAGGCGCGCCATTCTTGAACAGAGATCATCGAGCACCGACACGGTGCGCGACGACGGGTCGATGCTTGGCCAGCGCAGGGACACCACGGGGCTGGCGGGTGATACCGATGGCCATTGCCGGGGTTGGCGCGTCCGGTGGTTGGGCAACATCTCCAGGGCTTCGGAGATATTGGTCCGCCCGGGCGACTCCACCTTGGAGCTGACATCGAGCAGGGCGGCAATCTTGGCCTGGATGGTCGACACTCGCCTCGCGGCTCGGGCTCCTTGTGTGGCCCGTGCCGAAACAAGCTCTTGCCCGAGGTGTTCGATCTTCGCGGTTCTCCGCTCGGTCACCGCCAAACCGACGACCGACGGATCATTGACGGGGACATAGTGGGTCACCGCCGGTCTTTCGGTGGCCACCGAGGCCAGAATCTCCGGCGCGGGAAGCGACTCGAGCCATTCGAGTACGGCGCGCTCGTCGTCGTCCTCGGGGCCCTCGGCCCAGGTGGCGACAAGGGCGGAGTACACGCGTGCCGGATGAGGGGGCCACTCGGCCCGGCCGCGGTCGGTGTCCGAAGTGGCGACGTAGCGGCCGGTGAGCAGGGTGATCTCGAGTTCGAACATCAGCCGGCCACGGGTTGCTCTTTTGTCGCGAGCCTGCGACTGCGCCTCAGTAGTTCGAGCAGTTTGGGTGCCGGCTCGAGCTGGATTTCTCGTTCACCGAAACCGAGACCGAAGCTGGCGGCCTCCGAGGCGGCCTGAGCCAGTATGGCTTGGGCCGCCTCGCGGTTGAGCTCAATGACCTGGGGCGTTTCGCCGTTTCGGCCCACCAGCTCCACTCGAGGCGCGTGGGTGGGGATGAGGAGGCAGCGAGACCTCAGGTCGAAATCAAGCTCTTGCTGATAGGTGAGCGCGGCGAGCCCGAGCGCCGCGACCGCGGTCCGCGCCGCCGACTCTGCGTCGCGGCGGGTGGAACCGTCCAGAGCTACTCCCTCGACGGTTTGGGGAAAGCGGAGCTTGCGCAGTGCGGGCAGGGAAAGCACCACGGTCTGGCGCGCCTCGCTGATGGTGACACCGCCGGCCCGCCCGTCGATGGACGGCATGATGTTGCCGTGGTTGATCTCCGATGGCCGCATCTCCTTGCCTTTGCGAGCCGAGCCCTTGTCGAAGGTCCACACCTCGTCGGCATTGGAGGAAGGGAGGATGCCGGTTGCACCCTTGCGGATATCGAAAGGGTCGATTCGGCTGCCGACCGCGGCGCCGAGCTCAGCGTCGAATCCCACGATCTCGGACACGATCGCCCGCTGGAACTTTGAGCCCAGGCCACCCTTGGGGCCCGTGGAGTCCCACATGCCGAACAGGAGCGCATGGGGAGAGTAGTGAAGTAGTGCGGCCGCATTCTTGGGGGTGGCATTGGAGACGGCCCGGCCAACGGTGCTGAGGCGAAAGAGCGTCCCTTCGAGCAGACAATCTCGGAAGATGGCGTCGGCCAGCCGGTGGGGCGCCTCGAGCGAGGTCAGCCGGCCGAGATCCTCTAGATCATCGCAATCGGCGAAATCGACCAGCGCCACCGGGAAGTCGAGCTCACCCAAGTCCCAGCCGTCGAGCAGAGCTTCTTCCATCCGGTTGGCCTGAGACGCAACCGAGTCGAGCAGCACCGTCTTGGAGATCTGGTTGCCAGCGACGATCCGATTTTCCACGGCGTATTTGTGTTCGGCGCTGTCGGCTACCCCGAAGGTTGGGGGCATGACCTTGGACCCCGGACCGCCGGCGGAAGCGAGCGTGAGGGAAGAACGTATGGCGACCGCTCCTCCGTCTACTGCTTCTCGCAGCTGTTCGTATGTCACCTGGCTCATGGACCCTCCATCGGTTGGTGCTCCAATTGCATGTTGCTACTGGCTTGTGGAAATCATCCGGAACTGTGAGCGACTGCCGTGATCAATGTGCGCGATTGCCGTGACCGAGCAGTGGATAGGTCGCGACATTGTGAAGAATATTCGGCATGCTAAGGTGGGCGACATTTGCGAATTGAGTGTGATAGATATTTCGATCTTGTGTACATGGCATATCTTATGAGAACATGCTCCAAGGACACGAGTGATGTCTTTGAGAGTGCATCGCCAGTCCGGTAGTCCGAACCTCTCTATTCTCAAGTGCTGGTGTCGAATGCGCGGGTATGGATCGGCGGGTTGGCATCGATCGTCGTAGTTTGGAATTGATCGTCGCAATCTGGAATATTGACGAACAACCCCGAACCCCGAACCCCGAACCCCGAACTCCGTGTTGGCTCACCACCTGGGCTGCTGGACCTCCATGTTTGCTGGTCGCTGCCGCAGCATCGCAGGATGTTCCCGGCGGGGAGTCCGATCCAGGATGAATCCAAGCGAGATGTGGGCCACATGCCGGAAGAAGGCACGCCCAATGGAGGGCGCCCTCAGAGGGCGCCGAACTCACTTCAATATCGATAGCGAGCGTAGAGTGCTGTTCTTCCGCAACGGAGGACACCCTTGCGGAGTGTCAGAATACTTACAGTGGTCAGACTGACATTTAACCCGGTTGGTCGCAATGAACAGAAATTCTATAAGAAGTCGCGCCATCGCCGGGTTATGAAGTCGAGCGAGAAGACTTCTTCCACTATAGGAACGATCCTCGGAGCGAGTGTGTCGTATAACAATACGGTTGTTTCGTCACTCGACAAGACTTGTTGCACCGAGGGCCAACTTTTCCAACTGCGCCCGGTGCGCCGTTGCCGATGCAGTCTCCATTTCACCTTGGCGCTCGACCAGGGCGCGGGTCATGACCGACTCGGGCTCGACGAACGCCTCGCTGCCGGGGTGATGAGTTTGTGGTGTACGACGTCGAACGTCGCGACGACGCCGGACGTCACCGTGATGCGGTCGGCGTACACCTCCGGTGCCAGCCCGGTGGGTCAGTTGGTGAGTTCGACGATGATGCGGGCGACCCGGTGCCGTAGGTCGATCGTGTCGTTCAGATCGATGTCAGGGTCGGTGACGTCGATGTTCTCGTGGGCCGCAGCGAAGGCGGCCAGGGCACGACGGATGTCGAGGGCTTCTCGGGTGGGCCCGAGTACACCGGCTCGGTCCCCTGTCTGGGCCAAGTGGATGCCGAGGTTGGTCAACGACATGGCGAGGTCGGGAGCAGGAGGATCGACAACATCGGTCGTGCCCGCGGGCTGGAACCGCCAGGAGCTCCCACACGAGAGCGCGACCGTGTTTGTCTTCCTTGGGGTGAGCGGCAGCTGGGGGCGAGATCGGGTGTGGGCGGGGGCGTTCGTGCCAAAGTGTGGGCGCCGAGAATCCTGATCGACAAAGGAATGACGATGAGCGACGAGAAGCCGATCCGCCGGTTGGAACGTGAGAAGAAGCCAGCCCCGTCCGCATGGTTCGTGGGCGACGTCGAGATCGAAGCGGTGCACGGCAACAAGGAGTTGGGGATGGCCCAGGGGAGGGTGCACTTCCATGATGGTGCTCGCACCAAATGGCATATCCACCTCGGTGACCAGGTGCTGTACTTCGTGGAGGGCAAGGGCATGGCCGAGGACCATGGAGGCACGCGCCTGGAGTGTGATCCTGGCGCCATCGTCCATGTGCCCGAGGGCACCCGTCACATCCACGGCGCCATGCCCGGCCATGACGCTACCCATATCGCCATCACTCATGGTGCGGCAATATGGGAGGACGATCCCGAGTATCCGAAGAACTGAGTGGGCCGCGGGGCTGGTCTCGATGGACGAGCTGGTCATGACGGTGAAGGCCGAGCTTGAACGGGCCCGCAAGCCCCGCGCCTACAACGCCACGATGCTGGGTCGCTGCGCCCCGGTCCTGGTCGGCCTGGTCAACACATCACAGCTCGATGCCGCACAACTCGACGAGTCACCGCTCGACGGGGACGACGAACCGTCGCGGGCGCGAGTGGTGCTCGAAATGCTGGCCGAGCTGTGCGAGCAGCTACCCGACGATGAGCGCGAGGCGTTCTCGGTGGTCTGTCTCAGCACCGATCGACGGAGCGTCGCGGCCCGCCGCGCCGATTTCGCGACCAGCGCGAGCGCGGTCGTACGGAACGAGGATCGAGCGATCGCCCGCCTCGCCCCTCTGCTGGTGGGCCGCTTGACCACCGAGCACTCCACCGGAGCCGGCTGAACGTCGGTCGGGTCCGGCGCTCGCAGAACCACCCAGTAGTTTTCGAAATCTCGTCGGCCCAGGTCAGCGGCAGCCTCCATGGACCGTCCATCCCCCACTCGAAGCGATCTTCTACTTCACTGTCAGTGCCCGAATGCATGGTGGTTTCACACCTCCACAGAAGGACGGGACAGTGGACTACCAACCAACTCGACAGGGCGGACCGAGCGATGCCAGCCGGCAGCGCGGAGATACGCCACCCCCTCCCCAAACCTCAGCGACGGGACCGAACCCGCCGGTGGCCAACCCCACCGACGATTCCAAACCATGGTGGCGACGCTGGTGGGCGATCGGCCTCTGGGCGGCGCTGGCCCTCCGCTTCGCCGTCGCTGTATTCTCGCCGCCGCCGGACCTCGCCGAGCTCTCCGCAGCCGACACCGCACCCGAGGCCCTCGCGGCCACCGATTCCAGTCCTCGCACCGGGTCCGATCAGGACTCCGAGCCCGGGTTGGACCGGGAACCCGAGGGTGCGGTGTCCGCCGGAGCCCTCGAGCCGGAGGCGACCCCGGTCACCGAAGCCACCACCACCTCGACGATCCCGGCGACGACCACGACCATCCCGATCATCGAGGACGGCACGTACATCGTCGGCGCGGAGATCACGCCCGGCACCTATCGGGTGGGTCGGTACTGGGCATTGCTCGACGCCGAGACCGAGATCATCGACAACGAGTTGGTTGCCGGCACCGGGATGTTGGTGGTGAACGTGCCGGCGACGGCGAGTTTCGTCGAGGTCTCGGGCGAGATGACGGCGCTGGACCAGCTCCCGGTGGTCGACCCCATCAAGGCGGGTTTCGACTCGGGTACCTATCTGGTCGGCGTCGACGTGGACCCGGGTCAGTATCGGGTCCGTGGGTCAGACCTGGTCTATCTCGCCTCACTCCAGGCCGATGGCACCATCATCGACAACACCTTGGGCGAGAGCTCGGTCATCTTGAAGATTCCCGCCTCGGCCTGGGCCCTCGAGTTCAACGGCGGCACCTTGGAACGCATCGGCTGACCCGACCGTGACCCGGACCGACCGTGACCCGGACCGACCATGATGTGGTCGGTCCGGACGGTGCGTTTCGAGCCGAAGCGTCAGCCGAGCCAGCTGGAGACGACCTCGGCCAACCTTGCGGGTTGATCGAGGTCGATCAGGTGCCCGGCATCGGCCACCGTTTCGAGGGTCACCGGGCCGGTGACCCCCGCGGCGAACGCCTTGGCATAGGAGGGCGGGATGGCCCGGTCGTTGGCCCCCCAGACAATGAGGGTGTCCTGGGTGATGCGGTGGAGCCGCTTGATCAACCCGAACTCAGCGATCGGCCAGCACATGCGGGTGCCGGCCACGATCGCCCGCTCCTGGGCGATTTCCCATTCCACCTTGTCGTCATTGGTCAGACCGGCGGGGGCGGCAAGCAGTTCCTTGAGACCGTCGACGTTGTCGACCGCGGCGGGGAACATCTTGTTGGAACGCTTGGCCCACAGATTGTCGATGGGATCCTCGTCCAGGTAGAGCCCGTAGGGCGCGGCGAGGATCAAGCGTCCGACCGATGCCCGGGAGGTTGCCGCGATCTCCGCGGCGATCATGGCCCCGATGGACGAGCCCATGACATCGCTGCCGTCGGCGCCGGCTGCCTCGAGCAGATCCAGTGTGGCCATGACCCAATCGGTCAGGTTGTCGAGATCGTGATGGCCGTTCTCGCTGCCCGGGAAGCCGGGCAAGGACAGGGCGAGCACCCGGCGGGACTCGGAGAGGGCTTCGAGGAACGGTGTCCATTTCGGGATGCCGAACGGGCCGTGCAAGTAGGTGAGAGTTTCGCCTTGACCCGCCTCCTGGATACGACAGCCCTTGCCGTTGATCTGAACGGTGCGTGCGCTCGGTGTGTTCATCAGCGGCCCGGCTCCCGCGGCGTCACCTTGTCGGCCTGGGCGACGGGTTTGATCCACCACTTGTTTTCCCACTGGTCCTCGAACTGGCCCGCCAGCTGAGGCGTGACCTCCTTCGCGAACCGTTCGGTGTTGTAGTAGGTGAGGTCCTTGTTCATGTTGCCGAACTGCAACAACACCATCAGGTTCCCCACATTGAGATCCACAGCCAGCTCCCTCAGCTGCTCGGCCACCTCGTCGGGGCTGCCGATGACCACATAGCCCTTGTCGACGAGGGTCTCCATCTCGGTCCCCGAGGCTTTGGCTTGGTCGTGGGAGGCTTTTTGTCGTTGCTTGTTGGCCTTGGCTCGCGCCTCGGCCTCCGCGGCGGCCCGCTCGACCATCGACACCGTCTTGAGGCGGCTGTTCTGCTCGGACTGGTAGCCGGGTGCGACCGCCCAGTCCGCCGACAGGTGCAAACAGGTGCCATAGAAGTACTCGGCCGGTTCCCGGTAGAGCTCCATGGCCTGCTCGCGCGAGTCAGCCACGCCGACGAACTGCAAGAACCCGGCCTGGAACGGGTTCGGCTCCTCGCCGAGCTCGCTCATCCGGTTCCAGTAGCTCTCCATGGTCGTCCGGCCGGCCTTGTACCCGAAATAGGACAGATAGCTGTAGAGATGGCCTTGTTCGGCGCACCACTGCCATGTCTCGACCGAGCTGCCCCCGGGGATCCACACCGGCGGATGGGGTTCCTGTATGGGGCGCTGCCACACGTTGACGTCGCGCATCTTGTAGTGGCGGCCGTTCCAGTCGAAGTTCTCCTCGGCCGTCCACGCCTTGAGGATCAGGTCGTGGGCTTCGTAGTAGCGCTCGCGGAGCATCGCCGGGTTCTGGCTGTACGCGTATGCGGTGTCCATCGGCGAGCCGACCGGCATACCGGCTATGACCCGACCGCCGGACATGATGTCCATCATCGCGAACTCCTCGGCCACCCGGATCGGGGGGTTGTACAAGGCGAGGGAGTTGCCCATGACACAGATCGCCGCATCGCGGGTACGGCGGGTCATGGTGGCGGCGATGATGTTGGGCGAAGGCATGAGCCCGTACCCGTTGGCGTGATGCTCGTTGAAACAGACGCCATCGAAACCGACCTCGGCCGCGTACTCGACCTCGTCCATGAAATCGTTGTACATCTCATGAGCTTTGACCGGGTCGAACAGACCCTTGTCGATGTCGATCCACACGCTCGGGTACTTCTCGGCGAAATCGTCGGGAAGGTCCGTATACGGCATCAGGTGGAACCACAGCAGTTTCAATGCAAACCTCTGTCTCGGCCGGGGCGAAGGTGTAGTAAGCACCATTCTGACGGACCGGCCGCCACCGATGCGAACGTCGTGTGACAAACGCGACGACTACGCCTTCTCGCCGGCGGGCCCGTGCGGGCGATTCTGAGCTTTTCGGGCATCCTCACGCGAATGGCCGGCCGAATGGGCCATGCTTGGACCCATGAGCAGTGTGTCGTGGGAGTCCGAACCCGATCTGCGCCGACCTTTGTTGGTGGTGGCCTTCGCGGGCTGGTTCGATGCCGGTGACGCAGCCACATGGGCGGTGCGACTGTTGAAAGAGCATCACGAGGCCCAGCTTCTCGCCAGGATCGACCCCGAGGAGTTCTTCAACTTCCAGACCACCCGCCCCACTGTCGCGTTCAACGATGCGGGTGACCGGGAGGTGTCGTGGCCCGAGAACGACTGCTACTGGGCCAAGGCGGACAGTCATGATCTCGTGCTCTTGTCCGGTGTGGAGCCTCACCTGCGCTGGAAGGGATTCAGCCAGGACCTGGTCGACATCGCCAAGAAGATCGACGCCGAGATGGTCGTGACCCTCGGCGCGCTCGTCGACGTTGTGCCCCATACCCGGCCCCCGGTGATCAAGGGGTCGGCCACGAACCCCGAGCTCGCCACCCGGCTGGCACTGGACCGTCCGACCTATCAGGGCCCAACCGGCTTGGTCGGGGTGCTTCACGACTCGTTGGACAAGGCCTCGGTGCCGGTCATCTCCCTGCGAGCGGCCGTGCCGCACTATGTGTCGGGCACACCGAACCCCATCGCGACCCAGTCGCTGCTGCGCCGTTTCGAGGGAGTGACGGGGGTCCCGGCTCCTGCCGACGGGCTGGATGAAGCGGTGAGCGAATGGCGCGAGCGCGTCGACGCCGCGGTGGCCGATGACCCCGAGGTCGCCGGCTACGTCAAGCGGGTCGAAGCCCAGATGCAGGAACCTCCGGGTATGGACCCGAACGATCTCCCCACCGGCGATGATCTCGCCGCTCAGTTCGAAGAGTTTCTGCGCGAGCAGAGAGGCGAGTGACCGGCCGGCCAGCTAGCTGGTGTCAAATGTTGACCGGTGCCTGGCACCAGTCAGCCATTAGGTGACTTGGGGGGCTCGACAACCCCCCTCGGATAGGTGAGGCTCAGCGTTGGATGCTGGCGCTGTTGGGGGGAGCCAACGAGATCCATGTGCGGCCGGGGGAGAGGCGCACTGCGGAGCCTGAGGCGTCGGTATAGACCGTGGGCGACTCGGCTGTGGCCCGACTCCAACGGCCTTCGACCAGCCGGCCCTCGAACATGAACCAGGCCTCGCCCGAACCTACCGAGATTGCCTCGGGCGAGCGGGAATCCGCCGCGCTCTGGCCGTAGCGGGTGAACTGCACGATCACGTTCTCAGGCGCGAGGGGCTCCCCGTCGGCGGCATCGACCGCCGTGACGCCGTCGGTCGACCGTTGCCAGCCGCCCAGCGCGTCGTCCCATACGTAAGTGGCGCGCGTCGCGCCAAAGCGGATATCGACCCCGCCTATCGACCGCGCCGAGGCAGCCAAGGACTCGCCGGGGCGACGGAAGGTGAACAGCTCGGGCATCAGGCCCGCGGGACGGGCCGCCCCAGAGGACCGCAGCGTGGTCGGCCGCGTGTACAGGTTGTGGGGGGTCCGCCGGTTGGGGCTGCGGAAATAGGCCCCGCCGGCTTTGGCTACGTTCACGTTGACCAGGTCGGTGCCGGCCAACGCGTCGAGGACCTTGCGGTTGCCTCCGCTGTTGGCGAACAGGGGTCGATTGAGGTTGGCGAGAATGTCGAGGTCACTCGTCCGGGCGGATCGCACCGGGCCCACGACCGGTGCGTCCCAACTCCGGTAGACGGCGATGTACCGGCTGATGCCGCCCTCGACCATCTCCTCGAACACCACCTCGGCCAGGCCGAGCCCGGTCTGAGGTCTCGCCCTGGACGAGTTGTCGATCTTGATCGCCAGCGCCGGGCGGTCCAGATTCCCGGGCTTGACCGGCGGAAAGCGGACAGGGCGCCCGGTGTCCGGGACGGGGGTCCCCTCGACACTGTTGGCGGGGCCCGTGGCGGGTTCGACCGCCCGGGCGGGGAGGCCGGCCAACCGCTCGGTCAGCTCGATCACCCGCGCTTCGAGCCGGGATATGGCGTCGAAGGCCTCGGTCTGGTCGCGCGTCGCGCTCTCCAGTTCCGTGCGGGCGGCTGTCAAGGTGTCGGTGGCCGCGGTCAGTTCAGAGGTGGCGGAGGCCAGCTTCTCTTCGGTTGCGGCGAGGTCGGCCGAGGTCGTCTCGAGCACCGCTTTCGCGGCGCGCCGTTCGGTGTGGCTGGTGGAGATTGTCGCTCGGAGCGTGGCTTGCTCGTCGGCCAGGCTCGCCCGTTCGGTGTTGAGGACGCGCAGGCGACCCACCGAAGCGTCGGAGACGGCCAGGACCAGCTCGTGGTCCCGGTGGGGCTCAATGCCGAACTCGCCGGTGACCAGCTCGTCGAAGATGGTGTTGAGCGAGGCGGTGCCATCGATGTACAGCCGCACGGCTAGGGCCCGGGTGGTCCGTTCCGGTTCGACCCGCTCGGTCTGGTTGCGGTCCAGCTCCTCGGTGGCTTCGTCGATGCCCGCCTCGGCGGCTTCGATCGTTTGGTCCAGCTGTTCAGAACTCGCCAACGTCTCGTCGAGGTTGGCCTGTAAGGTGTCGCGTTCGCCGGTGAGCAGACCGACCCGGCCGTCGAGCTGGGCGGTGAGTGTCTCGCCCTCGGCGATAGCGGTAGTGGCCTGCTGTATGCGCCCTTCGGATGCTCGAACCGTGGCCCGATTGGTGTCTAGGTCCCGACTCGCGACGATCAGTTCGTTTTCGAGCGCGGTCCGGTTGGGGTTGGTGTCGGTTTGTGCCTGCCCGGGAGACGACACGACGAGGAGCGAGGCGAGGACGATGGCCAGCGTGACGAGCCCGTGGCCCGTCCGCTTCAACGTGTGGGATGTGAGGTTCATGGTTCCCCGCTGTAGCGCCGTGGCTCTGCCCGCCATTGTTCAGCATGGCGGCGTTTGGTCGAACCACCACCGGTCGCGGGTGAATTCACCCGGAGATGATCCAGGCCGGGTGATCAGGGCCGGGTGATCAGGGCCGGGTGATCAGGGCCGGGTGATCAGGGCCGGGTGATCAGGGCCGGGTGATCAGGGCCGGTCGGGAGTGAGCAGGGTGAGCAGAGCCGAGGTGTCCCAGCGGGACCCGCCCCGCTCCTGCACCGCGGCGTAGAACTGGTCGACGAGCGCGGTCACCGGAACGCGTGCACCGTTGGAGCGCGCCTGGCTCAGGCAGATCCCCAGGTCCTTGCGCATGAGGTCGACCGCGAACCCGAAGTCGAACTCGCCGGCGAGCATGGTCGGTCCCCGGTTCTCCATCTGCCACGAGCCGGCTGCGCCCTTGGAGATGACGTCGAGCACCGCCTCCATGTCGAGCCCGGCCCGGCGTCCGAAGGCGATGCCCTCGGACAGGCCCTGCACCAGCCCCGCGATGCAGATCTGGTTGACCATCTTGGTCAGCTGTCCCGACCCGGCCGGACCGAGGAGGCGGGCCGAGCGGCTGTAGGCGTCGATGAGCGGGACGACCCGGTCGAAGGGTTCTTGCTCGCCGCCCACCATGACGGTCAATACCCCGGTCTCGGCACCGGATTGGCCGCCCGAAACGGGGGCATCGAGGGCGTGGACACCCCGGTCGGTCGCGGCGGCCGCCAGCTCTTCGGCGAGGTCGGCCGACGCCGTCGTATGGTCGACCAGTACCGTGCCCTGCACCATCCCGGCGAACACCCCGTCGTCGCCGTACACGACCGCCCGGACGTCGTCGTCGGCGCCGACGATGGTGAAGACCACCTCGGCCCCGGCCGCCGCCTCTGCGGGGCTGGCGACCCGGGTGCCCGAGTGTGCCGTCACCCAGCGCTCGGCCACCGCTGCAGTGCGGTTGAACACGCGGACGTCGTGTCCGGCGGCGGCGAGATGTCCGGCCATGGGGAAACCCATGACGCCCAGTCCAATGAATCCGACGGTGGTCATGGACGGATCGTAGGGGTCGCGTGAGCTCGCCTCTCGCAGCTTCGCTAGATTGCTGGCGTTCAAGGCACAAGGGGTATCGAGTCATGGAACCGACGTACACCGCCGAAGCGGAGACCTACCGTCGACAGATCCAGGAGTTCTTGGCGGAGCACTTGCCGTCGGGCTTTTCGGGGGTGGGCGCCATGGCTGAGGAGGAGAAGGCGGACTTCGACGAGCGGTGGCGGGCCCTGCTCGCCGAGCATCGGATGCTGGCCCCGGCCTGGCCCACCGAATACGGGGGTGGGGGTCTCTCCGCCATCGAGCAGGTGATCATCGCCGAGGAGTTTGCGAAGGCCGGTGCGCCCACCGGGGGAGCCAACGACGGCTTTGGCATCGGGATGGTGGGCCCGACGATCCTGGCCGTCGGGTCCGAGGAACAGAAACGTCACTTCCTGCCCCGAATCATTTCCGGCGAGGATCGTTGGTGTCAGGGTTACAGCGAACCCGACGCGGGTTCGGACCTGGCCAACCTGGGCGCGTCGGCGGTTCTCGACGGCGACGAGTGGGTCATCAACGGCCAGAAGGTGTGGACGAGCCAGGGTCACACTGCCGATTGGATCTTCGTGTTGTGCCGGACCGCGCCCGAAGAGGTGAAGCACCGGGGCATCACCTTCTTGTTGTGTCCCATGGATCAGCCCGGTGTCGAGGTGCGACCAATCATCAACATCTCGGGTCGGCGGGACTTCAACGAGATCTTCTTCAGCGATGCTCGGACCGCGGTGGACAACGTCGTCGGCGAGGTCAACGGTGGCTGGAGCGTCGCCAACACCCTGCTTGGGTTCGAGCGAGGTGGCCGGGCCACTGTCATGCCGTTGCTGTACCGCGAAGAGCTCGAACGGCTGCTCGATGTAGCCAAGACCAACGGCAAGGATCAGGATCCGCTGATCCGCCAGCGCCTGATGAAAGCGCACAGCACGGTAGAGATCCTCCGCTTCTTGGGCATGCGCACCCTGACCGAGCGGCTGGCCGGTGGCGCACCCGGACCCGGCGCGTCCATCTTCAAGCTCATCTGGAGCGGCTACCACAAGGAGATGACCGAGCTGGCGCTCGACATCATCGGCCCGGCGGCGATGACCCCCAATGGTCGTCGATCCGAACGCGGCATCGGGGTGGACAGCGCCGGGGCCCCGTTCTCGAGCCAATCGTGGGCTGACGTGTTCTATGGGGCCCGCGCGGGCACGATCTATGCCGGGACTTCGGAGATCCAGCGCAACATCGTGGGCGAACGGGTGCTGGGCCTGCCCAAGGAGCCGCGAGCCGATACCGGCCCGTGGCGGGAATCCCGAGCCGGCTGAGGCCCCATGGTCTGAAAGCCAGGCCACACCCCCGGACCAGGGAACCGGTCCGGGAAACTCCCACCCTCCGTCACGTAATCTTTGGCCAAAATGGGGCTGGCAACCACCCGGTAGCACTAGCTTTGACAGAGCGCTCACCGAAAGGTGAAGCTGAAGCGCTCAGGTTCTTTGAACGGGGCGGGCCGGGTCGCCGGAACGAAGACGGTCGCGTCGTGGTGTTATCCTCACCGGCCGCTCCCTCGGGCCGAGACACAGGGGTTGAACGTATGAACGACAATCCCGATCTGCGTAACACCGGCCAGAACCCGGCGGTTGTCGTCGGCGATGACGCGGTTCCCCAGCGGGTCAGCCCCGCCCAGGAATGGGTCGAGGTGCGGGTGGGTGATGGCACCGAACGGCCCGACGAGCTGCCGTGGACCAGCGGCTCGATGTACGTGTCGCGCACCTTTTGTTTCGCGGACCTGAGCGGCTTCACCGGCTACACCCGCCGCTACGGACCCCCCGAGGCGGTGAGGCTGCTGGGCGAGTTCCGCACCGTCACCCGTCGGGTGGCGACCGCCCGCGGCGTACGGGTGGCAAAATGGCTTGGCGACGGGGTGATGATCGTCGGGGTGGAGCCTTCGCCGACGATTGCGCTCGCGGCCCACATGATCGACCATTTCGCCCGTACCGACGTGGAGGTCAGGGTCGGTATCGCTACCGGGCTGGCCCTGCTGTTCGAGGGCGACGACTATATAGGTGAGCCGGTCAACCTGGCCGCCAAACTGTGTGCCGCCGCCCAGCCGCGTGAGATCCTGGCCGATACCAAACCCGAGGACCTGCCCGAGTGGGTCACCGAGGGCGAGAACATCGAGGTCGATATCCGGGGGCTGGGGCGCATCGGCGGCATCCATCGTCTGCTACCGGCGCTGGATCGACGCGGGCGCGAGGGGTTCGACATCCCGGATGCCTGCGTCGCGGAATAGGCGACCGGCTTGAAGAGGTGCCAAGGCTGAGCATCGCCTCAACATGGCGCAGGGAACAGGGTCCCGTTACGGTTGGGCCCACATCTTTATTCGTGTCCCGAGGGGGAGCAAATGCCCGACGTTGTCATCATCGAAGCCGGCCGGTCGCCGGTCGGCCGCAAGAACGGTTCGTTGGCCGGGGCGCACCCCGCAGACGTGCTGGGGCCAGTGCAGATGGAGGTCCTGAAGCGGGCCGGTGTCAACTCTTCCGAAGTCGGCCAGGTGATCGGCGGAATCATCAATAAGGTCGGCGCCCAGTCGATGAACCTCACCCGCACCGCGTGGCTGAGCCACGGCGGCGCAGAAGAGGTGCCGGCGACAACGATCGACGCCCAGTGCGGCTCCAGCCAGCAGGCGCTGAACTTCGCCCACGGGCTGATCGCCAGCGGGGTCGAGGACGTGGTCCTGGCCTGTGGAGTCGAGAACATGAGCCTGCTGCCCATCGGGTCGGACTCGATCGCCGGGGCCCAGGCCGGCTACGGCAAACCTTTCTCCCGCAGCTATTTCGACCAGTATGACGAGTTCACCAGCCAGTTCGAGGGTGCCGAGCGCATCGCCGACAAGTACGAGATCACCCGCGAGGACACCGACGCCCTCGGTCTATCGTCCCAGGAGAGGGCGGCGCGGGCCGTGGCGGAGGGCCGGTTCGAGACCCAGATCATCCCGATCGAAGCGCCGGTGCTCGACGCTGACGGCAAGAAGACCAAAGAGACCGTGACCGTCACCCGCGACGAGGTTCCCCGCGACACCAGCCTCGAAGCGCTGGCCAAGCTGAAGCCCGTCGCCCGAGAGGACGGGGTCCACACCGCGGGGTCGGCCAGCCAGATCGCCGACGGCGCCGCGGCGGTGCTGTTGATGAGCGCGGAGAAAGCGGCCGAGCTTGGCCTGAAGCCCCGGGCCCGGATCGTGTCCAGCGCCCTGGTCGGTGCCGACCCGATCCTGATGCTCGAGGGTCCGATTCCCGCCTCTCGCAAGGTGTTGGACAAAGCGGAGCTGACCGTCGACGACATCGACGTGTTCGAGGTGAACGAGGCCTTTGCGTCCGTCGTGCTGGCATGGTCCAAAGAGCTCGGGCCCGACATGGAAAAGGTCAACCCCAACGGTGGGGCGATCGCGCTCGGCCATCCGCTGGGTGGCACCGGGTGTGTCCTGACGACCAAGGCCCTCCACGAGCTGGAGCGCACCGGTGGCCGCTATGGGCTGATCAGCATGTGCTGTGGTGGTGGCCTGGGCACGGGCACGATCATCGAGCGCCTGTAGCCCCGTTGCCTTCGCAACGGTTCGTCCCTTTGGACGGGGCGTTCAATCTGCGCGACCTCGGCGGCTATCGGGCCGCTGGGGGACGCGTGGTGCGATCCTGGCGCGTGGCCGGTGCCGCCGGGCTCACCGACGACACGATGGCCCGGCTACAGCACGCAGGGTTGATCTGATCAGGGCTGACCTGACCTGACCGGATCAGGGAGGCTATCGGCACTATCGGTTAAGGCCGCTCGCCGAACTCGGGTTTTTCGGTTCGGGTCTTCTTGAGCTCCCAGAAGCCGTCGACGTCCATCATGTCGTTGAGGGCGTCCCACATCTTGAGCGCGTCCTGCTTTTCGGGGACCCGGGTGATGACCGGCCCGAAGTACCCGGTGCGTTCGCCCTTGGAGTTGTCAAAGGCGATGATCGGGGTGCCGACATCGTCGCCCACCAGAGCCAGACCTTCGTCCATGCCCTCGCGAATGACGGTGTCCCACTTCTCCTCGTCGAACGCGTCGGCGTAGGAGGTGTCGATCCCGACTGCGCTCAGCGCGTCGGCCGCGGCGAAGTCGCGGTCCTTGTCGTGGTGGATCCGGCGGCCGTACTCCCAGTAGATGTCGGCGACCTTGTCTTCACCTTCCCCGACGCGTACGGCTTCCATCACCCTGAGCAGCTTGTGGGTGAAGTTGACCGGCGCGAAGTAATCGCTGTCCTCGGCCGGTTCGTTCTTGAACAGGAGGCTGATCGGCCGCCATGTGATCTTCAGGTCGCGTTCCTCGGCGATGTCGACAACCCAACGGGCTGTCACCCAACACCACGGTCAAATGGGGTCGACCCAAAAGTCGAGTTCCTTGGCCATTTTCGACTCCTTCCGAGGAACCCGACACCGCGAGCTCCAGCATGACATTGTCGCCGAACCTATCCGGAACGGAAAGCCAGATCGTCAGGCGAGCAATCCCTCACCCATCGCGACGGCGATCTCCTCGCTCGACATGGCGGCCAGGTCACCGAAGATCTCGAAGTTGTGTTCGCCGAGGTAGGCCGGGGCCAGACGGTTCGAGTTCGGTCGTTCCCCGTCGATGAACGCCGGGAAGTGATCGGCCAGTCGGGCCCCGAACGTGGGGTGCTCGATCGGGTGCCAGAAGCCCCGGGCGGCCAGCTGGGGATCGTCGTCGGTGAGGGCGCGGGCATCTTGTACCGGTCCGGCCGCCACCCCGGCCTCTTGTAGGACGGTGGCTGTCTCAAAGGCGGTCTGGCCTCGCGCCCAGTCCCCGAGCAGTCGGTCGATCGTGGCGCGCTCGGCGCGCCGGCCCGCCACCGACCCCAGGGCGGCCGCGGCGAGGCCCTCGATGCCGGTGGCCGCCACCAGGGCGGCCCAGTCGGCGTCGTCGCGCACGGAGATGGCCACGAAGCCGTCCGAGGTGGCGTAGACCTCGTGGGGCACGGTCGTGGCCAGGGCGTCGGCGTTGCCGTCGGCCAGGGTCTCGTGGCCGTTGGCCAGCCAGTCGAGCACCGCGGGTCCGATCAGGTGGGTGCCGAGCTCGGTCTGGGCGAGGTCCACATGCTGGCCCTGTCCGGTCCGGTGGCGGGCTTCGAGCGCGGCGACCACCTGGAACGCGGCCATGAACCCAGCGGCGTGGTCGTTGAGCGAGAAACCGGGCCCCACGTCGGTGCGGCCCGCCGGGTTGGTCAAGGCGGTGAGCCCGCACAAAGCATGAACGGTCGGCGCGTAGGAGATCACGTCGGTCCAGGGCCCGTCGTGCCCGCAGCCGGACATGGTCACGTAGATGAGCTTCTCGTTCCAGCCGTGCACGGTCTCCCAATCGAGACCCCAACCGGCGACGACACCGGCCGAGTAGTTCTCGATCAGGACATCGGATTGCTCGACGAGGCGCCGGATGACGTCGAGAGCCCCGTCGGCCTTAATGTTCAGGGTCCCGCTGCGCTTCGAACGGTTCCAGACCGCGTAGTACGGATAGTCCGGCCGGTTGACGAGGGTGGCCCGTTCCTCGGTCTGGATCTTGACGACGTCGGCCCCCAGATCACCGAGCAGGCGGGTGGCGAACGGTCCGGCGAGCACCCAGGTGAGATCGAGCACCCGGACCCCGGCGAGCGGTTGCGCAGGCTCAGGCGGCGGGCCGTCGGCGGCGGGCCGATGTTTGGTCCGGGCCCAGTCGCCCATGACTGTGGTGAGCGGTTCGGGGCCGGCCGGTGGGGGAGCGGGGGGCGGTGATGGGGTGGCCGAGAGCCGGGCGGGGCGTGCGGGCATCGTCACGTCGGGGCCGTCCCAGTCCACCGGCGCCAGGAAGTCACGATGGGCGTATTGGGGGATCTCGGCTACCTCGGGTATCGACTGCACCGCCCCGAACGCCACATGGCGGCACTGGGCCTCCCACCAGGTGGTGGAGGCTTCTCGGTCGGCCACGAAGTCGCGGGTGAGCGCCATCACCTCGCCACGGCGGTCCAAGAGCTCTGGCACGTCCAACCCGAGGAAGGGCTCCACGCCAGGATGGCCGGCTTCGACCATCCAGTCGAACAACAGGGCCGGGGTCGGCGTGGGGGTGATCATCATCGAGCCGGTACCCGCTCGGGTGAGCTCATACAGATCGAGCCAGTGTCGAGAGCCGCGGCGGACGGGGATGTCGACCAGATCGGGCAGCATGTCTCGATAGTTCCATTGGAAGAACAGGTTCTCGATTGACGACACGACGGACTCATGCAACGAGAGATCCACGTGCGAACCGTGACCGGTCAGCCGGGACCGGCGCACCGCGGCCAGACCGGTTAGCACGGCGAGCAAACCACCGAAGTTGGTGTTCTGGGCTCCCCAGCTGTTCAGGGGCGCGTCGGGCTCGCCGGTCACCGACAGAACGCCGCCCATAGCGCCGGCGACAAGGTCGGTCGATTGCCATGCGGCCCGCGGTCCGGTCCGGCCGAACGGGGTCAGCGACACCTGGACCAGGCCGGGGTTGACCGTGACCAGATCCCCGTGATCGAGACGATGGGCAGCGAGGCGGCCTGGGGGTTGGGTTTCGACGATCAGGTCGGCCTCGGCCGCCAGGGTGCGGTAGGCCGCTCGGCCCGGATCGGTGTCGATGTCGGCCTCGACCCGGCGTTTGCCGCCGTCGAACCACCAGTCGAGCACCCCGCCGCGGGCTGCGGCGCCCGGGTCCGCCATCGGTCGACCGGGTTGGCGTCGGCCGATCATCACGACGTCGGCGCCCGCTTCGGCCAACAGCTTCGTGGCGTAGCGGCCGGTTTCGTCGGTGAAGTCGATCACCCGCAGCCCGCTCAGCGCGCCCCCTCGTTGGGTCACGGGCTGTCCTCGACCAGGACCCCGTCGCCGACCAGGCCTGCCACCCGGTCGGTGGGGTAGTCGAGGAGCTCGGCCAGGATCTCCCGGTTGTGTTCGCCGAGGTTGGGGGCCGTGAGGTCGGGATTGACCGGCTCCCCGTCGAATTGGATGGGGAATCCCGGAACATTGAACGATCCGGCGTAGGGGTCGTGGATCTCCTTGACGGTGCCACGGGCCTGGAAGTGGGGGTGGTCGACCGCGTCGGCCGGGTTGAGAACCGGTCCCGCCGGAACACCTGCCGCGACCAGGGCGTCGAGCGCGTCGGCGTCGGTCGCGAACGAGCCCAGCCACGCCTCGATGGTTGCGGTCAGCTCGTCGCGATTGGCCAGGCGGGCCTCGTTGGTGGCGAAGCGGGGATCGTCGGCCAGCTCGGGGCGGCCCATCGCCTTCCACAGGGCGCCGACCTGTTGTTGGGTGGCGAGGATCACGATCCAACCCTCGGGTCCCGCGAACGAGCCGGCCGGTGCCGCGGGCTGGTAGTGGCGGCCTTGGCGCATCGGCAGGGTGCGGTCGCCGGTGATCGACGACGCTTGCACGGCAAACTCGTGCATATGGAACATGGCGTCGGTCATGGCGATGTCGATATGGGTGCCCGCTCCCGTGCGGTCCCGACGGAACAGGGCGTAGCCGATCGCGGCGAAGGCGTGGACCCCGGCGTTGGTGTCGGCGAGGCCCGCGCCGACGAAGTAGGGAGGGCCATCGGGCTCGCCGGTCATGTGCATCATCCCGCTCATGGCCTGGGCGATGAAGTCGAAGCAGCGCCGGTCGCTCCACGGGCCGGTCTGACCGAAGCCGGACACCGACGCCATGATGAGGCCCGGGTTGATCGCCGACAGATCCTCATAGCCGAGACCCTTGCGGCTCATGACCCCGGGCGTGGAGTTCTCGATCACCACGTCCACCTTGGCGACCAGCTCATGGATGAGCTCGATGCCTCGGGGCTGGCGGAGATCGACGGCGATGCTGCGCTTGCCGCGGTTCTGCTGGATGAATACCCCCGCCCGCCCGCCGCGTTGGGGGACTCGGGTGCGGGTGGGATCGCCGGCAGGTGCTGCTTCCACCTTCAACACGTCGGCCCCCAGCTCGGCCATCAATCGGGTGCACGCCGGCCCCGCCAGATACTGGGTGAAATCCAGTACCCGGATCCCCTCGAGAAACGCAGAATCCGCGTTCAACGGATCGGCCATCGGTTGCCCCCTGAAGTGTCGACCGGACCAAGAGCATGCCTCACCCCCGCCCCGGGCACCGAAAGGTCGAGCTTTCCCCCACATCTATTGCGCCCCATCGCCCACGCCGCGACGGCCCATGTTGGATTCAGCTCACCGAACTTGTTGGTGCTCGAACCATGGCACCCCGTTCCACGACCCACCGCCGCATCCCGAAATGGGTCAGGTCCCGCTCGGCTCGGAACAACTTGGTCACCATCGATGGGATCGACCCCAGGGCCGACCGTGGTGGATACTTGCTGACATCTCCTCAACCGCGGGGGAGCGAAAGGACCGTCATGAGTGAGGACTCAACCCGCTCGGGCATTGACCTTCAACCGGTGTACGGCCCCAGCGAGCCCGGCGCCGACTATCGGGAGCGGCTGGGCAATCCCGGGGAGTACCCGTACACCCGGGGCACCCGCTCCCACACCGGACAGGCGTGGATCCAGCGGGAGCTGTCGGGAGAGGGCGACGCCAAGCGCTCCAACGAGCAGTTCAAGTACCTGATGGGCCTGGGCCAGACCGGTCTCGACGTCATCGGTGACAGCCCGACCATGTCGTTGATGGACCCCGACCACCCCCTGGCCCGCTACACCGTCGGCACCCAGGGAGTCTCGCTGTGCAACCACGACGACTACCGCCAACTGCTCGATGGCATCCCCCTCGACGAGATCTCGGTTTCGAGCTCCAGCCCGTCGATGTTCATGGTGGCCAGTCTCTATCTGGTGGCCAAGGAACGGGGGATCTCACCGACCGCGCTGCGGGGTTCGGTCATCGAGTGGCCCTTCTACTCCGAGAACTGCTCCTACGCCTACAAGATGCCGTTCGATCTGCACCTGCGAATGTCGTGCGACGTGATCGAGTTCGCCAGCCAGGAGATGCCCCGGTTCCACGGCTTCCTGGAGGACACCTACTTCTTCAGCGAGGCCGGTTTGAACGCGGTGGAGGAGGCGGCGCTGGGCTTTGTCGAGATCCGCCACATCGTCCGCACCCTGCTGGAACGGGGCCTCGATATCGACAGTTTCGCCCCCCGCATCGCCATCCTGACCAACTGCTCGATGGACTTCTACGAGGAGATCGCCAAGATCCGGGCCATGCGGCGGATCTTCGCCCGCATGATGAAAGAGGAGTTCGGGGCCAAGGACCCCCGCTCCCAGGCGGTGAACATCGCCGTGCACACCTCGGGGTTGTCGCTGACGACCGAGCAGCCGGCAAACAACATCGTCCGGGGCGCGGTC
>Ga0316190_10000739_pt1 | contig 22999 bp, 18 predicted proteins | sample Eddworburrow2_MG_FD_204929 | JGI IMG/M metagenome (GOLD analysis project Ga0316190, IMG submission 204929) | Coastal sediment microbial communities from Maine, United States - Eddy worm burrow 2 | ecosystem: Environmental > Aquatic > Marine > Coastal > Sediment | place: USA: Maine | collected... | reverse complement strand
GTGTTTGGTGTTTTGGGGGGGGGGGGGGGGGGGGGGGGGGGGGGGGGTTGCGGCTTCGGGGATGACCTTTGAGCGGGTTGCTGCGGGGGTTTCCCAGATTGAGTCGGGTGAGGCTGGGCCGCCGACTCGGCTGCCGTCATTCACGAGGCTCTAACCAGACCCGCATGAATGCTGAGCAATGCCCAACACCCCGCTGAAGGCAAAGAAGCCAGTGATGTGCTCGCGCTAGACGTTCGACCAACTCGTCCATTATGTTGTGACGGCTGCCACTCCTGAGTGGCGCACCGAGAAGATCCTTTAGGGGGAGTTACCAATGAGTACAGGTCAACGATGGCCGCGGTTTTTTACGCTTCTACTTGCGTTCCTTCTGATCGCCGCCTCGTGCGGTGGCACTGATGACAACGCTGTCGAGGGGTCCGAGACCGAGGCTGAGACGGAAGAGGCATCGGACGCGGGAGCGATCGACACCGAAGAGGCGGAAGATGCGGTAGAGGCTGCGACCGCCGAAACTGAATCGGATCCGTCAGAGGGGTCAAGCGCAACGACGTTCGAGGAACTAGAGGCCGAGTGGGCATCAGCCCGCCAGCTCATCGTCGACAAGTTGGTCACCGGGATCGACGCCGGCGACTACGGCCTGGGTGACGACAACATTCTGCGAGGTCCCGGTGGTTTCCAGGTCGATCTGACCAGTTGCCCGACAGATTGGACCGAGACTCAAGGCATCGGCGACACCATCAAGGTCGGGCACCCCGGACCTCAGTCGGGCAACCTGGCGGCCTACGGGAACATGGGCATCGGGTGGGACACCTACTTCAACCATGTGAACGACAACGGTGGCATCGGTGGTATTCCACTCGAGCTGCTTCGCCGGGATGATCAGTACGTGGCCACGGTGACGATTGAGCTGGTTGATGAACTCATTCAGACCGAAAAGCCATTTGTGTTCCACACCCTGGGCTCGCCCAGCACGTTGGCGGTCTATGACACCCTCAACGAACGGTGTATCCCGCAGATGTTCGTTGCCACGGGCCACCCTGCATGGGGCGACCCGGTGGAGCATCCCTGGACGACCGGGTCGCAGCTCGGCTACTTGACGGAGTCGATTCTGTGGGGGGCTTGGATCAAGGCGAACATGGCCGACCAACTCCCGGTGAAGGTCGCTGGTCTGGTTATGGACAACGACTTCGGCCTTGCCTACCAACAGGGCATGGAGAAGTACGCGGAGGAGAACCCCGACGTCATCAGCGAGTTCCTGGCGATCCCCTTCGACCCCACAGCGGCAACGGTCACCAACGAGATGACGACGATTACGGCCGCCAAGCCCGATGTGGCCATCGGCATGATGGCAGGTAATCCTTGCCTGCTCATGGTGGACGAGGCGGGCCGAGGTGGCTTGAAGGAGTCAGGTGCCGTTCTCTTCATTTCCTCGACCTGCAAGGATCCCAACTCGTTCATGATCCCAGCAGGGGAGGCGGCCGACGGATGGCGCATTGTAGGTGGGGGCCAGAAGGTCAACACCGATCCCCAGTATGCCGATGACCCCTACGTGCAGTTTGCCAACGAACTGCTCGCAGATGCGGATTTGGATATCACCGTCGGCTTGTACTTCACCGGCCTGTTCTACGCTTGGCCATTCGTCGAGACGCTGCGTATCGCCAATGAGCTTCCTGGTGGCTTGACCCGCTCCAATGTCATCCTGGCCAACCGGAGTGTGAGCTTGAACCATCCGCAGTTGATCGATGGGGTGTCGTTCGAGATCAACGGCGTCGAAGATGCGTACTTCGTCGAAGGCTCGGATTTCAGTGTCTTTGACGCAGCCAACGAGACCTGGGTCCAAGAGGGCGGCATCGTTGACCTCAACGGCAGCTCGCCCAACTGCACCTGGACCAGTACCGGTTGTGGCTGACGCATCAACCTGAAGTAGACAACTAAAACTGCGCTGCTCGAGGCGCCGAGCAGGTCTCAGGAGAGACCTGCTCGGCGCCTTGGTGATTTTTCCAGACCGACGGGTGGGTGATCGGTGGAGCGACGCGGGCCGACCGATCAGATGGCAAGATCGCTGGTCGAGTCTGAAGCTATCGAACCAATGCAGTACGGCGGGTGGCCGGGATGCCCGGAAGACCCGCTGGGGGGTCTTCGGGGGATATCCCCGATCCCCGTTCGGGATCTTGATGCAATTCTCTGTGTATGGAGGGACTACCTACACAACCACGCAGCTGGCTTGAGCGAAGCCAATCCGTTCCAGGATCTCCGCTCCCACCTGGGCTGTTGACACCGATCGTTGTCATTGGCAACGGCCCGCCGCCACCATCGCCAACGGATTTTCCGTATTGCAGGCGTGCTGAACGCGTCCTTACAACTGTGAGAGCAGTTGAAGGGCTCGCTCAGGGGGGTGTGTGTGATTCGCAATCGACTCGTTTCCGTGGTCCCGCCATACCCACTGGAAGCAACTTTCTTACCCAGAGGGGAGAGAACGATGCCGATCATTACCGCTCCCCACGAGTTCAATGAATCTGACCTGTACGTCGACATTCGATCGATCGTCGGTGATTCGCTGTATCTCAAATGTGAAGGCTTCAACTTCGCAGGCTCGATCAAGCTGAAGGCGGCCACCGAGATGGTCGAGGCCGCAGAACGCGACGGAACCCTGAAGCCGTCGTCCATCCTCATCGAATCTTCGTCCGGGAACCTGGGCGTGGCGCTGAGCATGCTCGCCGCCAGCAAGGGCTACAAGTTCGTATGCGTGAGTGATGCCCGGTGCAACCCATCAGCCCGGTTGGTGATGGAGGCCCTCGGAAGCGAGGTCCACGTCATCGAAGAGCCGGCTGAGGTTGGCGGCTTCCTCGGTGCACGTCTCGACTATGTACGAGCTCGCCTTGAAGCCGACGATCGCTTCGTGTGGCTCAACCAATACACCAACCCCGGTAACTGGAAAGTCCACCATCGCAAGACCGCACCGGCCATCGCCTCGTCCTTCCCGGAATTGGATGTGCTGTTCATCGGAGCCGGTACCACCGGAACCCTGATGGGTTGCGCCCGCTACTTCAAGCAGTGGCACCGGTCGGTGAAGATCGTGGCCATCGACAGCGTTGGCTCGTCGACCTTTGGTACCAGGACCGGCCCGCGAATGATTCCCGGCCTCGGCACGAGCGTTCGGCCGCCGTTGCTCGACGAGCCAGAGCCTGCTCTCCGCCACTGAGCTCCGGTTCCAGCTCGAGGCTCTGGCCGGTCCGCACAAGGAGCTACCTGACAGCCGGTTCCATGAGCTGTTCGAGCAGCGTGTGAGGGAACACCCCGACGCCATCGCCGGTGTGCACGGCGACCTCCAGTTGACCTATCGGGAGGTCAACGCCCGGGCCAACCGGCTCGGCCGTGCCCTGCTGAGCCGTGGCCTTCGCCGCGGAAGCGTCGTCGCCGTGGTGACCGAACGCAACCTGGACTGGATGGCTGCCGTACTGGCCATCTTCAAAGCCGGTGGGGTGTACCTGCCCATCGAACCGCACTTCCCTGCCGATCGCATCGCCACCACACTCTCCCGCGCTGGATGCAGGCTCGTCGTGACCGAACCCGGGAGCACCACAACCCTCTACGGCGCTCTCGACTCACTTGCCGGTGTTCAGGGGCTCTTCATCGAGACGGCGTTCAAGGAAGGCCATGCCGACGATGATCTTGGTATAGGGGTTGACCCCGGCCAGTTGGCCTATATCTACTTCACCTCCGGCTCGACCGGTGAGCCCAAAGGGGCGATGTGCGAGCACGGGGGCATGCTCAACCACCTCTACGCCAAGATTGACGACTTCGAGGTGGGCGAAGGGCAGATCATCGCCCAGATCGCACCCCAGTGTTTCGACATCTCGCTCTGGCAGCTGGTCTCCGCTCTCCTGGTCGGTGGACGGACACTCCTGGTCGAACAGGACACGCTGCTCGACCCTCAGCGGTTCGTCGACAAGGTCATCGCAGGCCGAGTGGCCGTGATGCAGGTCGTGCCGTCCTATCTGGAAGTGCTGCTGACCTATCTGGAGCAGCACCCCCGGGAGTTCCCCGACCTGCACTGCGTGTCGGTCACCGGCGAGGCTCTCACCCTGGAGCTCGTTCAACGCTGGTTCGCCACCCTGCCCGGGATCAAGCTTGCCAATGCCTACGGGCTGACCGAAACCTCCGACGACACCAACCATGAGGTCATGGACCAGGCGCCTGATGGCGGGTCGGTGCCCCTTGGCCGTGCGGTCAACAACGTCGACATCCGCGTCGTCGACGAGCTCCTGGCGCCGGTGCCACTCGGCGCTCCGGGCGAGATCGTGTTCTCCGGTATCTGCGTTGGCCGGGGCTACATCAACGACCCCGAGCGCACCCGGCTGGCCTTCATGGACGATCCGCTGCGGCCGGGCGAACGGCTCTACCGCAGTGGCGACTACGGACGCTGGCGGCCAGACGGCAAGCTGGAGTTCCGAGGTCGACGCGATGCCCAGGTCAAGATCCGGGGCTTCAGGATCGAGATCGGCGAGATCGAGAACGCCATCCTGGGCGTGCCCGGGGTCCGTCAGGGCGCAGTTGTCGTCACCGAACGCGCCGACAACAGCAAGCAGCTCGTGGGGTTCTACTCCGGCGAAGAGCTGGAGTCCGGCGTCATCCAGGACCAGCTCGGTGAATCACTGCCCGAGTATATGGTGCCGACGACCTTCCACCGGCGGGACGGCCTGCCATTGACCGACAACGGCAAGGTCGACAAGAAGACCCTGAGGGTGCTCGCAGCCGAACTCGATGTGGTCGACGAAGGCCACGAGGCGCCGCGGACACCGACCGAGAAGTGGCTCGCCTCCAACTGGGCGACCGTGCTCGGCATCCCGGAGGACCAGATCGGCCGCCAGGACAACTTCTTCGACCGGGGCGGTACGTCGTTGCTGGCGGTGAAGGTGGCGATCGCGCTGGACCGTGCGGTGACGCTCAAGGAGCTGACCCGTGTTCCCGTGCTCGCCGACCTGGCCGCTCTGGTCGATGGCGGCTCACCCCGGTCCTCGGAGCTGTTGCAGACCTTGTCGGAGCCTGCCGATCCGACCTCGGCCCTGGTGTGCATTCCCTACGCAGGTGGAAACGCCGTGAGTTTCGAGCCCCTGGCTCGGGCCCTTGGCGACAGCGGCCCAGCCGTCTACGCCGTCGAGTTGCCCGGTCACGACCTCGCCGCTGAGCACGAGCCGTTTGCTCTGATCGATGCAGTGGTTGAACAGGTTGTGGCCGAGATCTCCCAGCGCGGCCTGACCAACGTCATGCTCTGGGGCCACTCGTCGGGCACCCCGTTGGCAATAGAAGCGGCCAAGGCACTGGAAGCAGATGGCGTAGAGGTGCAGCGGGTGTTTCTCGGTGCGCAGCTTCCCGGCGCTGCTTCGGACCGGAGAGCGGCCAGGGAGGATCTGGCCACCCGAAGCAATGGCGACATTGCGGCCGGGCTGAGCGCCGACAGCGGCTATACGAAACTCGGTGACCTCGATGCCCAGCAGGCGGAGCAGGTCGGGGCCGCCTACCGGCACGACTGTGGCTCGGCCCACGACTGGTTCGTTGACCTCCTGGACAATCCGCCGACGGCGAAGCTCTCAGCCCCTGTCACGGTCGTCGTCGCCGTCGATGATCCGGCCACGGCCAACTACGCAGAGGGGCACCTCGATTGGCAGCTCGTGGCCGACCAGGTCGACCTGCAGCAGCTCGTCGAAGGCGATCACTACTTCCTACGCACCAATCCAAGTTGTGCAGCTCAGCTGGTACGCCAAGCAGCGTGCTCTGAGCGGGTGCCTCAATGACCATCAGCAACCCAACAACCAGCAACCAACACGAAAGCCGAAAGGACATCGAGATGTCGACACCATCCAACACGCGACTGGACGTGAAGCCGACACCAGGCGGACTTCCTCTCCTGCTCGCCGAGACAAACGGCGACCTACCCTCCTGGGTGACCGCGAACCGGGATTCGCTCCGGGCCGCGGCCACCGAACATGGTGCGGTGCTGGTCCGTGGACTTGGACTCAATGACCGGGCCTACGTAGCAGCGCTCTTCCAATACCTTGCCACCGACCTGGTGGCCGATCGGGAGGCCTTCGCCCCCCGGCCGACCCACCCCGAAGGGGTGTACTCCTCGACCAAGTGGCCCGCGAACCAGCAAATGTGCATGCACAACGAACTCAGCTACACCCTGCAGTTCCCGGGCCTGATGCTCTTTGCCTGTCTCACCGCACCGGTGAATGGCGGAGCCACTGCGGTTGCCGACGCCACAGCCGTTCTTCGAGCCTTGCCTACGGAGTTGGTGGAGCGCTTCACCCGCGAAGGCTGGATCCTCAACCGCACCTACAACGAAGAAATCGGAGCGTCGGTGGCCGAGGTCTTCGGCGCCGATGACCGGGAGACGGTCGAAGCCTACTGCCGGGCCAACCACATCGACTTCCAGTGGCAATCCGACGGAGGTCTGCGGACCCAGCAGCGCCGGCATGCCGTTCTGCGTCATCCGAAGACCGGTGAGCTGTGCTGGTTCAACCAGATCGGCTTCCTCAACGAATGGACCATGGAACCGGAGGTACACGAGTTCCTCGTCGAGCTCTACGGTCCCGACGGGCTGCCGTTCAACACCCGATTCGGCAACGGCGACCCCATTGGTCGAGACGTGGTGCAGCTGCTCAATGACGTTTATGACACCCACACCGTTCGGGAACCGTGGCAGGACGGCGACCTGATGCTGGTGGACAACATTCGAACCGCACACAGTCGAGAGGCCTACGACGGTCCACGCGACGTACTCGTCGCCATGGCCGATGCCGTAAACCTGGCCGACTGCTCACCGACCAAGGAGACCCCAGGACAATGACCACCATCGAAAGTGCAGCCAAATCAACCACCGAACCCGCACCGCTGACCGTGCCCCCGTTCTCGGTGATTCCCGGCGCTCAGGTCCAGCAGGTCCTGCAGGGCCGGGAGAGCCAAATCATCGACCTGGTGGAGGCCACCTATCGCACCCATGGCAGTGGCGATTCGGTCAACCCACCGTCCTACTTCCTGCAATTCCCCGACCGACCAACGTCGAGGATCATCGCCCTCCCAGCCTCGGTTGGCGGTGAGGTGCGGGTTGACGGCTTGAAATGGATCTCCAGCTTTCCGCAGAACGTGCAGAGCGGGATACCGCGGGCCTCGGCCGTGCTCATCCTCAACGACCACGACACCGGCTACCCGTTCGCCTGCCTGGAGAGCTCGATCATCAGCGCCACCAGAACGGCGGCCTCGGCGGCTCTGGCTGCTGACTGGTTGAGCCGTGAGCGAGGGCGCCCGACACGTATCGGGTTCATCGGCCTGGGTCTTATCGCACGGTACATCTCCACCTTCCTGGCCGGTGCCGGCTGGTCGTTCGACGAGGTCGGCCTGCATGACCTGTCAGTCGAGAGTGCGAATGGATTCCGGGAGTACCTGGAACACTCAGGCAGCGAGTGTCCGATAACCGTGTACGACGATGCCGACCAGTTGATCCGATCGAGCGATCTGGTCGTTTTTGCCACGGTGGCCGGTGAGCCACACATCGGCGATCTGTCGTCGTTTGCCCACAATCCGCTGGTACTCCATGTGTCACTGCGGGACCTCTCGCCGGAGATCATCCTGGCCTCGACCAACGTGGTCGATGACGTCGAACATTGCCTCAAGGCCAACACCTCGCCGCACCTGGCCGAGCAGCAAACCGGCAACCGGGAGTTCCTGCACGGCACGCTGACCGACGTGATGGCGGATCCGGCCGGGCTGCCGACCGACCGTCCGATCGTGTTCTCGCCTTTTGGTCTCGGCGTGCTCGACCTTGCGGTCGGCAAATATGTCTACGACGAGGTCAACCGGTCAGGCGACATACAGGTCATTGACGGGTTCTTTCATGAGCTTCGACGCCACGGGTAGGAGGCTCGCTTGACGACATACGGTTGAGCTGTGTCAGACACCATGACTGCGAACCGGCGCCGCCTACGGGTTCCCGGGAGGATCGTCGTTCCGGGCGAAGCGGCCCCCGGGACCTATCGCCTGACCGGAAACATCAGCTTTGATTCCGAGGATGGCTCAACCGGGCGAGAAACCGGCCAAGCGTTCTTCGTGGTGACCGACTGACTCTTCGGTCTCGGGCAAACTGTTGGTCGATGGTCCCAAGCCTGAACCAGGGCTGGCTCGGGGTCTGGCGGCTCCCGCTCAAGCTGCCTGAGCAGCCAGTCGATACAAGGTCAGCAACACCTACGTTCCATCAAGATTCGGCGGGACCTCACGATGCTGGTAATAAATCTGCAGCGACAACACGTTGAACTGCTCCGTCTGGCCACTGAACTTGACGCCGCGACCCGGGCGATCGAATCGCCTGTTGGTCCTGCCCAAGCTCGGCGGGTCTGCGCCCAGTTGGCGGGCAGGCTCAGGGTGCACTTGGCCATGGAGGACGAGTTCTTGTATCCGACGCTCATGGACTCGCCAGCGGCCGAAACCGCAGCGCAGGCACGGCGTTTCGCCGATGAGATGGGGGGGCTGGCCGGTGTCTTTGGTAAATACTACGACCAGTGGCGTAAGCCTCAAGCCATCGAGGTCCAGTCCACACAGTTTGTGTCGGAGACCAAGTCGTTGATCAGTGCCCTGGGAACTCGCATCAGCCGCGAAGAGAGGGAGTTGTACCCGCTGGTGGCCGAGCCAGTGTTCTGAGGCGGTTCTGTTTCCTGGCCTGAGTCGGCCACGCCGAGGTCGTCAGGACCATGCGGCATCCACGTACGCCACGGAGCAGTTGCGGCAACGTTCCGACTCTCGTAGTGAAGATTCGACTAGCTTCAACCGGGATGCACTATGCGACGCGTGTACTCACCTACGACCGGGCGACCTGGGTGAAGGTCGCGAACATCACGATCAAGGTCGCCTTGGTTGTCGCCTTTGCGGTAGCGATCATCTTCGAGCCCGTGGGAGCGCAGGGGAAGGGGATGGAGTACCGGGCGCCGGCCTTCCTCGGTTCGGCAATCCTGGTGCCACTCATCGCCATCAAGCGCAAGTGGGATCCGTTTCCCCATGCTGCCGACGCCTTGCTCGCAGCTCCGTTCCTGCTTGACACCGTGGCGAATGTGGCAGGCTTCTACGAGCGGTTCAACGCGACCGACGACGTGCTGCACCTCACCAACTGGATCCTGCTCGTCATGGCCTTCCACGCCTTCCGGTTCCGCAACGTCCACCACCGGAAGGATGCTTTGCTCCTGGGCTACGGCATCGGCGGTTTAGCCATAATCTGGTGGGAGGCCTTCGAATGGCTGTTGTCGACCGAAGGGCCGCTCACTGGCGGGAAGGGACTTGAGCTTGGCTACACCGACACCGTCGGCGACCTGATCTTGTCGTCGTCGGGCGGAATGGTCGGGTCGATACTCGCCATCTATCTGCTGGGGCCAACCAGAGCTGGGGTGAGCCAAACCTCGGCACAGGACCGACAGGCAGGATCGTTGGGAGGACCCACGACGGCCGGGACCCTCCGCTGAGTTGGTAGCTGGTCGTAGGGTAACGGAGTCATCGCCGTAGCCTGCTGTTCAGGCGTCGAGACGGTTGGACATCTCATCAGCCAGAGCCAGCACCATCAAATGGGTGTTGGCCCGGGGGACCTCGGGGAAGACCGAGGCGTCGATGACCCGGAGTCCCTCATGGCCGAGGACCCGGCAGTCGGGGTCGACAACGGTGCCCATGGCGGCGGTGGCGCAGATGTGTTGGGCGTCGGCTGACGTCGCCCGCAGCCACTCGTCGATGGCTGAGTCGGAGTCGAGTGCCGTCAGCGGCGTGCCGCGAAAGTCGACCGAGATCCGTGAGCTGATCGTGTCGAACGCCGATTGTCGAGTGAGGTCGATCATGCGACGGGTGGCATCGCGGAGCCGTTCGAGGTCGACGGCGTCGGCCAGCATGTTCTCGTCGATGACTGGTTGATCATCGGGGTCGGCGGAACTGAGCCGTAGTGAACCACGGGAGAACGATTGATTTACCCACCCGACCAGTAGCCCGCCGCGTTCGCTGCGGGCCGAGTGGTTCATGGTCACCACCATCATGTCATTCTCGCCGGCATCGCCGAGCCCCGAGGTGTAGCGCAGACAGCAGTTGGTGTGCCGGTCGTCAATGGTCTCGGGTCCATGGCCGGGTCGATAGTCGATGAAGAGGATGGCGTTGGCGTGATCCTGGAGGCCCTGGCCGACGGGCAGGCCGACCTCTGGTCCGACTCCCGATCGCAGCAGAATGGCAGGGGAGTGGACCGCTCCGGCCGTGAGCAGGATCTCGTCGCCGACCACATCGGTCCACTCATCGTTAATGCGGACCCGCACCCCGATGGCCCGCTCGTTGTTGAGCAGCACCTTGTCGACGAGGGCATCACCGATCACGGTGAGGTTCGGCCGATCGCGGGCGGGTTCGAGCCAGGCGTCGTTGGTCGATACCCGCTGGCGGGTGTCGGGGTCGGCGTTGATGGCGTAGGGCGACACTCCGGTGCCGGCGAGGGCGTTGTGATCGTCGCACACCGGGTATCCGAGGTCGGCGGCGGCGTCCCACAGCGCACGGTCGACGGGGCCCCACTGCTCGAATGGCATCCGGAAGATCGGCAACGGCCCGTCGTTGCCGTGGTAGGGCTTGTGGCCGAAGTCGACGTCGTTCTCGATGCGCTGCAGGGCGGGGAGGACGTCGTCGTGGGACCAGCCGGGCTGACCCCAGCGATCCCAATCATCGGGGAGGGGGCGGATGGCGATCATCCCGTTAATGGTGGAGCTGCCCCCCAGCCCTCGACCGCGCCAGAACAGGCGACGGGTTTGGCCCGCCACCCGAGCGGCCACCAGCCTTGGCCACTGGAACTGATCGAACTTCTCCTGAGCGACTATCCGGGCCGGGTTCAACGAGCGCAGCTCGGGGGAGGCATCGGGCGATCGCCAGTCGGGTCCCGCCTCCAGCAGGAGTACGTTGGTGCTGGGGTTGGCGCTGAGGTTGGCGGCCAGCACACAGCCAGCGGAACCGCCTCCCACGATGACGTAGTCGTAGTTGGCGGCTGGCCTGGCGGTGGTCATGACCCCTCGTCTAGTTCGCCCTGACCCTCAAGGCAACCGGTAGCTGCTGGGCTCCGGCCGATGATGACACCTCGGTCGGTCAGGCCACGTTCTCCACTGGACTCAATCGGCCGACCGTGTCGCTGTGTGGGACGCCAGGTTCTCCCTTGTGTCCATCCCATTCGATGGTGGCTCTGGGGCTCTCCTTGCCGGGGCCTGATACTCAACTGTGTATGAAGCCAAGATACCATTATTGGCCGTACGGTGGTCGAGTTGTTTCGGGCTTGTATTGGTCGTCGATTGGAGTACCAAGTGGATAGTTTTTGAAAGCCATTGGCAATAGCGGTTTCGGACCATTAATGAATCGAACGAACGACGCACTTGCGCTGGGCCTGATCGATTTTCACGCCCCGAGGTTACTTCAATGTCGCTGATGTAGCAATTGTCTACCTCTCGGCTTGCTGCGCAGTGGTTGCCTGGCAGTCTGTCGGTCGGCCAGGCAATCAAAGCTCAATCTAATGTGCGTACATCGCTGATGATGCGCTCGGAAGAAAGGTGGCAAGAGAACCTACTGCGATTGCTGCTCCGATGATGTGTCGACGGATGGTTGCGGTGTTGACTCCTTGTTGTCTGACACGATTTCGGTCAGTATTGTGCCTTGGTCTTGAATGGTCAACCAACCACAATCACCGATGACTCATTTGCTATTTGTGGCCAATGGATATCTGTGAAGAAGTTTGGGAGGGTGAGTAGCGAAGATGGGCTGCCGGTTTGTCGGTGAATTCAACCGTGCTCTGAAGAAGGCTGCCTTGGCTCTTGCCGATCGGCTATGAGATGGTCGTGCGGTCGGTGCATTGGGCCGTCCAGGATGATTCGGCTGTAGTTGATCAAGTGACCGTCGACCACAGGTACTTGATGCCCCCGAGCGCTCACCCCGACCTCGTAGGCCTGCGGGTAGAGCTCGACTAAGCCTCGCTTGCTGCCTGGCATCCCGCCCGTGTCCAAGCCTCAAGTCGGAGGTTGGCAGAAGGCCGCCCGGCGATTGCGTCTGGATGCCTCGAGACTACGGTTGATGCAACTAGATTCTGTTCCGGTCGAGGGGTGGCGTGGAGGCAGTAGCCTGCGATGCCAATGACCCCTGCGATCTCATTTCTGACTTGGAACATCGCCTCGATGCAGCCGTCGGCGGATGCTCCGGACTCCTGGACGGTGGCCGACGGTGAGTCCGCCATGCGGAGCGAGTTGCAGGCGGCCGATGCCGACGTCATTGCCCTTCAGGAGGTGCCGAACCCACGGCGAGCTCCGACAGTCGAGTCCCATCGTGCGCTGGCGGCTACGACGGAATCGCATGCCGGACTGATCTCGACGATGGTGCGAACGGCGATGGTCGCATCGGTTCAGCAACAGGTGCTGGTTTGCAGGGGCTTTGCCGTCATGGTCGCGTTCGACTCCGGCTTGACGGTGGCCAATGTGCATCTGGCCCCGTTCAAGTCCAGCGCCGACCTGCGTTACGCCCAGTTGGCGACCATCGTCGACGCTTCCCCCACCGAGCATCTTCTGATCATCGGAGACACCAACATGACCGCCGCTGAGATGGGAACCATCGCCGCGCTGGGTCTAGGGGCAGAAAAACCACCGGAGTTCACCATCAACTGGCGGAGGAATCGTTTCCATCCCGATGGCCGTGGGCCCAGGATCACCACGTACTACACGCGCTGGTTGGCGACGGAAGGGGTGACGGTTTCCGACGTCAAGGTCTGGAGTGATCCGGTCCCGGTGGCTGGGGGTCGGGGCTTCTACCTCAGCGACCACTTTGCTTTGAGCGGGAGAGCCGAGGTCGCATCCGGCTGACGCTCATCCGGCACCCAGGGGTACCGAGGTTTCGTGGACCCGTTGCCACAACAGTCCGTTTGGGGCGTCGGCATCGACGGTGAACACGACGGTGCTGAGCCGATCGGTATGGGCCTCGCCTGCAGGCAGATGATGCTCGATGTAGCGGGCAACGACCACCTCGTCGCGCTGGAGGATCAGACGGTGGCCGCTGGTGGTGATGACCATGTCGGACGCTTGGCCTCCGCCATCAGCGATCACCTGGATGATGGCGGCACGATCGGATTCGGTCCCATCGGGGGCCACGATCGTGAAACCCGACGCCAGCACCTGCTCGACTCGATCGAGGGACGGCTCGGTACCCAGGAAGTAGCGTTCGAAGAAGGCGTGGAGCTCGTCGATTTCGCGGTGCCAGCCCATGACCCGCACGCTACTCCCGCGCCGGCGAGGGCGTCGCTGGGTCGGGATGCGGTGGGTCGGGAGGCGAAGGGAAGCGGCCGAGAATGCCTTCGATGGCGGCCGCCGCTTCCAGGGCGACACCCTCGGCGAACCTCCGGGCCACGATCTGCACGCCGTTTGGGCGACCGTTGGTCAGCGACGTCGGTAGGGCCGCTGCCGGGAGGCCGAGGAAGTTGAACGCCACCAGCGGGGTGTTGGCGGTGAAGATCTGTTCCAATCGACGTCGTGAGGTGGTGTCGTCACCCGCGGGCCATGCCGGTTCCATCGTCACCGGGAGGACCACCACGTCGACCTCAACGCTGAGCAATCGCTGCCACTCACGCAACTGGACCGCCCTCCGGGCCAGGACAGCGTAGAGACCAGCGAGATCGACGGCGGGGCCGACGTCGTCGAACACTTCCAGCATGGCGGCAATGGCCGGTGAGCCGAGCTCCAGCATTGTGTTGCGGCTGGTCAGGTGGAAGTCGGTGTTGATCAGGGTGGCCCAGTCCCGCGACGAGGTCTCGAGATCGGGTACGGCCACGGGTTTCACACGCCAACCGGCGTCGACAAGGGCCCCACAGGCCCCTTCAACGGCGGCGACGACCTCGGAGTGGGGTTCGCCGCCTGCTCCCAGGCACCAGCCCGCCCGCTTGGTGTGGGCGGCATCGAAGGAGGCGGGAACCGACGACGGATCCCGCCAGTGTTCACCGGCCATGACCTCCAGCATGAGCCGCACATCAGCAGCCGATCGGCCCATTGCCCCCTGCGCCGCGGCCAGTTCGATCCCGAGCGGTCGTTCTCCCGGGGCGGTGCCGTTGTGGCTGGGGATCCGGCCCATGGTCGGGCGGATGGCCGAGATTCCCGTGCAGTTTGCGGGCCAGCGAACCGAGCCGCCGGCATCGTTGCCGTGGGCCAGGCATCCCATCCCGGCGGCAAGGGCGGCGGCTGCTCCACCGCTGGAACCGCCGGGGGTGAGGCCGGGGTCCCACGGGTTGATCGTCGGGCCGAACAACGGGTTGTCGGTGTGCCACCGCCACGAGAACTCGGGGGTGTTCGTTCGCCCGATGATGACCGCACCGGCCGCCCGCAGGCGCTCAACCAGCGGTGCATCAGCGTCGGCCACCGTGGCGTTGAGGGCGGGCACCCCGTTGGGGGTCGACTGCCCGGCCACATCGGTATTGTCCTTGATCGTGACCGGAACACCGGCCAGCGGGAGCTGATGACCTTCAGTGATGGCTCGGGCCACAGCCACGTCGACGGCTTCGGCCTCGGCCAGTGCCCCTTCGTCGACCAGGGTGATGGCGTTCAACGCACCATTGACGGCGGCGATCCGGGCCAGATGGGCCTCCACCACCTCAACCGCACGCACGTCCCGACGGCCAACCCGATCGGCCACGGCAACGGCGGACCAGAACGTCATATCCCCGGTGTCATCGATTTCGGAGGTCTCCGCCATCGTGGCATAGTAGGGCTCAATGGTCGCTGCGGACGCCAATCGGGTGCTCACCGAATCGGGCCCGGGAACCGCCGGGGGCCATGTGCTGCGCCAATACTGGCAACCGGCAGCCCTGACCGAAGAGTTGGCCGGCGACCGCCCCGTGGTGCCGGTCACGCTGATGAACGAGCAATTGGTGCTCTTCACCGACGACCAGGGACGCCTCGGTCTCATCGGCCGCAACTGCCCCCATCGGGGGGTCGATCTCAGTTTCGGGCGGCTAGAGGACGGTGGCCTGCGCTGCCCGTTCCATGGCTGGCTGCTCGATGTAAACGGGGCCTGCACCGAGACACCGGCCGAGCCCACAACCAGCACCTTCCACCAGCGGATTCGTCATCTCAACTATCCTGTCCAGGAGCGAAACGGCATCGTCTGGGCCTACCTCGGCGACGGTGAGCCGCCGCCCCTGCCCGGTTTCGATTGCCTGGTCGCCCCGCAGACCCATGTCTTCGCCTTCAAGGGCCTCTGGCACGCCAACTGGTTGCAGTCTCACGAGGTCGGCATCGACCCGGCCCACGCCGCCTTCCTGCACCGCCTTCTGGAAGACGATTCCGTGGAGTACGGCCAGCAGTTCCGTGACCTCGTCGCCGACTCCGGTGTCACCACCATCAAGTTGATGCGCGAGGCGTCCCCGCCGACCATCATTGCCGAGCCCGCGCCGTACGGCTTCCGGCTGCGAACGACCCGCGACTTCCGGGGCCAGTTCACCCACGTGCGGATATCCAACGGCATCTTCCCCAACGCCATCACCATTGCCATGAGCAGGGAGATGAGCATCACCCAGTGGCACGTCCCCATCGATGACACCAGCAGCTACTGGTACTCCATGTTCGTCAGCTTCGGTCAACCCGTTGACGCCGAGATCATGAGGAGCCAACGGATTTCCGAGGTCACGATGCCCGGCTACCGCCCGATCAACAGTCGGTTCAACAACTGGGGCTACGACCCCGACGAGCAGCGGACCCAGACCTACACGGGTATGGGCCGCGACATCAACGTGCACGATCAGTGGGCCGTCGAATCCCAGGGCGCCATCTACGATCGCAGCACCGAGCAGCTCAGTCCCAGCGATGTCGGCATTCGCACCCATCGTCGCCAGTTCCTGGCCGCCGCCGAGGATCCCTCAGCGTCGAACCTGATCGGTAGGGACACGCCGGTCGACGGGCCACCGGCGATTGACGCGGTGACTACCGGCAACGACTTCGACCGGGCCTGGAAGGACCTCGACGGGTCGCGTCGGGCGGCTTCTGATTGGGCCGCGCCGGTGGACTATCGGTGAACGTCGAATCCGTCCTCAGCCGGATCGGCGACGAAGGCATCCACAGCGTGCGGGTGGTCTTCACCGACCAGCACGGCCTCGTCCGCGGTAAGGCCATCGACGCCACCAGAATGGGCGCGGCCTTCGACCAGGGCATCGGTGTGCCCGGATCGCTGCTGCACAAGGACACCGGCAACGTCTACGCCGTCGGGCTGTGGGAACCGACCGGCGACGAGATGCTCGACTCCCTGGTCGGTGCTCGCAACATCATCATGCGGCCCGACCCATCGACGTTCCACCCGCTGCCGTGGCTGCGTGGAACCGGGCTCATACTCAGCGACCTCGAAACCACCGACGGTCGTGCCATCGAGCATTCGACCAGGCGTATCTGCCGCCAGGCCCTCGACCGGCTGCCTGCTCACAACCTGGCCTACGTGGCCGGCCTCGAACTCGAGTTCCACCTCTACCGGGCGGGGCCGAACGGTTTGGAGCACAGCCACCCCGGTTGGGATCTCCTGGGAGCGGACACGCTCGATCGCATCCAGCCGGCCGTCGAACCGATTCGAGAAGGTCTGGCGGCGTTGGGCCTCCCGCCCCTGACGATCGAAGCTGAACTCGGCCCGAGCCAGATCGAGTTCACCTTCGCCCCCGCTGTCGGGCTCGATGTCGCCGACCAGGCCGTCCTGGTCAGGAGCGCCATCAAGCAGCTGGCCCGACGCAACGGCCATCAGGCCAGCTTCATGAGTCGGCCCACGATCGGCGACGAGAGCTTTCCCAGTGGTTGGCACCTGCACCAGTCGTTGGTGGCTGCCGATGACCCCACCGGACCCAGCCTGTTCATGCCAACCGCCGACGCGCCCTCATTGTCGACCCTCGGCCGACAGTTTGTGGCCGGTCTGTTACACAACGCCGAAGCCTCGTGCCTGTTGACCACGCCGACGGTCACCGGCTACAAGCGCTACCGACCCAAGGCCGTCGCCCCGGATCGCATCAGCTGGAGTCATGCGCATCGCGGGGCCATGCTGCGGATCGTCGGCGGACCGGGTGATCCCGCCACCCGCGTCGAGAACCGGGCCGGCGATCCGGCCGCCAACCCCTACCTCTACGTTGCGTCACAGCTCGCGAGTGGGTTGGAGGGCATCGAGAACGAGATGGTTCCGGCGGCGCCAACCGAGTCACCGTACGACCAGGCCGGTGGTGACCTCCTGCCCCGGACCCTTGGCGATGCCATCGATGCCTTCACCGCCAGCACCTGCTATCGAAAAGCCTTCGGTGATGCCGTTGTCGACTACCTGACGGCGCTGAAGCGTAGCGAATGGCAGCGATTCCTCAGCGCCGTGACCGACTGGGAGCAGCGGGAGTACTTCGAGCAGTTCTGAGGCGCCGCCGACACCGCCGACCGATCGTGGTCAGCGCCGTCGAGAACGGTCAGCGCCGTCGATCGAGGTTAGGGCTGACGAGCGGCACGCACGATCCAAGTGGCCGAGTCGACCATGATGCCCTGATCAGTGGCGTAGGGGAGCAGGGCGTCGGCTACTGCGGCGCGCACCCTCGCCGGTTGGTCGGAATCGTCGTTGCCGGCCAGGCCGCGGGCCATGAGCTGAAAGGTGAACTCCGTTGCCTGCTCAATCGACGCCCCGAGCTTCACCTGCTGTTCCCGCCCGGCGATGTCGATCGACGTGAACCCGGCAGCGCTCAAGATGGCGTTGATCCGGTCGGGGTTGGCGAAGGCGAACGGCCCCGGAGCCTCAGGGTCCCCGCCCGAGGGGAGGTCGAGCAACCGGCGGACGGCGGCGCCGGGCACCGAGGCCCAAGGGTTGCGGGTCGGGGACTGCCAGGCGGCGAACACCATCTTGGCCCCCGGGCGGAGGGCGGTGGCGATGTTGGTGAAGGCCTCGACCGGGTTGGCGAAGAACATCACGCCGAAACGCGAGAAGGCCCGGTCAACCACGGGCCCGAGCGCTTCGACCTGGGCATCCCGCACCTCGAACGAGACGTTGTCGGCCCCCTTCCCGGCCGCCCGTTCCTGTGCTGCGGCAACCATGGTCGAGCTGATGTCGATACCGCGCACGGCCCCCGATGGGCCCACCCGGTCCGCCAACTGCAGGCTGCTGGTTCCCGTTCCGGACCCGATATCGAGAACCAGATCACCGGCGCGGGGATCGAGGGCGTCGATGGCCGCCAGGCCGTGATCGTTGATCTGCGTGTCGATCTGGACCTGCATCTGTTTCCAGGTAGGTCCGGCGCCGGTCCAGAAATTGGCTTGTGACTGGTTCGACGATTCTTTCATGGCCTACTTCACCTTCGCTCGGGGTCGATCACGCCTGCCAGTTCCAGGATCCGGGTGGGGGGTAGGTACTGCTCGGTCACCCGCACCCCGAGCGGAGCCAGGGCGTCCTCGATGGCGTTGGTGATGGCGGCCGGTCCGCCGATCATGCCACCTTCGCCAACACCGCGGTAGTCGTTCTCCCCCGGTGACAGGGTCTCCAGATGGTGAACCTCGATGTCGGGGATCTCCATGGCGGTGGGAATCAGGTAATCGAGGTAGGTCGAGGCCTGGAGGTTGGCGTCGTCGTCGTAGCGGGTGTTCTCATACAACACGGCCCCCACGGCCTGGGCCACCCCGCCCCGGATCTGACCGTCGACGATGGCGGGATTGATGATTGGCCCGCAGTCCTCGACCACCAGGTAGCGGGGAATGGCCACCTGCCCGGTGGCCAGGTCAACCTCCACGACACAGGCATGGGTGGCACAACGCCAGCCCCCGTCATCTGCGCCCTGATAGCTGAACTCGGACTCGAACACCGCCGACTCTCCACTCGACTTTCGACGCAGCCAGCCACCCGCCGGCTCACCCTCACCGGACGAACCGGAGGAACCGGCTTCGGTTGCAGCGGCGGCGGCCACCTCGGCGTAGGAGATACCTCGGGCCGCTACACCGGCAACGTGGATGTTGCCTGCCTCGATCACGATGTCGTCGACATTGGCTTCCAGTAGCTCGGCCGCCTTCTCATCGATCAGGCGGCGGATCTCCCGGGTCGAGCCCCGCACCGCTCCACCACCGATGGGGCCGCCGCGGCTGCCCCCGGTGCCCAGGATGGAGAACATGGTGCGGTCGGTGTCGCCCCACACCAGGGTGACATCGGCCGGGTCGACATGGTCTCATCGATGGTCGGGCCGGTGAGCATCTTGTTTGGCATGTCCTCGTCGCCGAGCATGTTCTGCAGACGCACATCGGTGGGGGAGCGGCGCAGGGCCCTGGCCGCCAGGTCGACAATCCGCTCGCGGACCCAGGTCTCGTTGGCCCACGGCCCCCGGTAGGGAACGTAACGCCCCTTGTTGGTGGCCACGATCCGTTCGGCTGTGTCGTCATGGTCAGGGCCCGTTCGGTCAGCACGCCTGCCAGGTGGCGGCGGTAGTTGGCTCCGGCGTGGCCATCGGCGCCGGGTTCCAGTTCGCACCGGACGGCAGTGGCCACCGCAGCTACCAGATCCGGGCTCAGAACCTGCCCCAGAAGCAGCTTTTCTGCTTCGAGGGCCCGAACCGGGGTGGAGGCCATGGCAAAAAAGCGACAGGGCAGCGTCGTCGATGACGCGGCCGCTGGCCTGGTCAACGTCATCTACGCCGTCAACGAAGGCCAGGCCACAGGCCAGACCGACCATGGCGTAGTCACCGTGGCGTCGGCTGACCTCAACCACAACACTCCGGGCTGCGGGAGGCCACGGCGGGAAACGTACCGCCGTCAGCAACTCGTTTGCCTGCAGCGCCGTGTCCAGGAAGCCGGTGAAGAAGCGGTCGGCTGGAATCTCGCGGACTCCGGCTGTCGATTGGGCGATCATGGTGGCCCCGGTGGCGAGGGCGACCGCAGGCATCTCGGCTGCAGGGTCGGCGTGGGCGAGACTGCCGACCACCGTGCCCCGACTGCGGATGGCTCGATGCCCGATCTGGGGCATGGCCTCGTGGACCAGGGGCGCCCAGCGGGCCAGATCGTCGGATTGTTCGGCCCTGGCGTGGGTTACGAGCGCCCCGATCGTGACCGATCCGTCGTCGTCGACGTCGATCCGGTCGAGATCGGGGAGGCGGGCGATATCCAGCAACTGCTCGGGTGGACCGAGCCTCAGGGCCATGATGGGGAGCAGGCTCTGGCCCCCGGCCAGGACCTTGATTGAGTGGCGGTGCTGGTCCAGCAGTGCCACCGCCTGTTCCATGCGCTCGGGCCGGTGTCAATCGAATGGAGGGTTCTTCATCTGGATCGCCTTCCGTTGCCTTCCGTTGCCTGCGGTCGCCACGCTACCGGCGCTCATCGCTGGCAACCGTAGGCGACCAAAGGCCAGCCTCGTAGGGGTGCCACTAGCCTCGACAGGGTGGACGAGGCCCAAGCAGTCGAGCCGGAGCAGGCCGATATCGAGCTTGACGATGATGATGGTGAAGTCATCGTTCGCGGTCGATCGAAACGTGTCGTGGCCTGGTTGGTGCTGCTAGTCGTCGGTGGCGCCGTGGCGGCGGCGTTCGTGGCGCTGGTGGTCGGTGATCCTTTTCGAAGCAGAGCCGATCCTGGCCTGCTGAGCGAGACCGCCTGGCCCCGGCCGGAGGCCGTACCGCCGCTGATGCTGACCGACGTCACCGACGACTGGCAGCTCATCAGCACGGCGGTCGCGCCGGCTGGTGCCCCTCTCGATCCGATGGTGGGCGGGATGGCAACCGCCGATCTCAACACCGACGGCAACGTCGATCTTGTCGTGGCTCATGGTTCCCTTCAGGTCTTCCTGTGGCGGGATGGTGCCTATGGGCAGCCGATCTCCCTCGATGTGGCCAACGCTATGGCCGTCACCGCCGCTGACCTCGACGATGACGGCTGGACCGACCTGCTGGTGGCCCGTGACGGCGACCGTGACACCGTGTTCTGGGGCGGTCCCTGGATCGAAGCCGGCACCGAGCCCGAACGCACCGAGTTTGCGGGCGCCGCGCCCTCGGCCGGTCTGCTCGCCGGTGAGCTCAGCGGCGACAGCCGGATCGACATCGTCCAGCTGGGAAGAGGCCGCGAGCGAGGGGTTCCCGATGTCCTGTGGGTCGCCGACGCCAGCGAACCTCGCCAGTTCGACCCGATCCGCCTCAGCGATGACGAACGTTACTCATTGGCCGGCGAACTGGTCGATGTTGATCTCGACGGTCTGCTCGATATCTGGGTGACCCGCGATGTTGGCTGGGACACCGGGGGAGATTCGGTGTTTTCCCGACAAGGAGAGCCGGAGGGACCATGGGTCGACATCGCCCCCGACCTGGGCCTCGATCTGGCCATCGACGCCATGGGGGTCACGGTCGCCGACCTCGATGGCGATGCCGACCTTGATGCCTACGTCTCGGATCTTGGTGACAACGAGGTCATGATTCGCGGCGACGACGGCTACCAGAAAGCCGCCAACACTGGAGCAGCCCGAATTCGGCCCGTGGGAGCGCCCGACGCCGTGGTGTCGAGTTCGTGGGCGTCGGGCGCCGCCGATCTCAATCTTGATGGCCGTCTCGACCTGGTTGTGGCCAATGGCGGCTTCCCCAACGGGGGCATGCGGAACAAGATCCCCTTCACCGATGTGACTGTTCAGGATTCACCTGCGCTGTTGCTCGGGATCGGTGACGGCCGCTATGTCGACGTGTGGGCCGAGCTGGAAATCGACTGGGACGCGCCAAGCCGTGGTTTGACCATCGGGGATTTTGACGGTGACGGCGACGATGATCTGGTGTTCCTGGCCGACGACGGCGCAATGCGGGCCTTCCGAAACGACTCGATGGCGTCGTCGATCACGATCGCCGCCGATCCGGGCTGTGACACCTCCGGCGCCGTGGTGACCGCCACCCAGGGCGATCTTGTGTACCAGGCGTTGCTGCAGCCCCATACCTACGGCGGGGCCCACCGGGTGGGGGCGACGATCGGCGTCGTCGACCCGAACCTGACCGTGGAGGTCCGCTGGCCGGGAGGGCAGACCGTTGACGCCACCCCGACCGCAACCGGGGACCGCCCCGAGGTGCTCATCGACTGCCCCGCCGACCTTGGCTAACTCGCTTCAGGCTGGGGTCGGGGATGGGCGGGTCAGTCCAAGGTGACGATGACGCCCCGGTCGGCGTAGGGGATGCGGTTGCGCTTGACGATGCCGCCGATGGTGCCCAGCAACTTCGTGATCTTGGTCATGAAACCGTACTTCTCGGTCACCGCGGCCCTGATCGCCTCCAGCGCCTCGCCGGTGACGACCTCGGCCGTGGCCTGGATCACCTCGGTGCCGAGACGGGGCCGACCACGTGAATCCGACGGCTGCACCGTGACCCGGTTGGTGTGGGCCAGCCGTTTGGCCTTGCCCGATCCTGAGCTGGTGTAGAATCCGATCTTCCTGGGATCGCCGTCAACGGGCACCGCCCACACTGCTGTTGCCACCGCGACGCCCGACCGTCGAAAAGTGGTGAGCAGAAGGTACTTCTCGTCCGATAAGACCATGCAGGCACACTACTCCTCCCAATCAGTCAGACGTGAACTGTCGACCTCGGTCGTGGCTCAGAACGGATTGGTTGACGGTCCTCGTCAACCGTTTCGGTTGGCGAGGTGTTCAGCCCGGGCCGTGTAGAAGTCCGAGATCGAACCGAACTCGGCTTCGGAGGCGAAGGACTGCTCGGTCCAGGCGATGATCTCGTCGTCGGATCGGTTGAGGTCGAGCGGCTTGCCCTGGGGCTGGTTGACATGCCACGGCGAGTCGATGAACACCTCCACCCCATTGCCCTCGGGGTCGGCGAAGTACACCGACCAGGCGTTCCCGTGGGTCAGCGGGCGAATGCCCTTGACGTCGGGGTTTGTTTCCAGCACCTCCTTCAGGGCTCGAAGGTCATCCAGCGAGCCCGTTGAGCGGAAAGCCAGGTGATTTACGCTGTTGGACCGACCGGCCTCCTCCCGGGAAT
>Ga0316190_10000738_pt1 | contig 23005 bp, 24 predicted proteins | sample Eddworburrow2_MG_FD_204929 | JGI IMG/M metagenome (GOLD analysis project Ga0316190, IMG submission 204929) | Coastal sediment microbial communities from Maine, United States - Eddy worm burrow 2 | ecosystem: Environmental > Aquatic > Marine > Coastal > Sediment | place: USA: Maine | collected... | reverse complement strand
TCGGTAGACATACCCACAGCAATACCGGTCACACCATTCAGTAATACATGAGGCAGACGCGAGGGTAACTGTGACGGCTCATCCATGGTGCCATCAAAATTGGGCACCCAGCCAACCGTGCCCTGCCCCAACTCGGCCAGCAGCACCTCGGAGAATTTAGTCAGCTTGGCCTCGGTATAACGCATGGCGGCAAAGGACTTCGGATCATCCGGCGCACCCCAGTTACCCTGACCATCTACCAGCGGATAGCGATAGGTAAACGGCTGCGCCATATGCACCATGGCCTCATAACAGGCCGAGTCACCGTGGGGATGAAATTTACCCAACACGTCACCGACGGTACGGGCGGCCTTTTTATATTTCGATCCCGCCGACAGACCAAGCTCGGACATGGCATAGATAATCCGGCGCTGCACCGGTTTCAGGCCATCACCAATATGCGGCAGGGCACGATCAAGGATGACGTACATCGAATAATCGAGGTAGGCCTTTTCGGTAAAACTCTGCAGTGGCTGCTGTTCGACACCGCTGCTGTCTATAATGATATCGTCATTCATGTCTATTGCGTCTCCGCCATATTACCCTTCTTTTCCAGCCAGACCTTGCGATCTGGCGCACGCTTCTTGGCCAGCAACATATCCATGACCTTGTGCGCATTGTCCTTGGCCGCAATGGTCAAACGTACCAGTCGTCGTGTGTCCGGCATAATGGTCGTTTCGCGCAATTGCATCGGGTTCATTTCACCCAGACCTTTAAAGCGCTGTACATTGATCTTGCCCTTTTTCTTTTCGGCCACAATGCGATCCAGAACCCCCTGTTTCTCGGCATCATCCAGGGCATAATAAACATCCTTACCAACATCGATACGATACAAGGGCGGCATCGCCACATAGACATGACCGGCCGCAACCAGGGGCTGATAATGACGTAAAAACAGGGCGCATAACAATGTGGCAATATGCAGGCCATCCGAATCGGCATCGGCGAGGATACAAATCTTGCCATAGCGCAGCCCCTTCAAATCATCCGAACCGGGATCAACACCGATGGCCACCGAAATATCATGCACCTCCTGTGAGGCCATAACATCGCTGGAATCAACCTCCCAGGTATTCAATATTTTACCGCGCAACGGCATGATCGCCTGAAACTGACGATCACGGGCCTGTTTGGCGGAACCACCGGCCGAATCACCCTCAACCAGAAACAATTCAGTCTGTGTGAAGTCCTGCGAACTGCAATCGGCCAGCTTACCCGGCAGGGCCGGACCGCTGGTGACCTTCTTGCGCACCACCTTGCGATTGGAGCGCATACGGCTCTGGGCATTATTGATCGCCAGCGCGGCAATCGCCTCACCACCTTCAATATGTTGATTCAGCCACAGGCCAAAGCTGTCCTTCACGACACCGGAGACAAAGGGCGCACATTCACGCGATGACAGGCGCTCTTTGGTCTGGCCAGCAAACTGGGCATCCTCCAGCTTGACCGATAAAACGTAACTGCATCGTTCCCAGACATCATCAGGGGTAATTTTCACGCCACGAGGTAACAGGTTACGGAATTCGCAGAATTCACGTATCGCCTCGGTCAAACCAGTACGCAGACCATTAACATGGGTACCACCCTGCGCCGTCGGCACCAGATTGACATAACTCTCGGTCACGGGTTCGCCACCTTCAGGCAACCAGGTCACGACCCAGTCAACGGTCTCGGTGGTACCGGCCATGCTGCCATCAAAGGGTGCCGCCGGTAACAGGGTAAAACCACGCAAGGCATCGAGCAGATAGTCCTGCAAGCCACCTTCAAAAAACCATTCTTCCGTTTTACCGTTATGTTCATCATAGAGACTGACCTTCAGCCCCGGTGACAATACGGCCTTGGCCCGCAACAGGTGGCGCATCTGCCGCATAGAATATTTAGAACTATCAAAAAACTGTGAATCAGGCCAAAAACGTAATGTCGTGCCGGTATTCTGCTTCCCAACCGTACCGATGACCTTGAGCTCCTTGCGCTTGTCACCATTGGCAAAGCTCATCTGGTATTCCTTACCATCGCGCCGAATAGTAACGTCGAGCTGTTTGGACAGGGCATTAACCACCGAGACACCGACACCATGCAGACCGCCGGAGAAACCGTAACTCTTTTGTGAAAATTTACCACCGGAATGCAGCTTGGTCAGAATAACCTCAACACCGCTGATCTTTTCTTCCGGATGCTTGTCGACCGGCATGCCGCGACCATCATCCGTCACCTCAACCGAACCATCCTTAAAGACACTGACGGCAATGCTGCGGGCATGACCTGCCAGCACCTCATCGACACTGTTGTCGATGACCTCCTGGGCCAGGTGATTGGGTCGGGTAGTATCGGTATACATACCCGGACGCTTGCGTACCGGTTCCAGCCCGGTTAAGACCTCAATATCGGAGGCGTCGTAGTTCCTGCTCATCGTTTATTCATAAAATCCTGTTGTTATCGTTATCACTCTACGGCAAATACGCCAATAAACTGAACATCTGACCCGCAAAGCGCGGATAGCTTAGCACGAAGCCGTGCCCCCCACACAAGCCCTGCCGTGAACAGGCGGTTTATAGTACAATGCGGCCATTAAATGATAAAAACAGACTCAATCCAGGCGGAGAATGGGGTTAGTGGTTAAAAAAACGACAAAAAAAACAGCATCAGAAGCAGATCAGGCCCTGAATTTCGAAGCATCGCTGGAAGAGCTGGAAAATCTGGTTGAGCTGATGGAAGCCGGCGACATCACCCTGGAAGCGTCTCTAACACACTTTGAACGCGGTATTACGCTAACACGTCAGTGCCAGAAGGCCCTGCAACAGGCCGAACAAAAGGTTCAGATACTAATGAAAGACAATAGCGGCCTAGAATCCTTTAACAAATCCGAAAGCACCGAGTGATGACGCCAGCAACGCCCGTTAAACAACCGGCTGCTAGCACTGGCCTGACCGACCTGACAAGCCTGATCGCTGCCAGTTCAGCACGGGTTCAACAGGCCCTGGATCATTGGCTTCCGGCCGCCAGTCACAAGCCAGAACAACTACACCAGGCCATGCGCTATGCCACTCTGACCGGCGGCAAACACATCCGTCCACTACTGGTCTATGCCACCGGTCAAAGCCTGGGACAGGACGTCAGCACACTGGATGGCCCGGCCTGTGCCGTTGAACTGGTGCATGCCTACTCCCTGGTTCATGATGATCTACCGGCCATGGATGATGATGATCTGCGCCGTGGCCAACCCACCTGCCACAAGGCCTTTGGCGAGGCTATGGCCATTCTCGCCGGTGACGCATTACAGACCCTGGCCTTTGATATCCTCAGCCAGGATCAAACCATGAAGGCCTCTGCCGAACAGCGACTGGCCATGATCTCTGAACTGGCCCGAGCCAGCGGCTCACAAGGCATGGCCGGTGGTCAGGCCATCGACCTACTGGCAACAGGCACTGCCTCAGACATGAAGATACAGGATCTGCCCACTCTGGAAGATATGCATAGCCATAAAACCGGGGCCTTAATTCGCTGCAGCGTGCGCTTGGCTGCCCTCAGTTGCAATAACTGTGATGATGAAACACGGCAACGACTCGATGACTATGCCAGCCACATAGGCCTGGCCTTCCAGATTCGTGACGACATACTTGATATCGAGGGCGATACAGAAACCTTAGGGAAGCCTCAGGGTTCCGACATAGCCCATAACAAGGCCACCTATCCCGCCCTGCTTGGGCTTGATGGTGCCCGTATCAAGGCCCGGGACATGCATGAGCAGGCCCTGGCCGCCGTCGAACGACTGGGGCCTGCGGCCGAACCACTACGCCAGATTTCGGCCTACATCGTTCAGCGCAACAAATAAGGACAGACATGACCCAAAGCTATCCATTGCTCGACCAGGCTGCCACCGCTGAACAACTGCGCACACTGCCTCAGGATCAACTCGGCCCCTTATCCACCGAGCTTCGCGAGTTCATTATTCAATCGGTTGCCAACACCGGAGGGCATCTATCCGCCAGTTTAGGTACCGTCGAGCTGTCGGTGGCACTACATTATGTATTCAACACCCCGGAAGACCGTTTAGTCTGGGATGTCGGTCATCAGGCCTATGCCCATAAAATCCTGACCGGCCGCCGCCAGGCAATGGCAACCCTGAGAAAATCCGGTGGACTATCCGGCTTTCTCAAACGGGATGAAAGCCCCTATGATGCCTTCGGTGCCGGTCACTCCAGCACCTCAATCAGCGCCGCACTGGGCATGGCCATGGCCGCATCACTGCAGGATAACGACCGCCATGCCGTGGCCATTATTGGTGATGGCGCTCTCACTGCAGGCATGGCCTTCGAGGCCCTGAATCATGCCGGCTATATCGCTGACAAACAACAGAACAAGCTGCTGGTCATTCTCAATGATAATGAGATGTCGATTTCACCCAATGTTGGCGGCCTGTCCAATTATCTGGCCAAGTTACTATCCGGCAAGCTCTATACCACGGTACGCGAAGGCGGTAAAAAGGTTCTGAGCTCAGTGCCCACGGTACGTCAACTGGCACGGCGCGCCGAGGAGCATATCAAGGGAATGATCATTCCCGGCACCCTTTTCGAGGAACTGGGTTTTAATTATATCGGGCCCATTGATGGCCATGACATCGACACCCTGATCACGACACTCAGCAACCTGAAGGCCCAAAGCGGCCCGCAATTCCTGCACATTGTTACTAAAAAGGGCAAGGGCTACCAACCCGCCGAAAATAATCCCTGCACCTATCACGGCGTCCCCCCCTTTAACCCCGAAACCGGTCAGATGCCCGCCAAGGCCGGTGGTGCCCCCAGTTACACTCAGGTCTTCGGTGACTGGCTGTGCGACATGGCCACACAGGATGATCGCCTGGTCGCCATCACCCCCGCCATGTGCGAAGGCTCAGGCATGGTCAACTTTACCAAACAATTTCCGAAACGCTTTTTTGATGTCGGTATTGCCGAACAACACAGCGTCACCATGGCCGCAGGTCTGGCCTGCGAGGGTCTTAAACCGGTCGTAGCCATCTATTCAACCTTTCTACAACGTGCCTATGACCAGTTAATCCATGATGTCGCCATCCAGGAATTACCGGTACTGTTTGCCATCGACCGCGCCGGTATCGTCGGCCCGGACGGCGCCACCCATGCCGGCAGCTTTGATCTTAGCTTTTTACGTTGCATTCCGAATATGCTCATCATGGCCCCCAGCGATGAAAATGAGTGCCGGCAAATGCTAAGCACCGGCTTTCGGCATCAGGGGCCTGCTGCCGTCCGTTATCCCCGCGATACCGGAACCGGCATCGCCATCGATACCGGGCTCAATAGCCTGCCTATCGGTAAGGCCAACCTGCTTAGGCAGACTAAACGACGTGAGCAACGGGTTGCTATTCTGGCATTTGGCACCACGCTGGCCGAGGCCCTGGAAGCCAGCGAACAGCTTGATGCCAGCGTGGTCGATATGCGTTTCGTCAAACCACTGGATGAGGACATGATCACAAAGATGGCCAATAATCACGATTTGCTGATTACCATCGAAGAGAATGCCCTGCAGGGTGGTGCCGGCAGCGCCGTCTGCGAATATCTGTCGACTCAGGCCATCAATACACCGGTCAAATTACTGGGATTACCCGACTCATTCAGCGATCAAGGCCAACGAAACACCCTGTTACAGCGCTACGGCCTTGATTCTGCTACAATATGCACCACGGTCGAGGCCCATTTTGGACAAACTGCGACACTGGGTGCTCAAACGGCCACCGTATAAACCTATCAATTTACTCAGGTATTCCCTATAATGCCCTCGCGCACTACTTTAAAGATCGTTACTGATTTTGCCGCCGCACATACACTGCGCGATTACCCGGGTTCATGCAGCCGTATGCATGGACACAACTGGAAGGTTGAGGTCGAGGTCATGGCAACAACATTGGACAAGGTCGGCATGGTGCTTGATTTCAAGCTTATCCGTCAGGCAACCAATGATGTCATCGAACAATATGACCATCAATACCTCAATGAGATTGCACCTTTCGACAAACTGAATCCAACCGCGGAAAACATTGCCGTAACGATTCATAAGGCGGTGGCAAAGCGACTCAATGATGATCGAATCAAGGTTTGCGCAACAACCATTTGGGAAACTGACCGGGCCTGCGCCCGCTACAGCGAGAATTGATTATGGATACTGCGACAGAAATAGCCGACGTACAAAATAGTACCGACAGCCGTCAACTTGCCATCAACAAGGTGGGCATTAAGGACATCAAGCACCCGATAAAAATCAGTGATCGCAGTGATGGCGAACAGCACACCGTAGCGACCTTCAATATGTACGTCAACCTGCCCCATAATTTCAAGGGCACACACATGTCACGCTTCATTGAGCTGCTGAACAGCAACAAGGGCGAGATCACCGTTGAAAGCTTTAAGGATATTCTGGCCCGGGTCAGTAAAACACTTGATGCCGAGGCGGGTCATATTGAAATGCGCTTCCCGTATTTTATCAGCAAGCCAGCACCCATCTCCGGTGTCGAGAGCATGCTCGATTATGATGTAACCCTGATCGGGGCCATTCGCAATGGCGTAACAACAATGACCATCCGTGTTGTCGTCCCGGTTACCAGTCTGTGCCCATGCTCAAAAGAGATTTCAGAATACGGCGCCCATAATCAACGTTCGCATGTCACCATTACTGCACGCACCAATGGTTTTGTCTGGATAGAAGATCTGATCGATATTGCAGAACAGGAGGCATCCTGTGAAATTTTCGGGCTACTCAAACGCCCGGATGAAAAATACGTCACCGAAAAGGCCTATGACAATCCGAAGTTTGTTGAAGACATGGTACGTGACGTTGCCCGACGTCTGAATGAAGATAAACGCATCAGTGGCTACATACTGGAATCAGAAAACTTTGAATCCATTCACAATCATTCGGCCTACGCCATGATTGAAAAAAATATGGACTAACTATAGCAAGCGTATTTATAGTAAATAATCACTGATAAATAGTATAAGACGACTGATTGTCATTTCTACAAAAGCCCCTGACCACCAGAACCGTCTTCCACTTCCCTGGCCTGGTGCAACCATTGAGAAAAGGCCGGTGGAAGATCCACCATAAACCCCATCGTTGGCCAGTTGTTATTATTCGCCATCACATTGATCTCTTCAATGCGATTTTCTGTTAGCGGGTGCGTATTAAAAAACTCCGGCGTGATTAGTCCCGTCTTCTCATGCTGTTGCTGTAGTAAACGAAAGACTTCGCCGGCACCACCAATATGCCCATAAACACGCGCCAGGGCCTGCAGGGCTATGGCATCTGCCGCACGCTCCTGATCACGACTAAATTTAAGGGCCGTTAACAATCCTGCCTCACCCAGAACATCCGTGACAATATCGTTGCCCGCACCACCATTGAACATCGCTATCGCTGTGCCAATAACCACTGCCCTGCCAAGGCCCTTAATGGGATGGCGCAGCTTGATATGGGCAATTTCATGGGCAATGACCATGGCCAGCGTATTTTCATCCGGCACGATATCCAGGAGGCCTCGAAACACAACGATCTGACCACCCAGGGTGGCAAAGGCATTAATACTGTCACTATCAACATAATGGACCTTTACCGTCATCCCTTCAGGAAGACCCTGAACAGCCGCCAGGCGTCCGGCTAATGTCTGCAGATAATTCTCAATGGCCTGAGCCTCAGGTTGCTCATCAGATTTCTGCAGGGCAACAATCTTCAACTCGGCACTAAACGGGACATAAGAGGCAAGGAACTCGGCCAGCACACCGAGGATCAGCACTAGCGACAGGAAAAACAGCAGCACACCCACAACAAGGAGAAAAAACTCCTTAAGCGGGTGCTCTTTACTATAATTGATGCCCTCCGGAATCTCAGGATTGCTGTAATTCAACAGCCGCTCCATTACCGGCAGATGGAATAATTGCGGTACCATAAGCCAGGACTTCGATAGCACCAATCTTTCTTTTACGACCCTTGGATATACTGGCCGTCTCCAGTTTTATATTAAAGACCATCTCCGCCCCCAGCCCCCGGGCCTCCTCTTTCATACGCAAAATGGCCTCACGTCGGGCGCGATCCAGCAAGCTCTCATAAGACTTGACCCTGCCACCTATGAGATTTCGCAGCCGAGCCAGGAAACGTTTGAAATAATCCACCGAGACCACAACACTACCGGAAACCAGCCGTGTCCTGGGAGGTGGTAATTTTGCCGGTGGGAACCTGGCGGCAATCACAGGTAAATTACGAAACTCTTTTTCCCGCGCAATAATCGAACGAAAATGACGTTGCTCAGCATAACGACCAAAGCCATAACCCAGCCCCAGTAACACCAGAAATATAATCAGATCCGACATGACCTATTCCAGCACCACCGCAGTACCATAGGCAAACAATTCAGCCGCTCCCTGCGCCACACTGGAGGTAGAGAAACGAATATTAAGCACCGCATTCGCACCAATGGCCTCGGCCTGCGCCACCATACGCTCCAGTGCCTGCTCCCGGGATTCCTGTAATAACTCGGTATAACCCTTTAACTCACCACCAAAGATATTTTTCAAACTGGCCATCAAATCGCGACCAACATGCTTGGCACGAACAGAACTACCCTGCACCAGGCCATAATGCGTCACTATCTTTTTCCCCGGGACAATCTCGAGATTTGTTAACAACATTGTCATATTTATACCCTTCTGATGTTGAACACCACAATAACAGAACGCACTCAAATCAGGACAGAACCATCCTATCCAAACGGGATATCGGCAAGACCACATTAAAATCAAGCCGTTAGCGAACAATCAAGCTCTACCATCTAGGCGTAATCATTTCAAGATTTATGCCGATAAAACGGATATCGGTATATTAATTACAATAAACACCTGACTCAAGGAAGGACAGCACATGGATAACACTCAACCCCTCTCTACCGCCAGCAGTCCTGATCTGGACTGGAGCCAGATTCGCGAAACCGTCGCTCTTTTGAATCTGGCAGTGGCACGAATAGAATACTCGATGCGTGACGGTAATGATTCGGTAGATACCTTAACCGACTGGTTCACCACCATGGTGCAAAACATGCAGGTTATAGAAACGGCCTCTGAAGACCTTGAAGACAGTGAAGCCAAACAGGCTATACAAAATAATTCCAAGGCTGCCGCTGAACATGTTCAGTCCGCCATAATTGCCTTTCAGTTTTATGACAAGCTGACACAACGTCTTGCCCATGTATCCAAGAGCCTGAGTTCATTAACGGCACTGGTTTCTGACCCTCAACGTCTTTATGTCCCCTATGAATGGAGCGGACTACAGACCATGATTAAATCCAAATACACGCTGGACTCAGACAAGAAAATGTTCGATGACATCATGAATGGCATGAGCATAGAGGATGCCCTGCAGGAAGGGATTGAACATGCCAAACAGCAACCCAGCGGTGATATCGAGCTGTTTTAGTAAACGCCCAACAACCGAATAAACTCAGGGACTATAATTCCAGCAACGGGAAAATAACAACCAGTAGCTGTAACACCAACCAGGCATAAAGCGCGGCAATCACATCATCCAGCATAATGCCAAAGCCACCATCAACACGCCGGTCAGCCAGACTGATCGGCCAGGGTTTAAAAATATCGAAAATCCGAAACAGGATAAACCCTAAAACAATCCACAACCAGCCCTCGGGGGCTGCCGCCATGGTCAGTAGATAACCAACGATCTCATCCCAAACAATACCACCATGATCATGGACACCGATATCACGGGCCGTCACATGACACAACCATATCCCGGCTAATAACATAGCAACAACCACTAGCAGATATAGCGATAATGACAACGGTGCTAACAGCAAATAAACAGGGATCGCAGCCAGGGTACCAAAGGTACCCGGGGCAAACGGCATAGCGCCGGAGCCGCAACCAAAGGCCAAAAAATGCCAGGGATTACGCCAGATACTTTTGGGAAGATTATTATTAAGCTTCATAGTTCATTTTCTTATCAGCAAGCCAGGTATTAGTTACAGTTTTATAGGTCTCAGTGAAGGGTTAGGAGTTAGAGGTAAGTTTCTAACAAACCACCCTCACTCCTCACTCAAAAAAAATGATCAAACCCCGAACATTGCGGCTGATAGGCATTGCCCTGCTTATCACGACAACGGACACCATCACCCTCTTCAATGCCCCCAATACAATGATATGTTGCCTGACTGTCCAGATCATGACAACGATCTAAGGGCACGGAAAAACACAGTTCATAATCATCGCCACCAGACAGTTGAAACGATAATAATTTTTCCTCATTGAGCAGGCCTTGATCCAACAGGGCCTGAGCACAGGCCGAAAAGGCCGGGGAACGTGGCAATTCGCCAACATTAATAACCGCACCTACCTGACTGGCCGTGCAGACATGCCCCAAATCAGCCAACAAACCATCAGAGATATCAATTGCACTACTCGCCAGCTCACGTAGCCCAACACCCTCATTAATCCTTGGTTCCGGGCGGTCCAGTCTGGCCATTAACAAACGTCCGTAAGGTTGCGGCAAATCAATCTGCTGCTGACGACACCACAAGGCCAGACCCGCCTCACCAACGGTATCCGTCAAATAAAGCATATCGCCCGGCCTGGCGCCATTACGACCCAGGGCCTGTTTTACAGGAACAAAACCATGCAACTGCACCGTCATCGACAAAGGTCCACGACTGGTGTCCCCGCCAACCAATTCCACATCAAAACGGGAGAGCATTTCAAACAGCCCGTTACTGAATTCACGCAACCAGTCGGCCTTAACCTCGGGCAAGGTCAATGACAAGGTTGCCCAGGCTGGCTCGGCACCGGTTGCCGCCATATCACTGAGATTAACGGCAGCGGCCTTCCAACCAATGGAATAAGGGCCACTGTGCTGATCAAAATGAACCCCATCAACCAGGGTATCCATGGAAATTGCCAACGCCATGCCAGCCGGCGGCTGTAAAATAGCCGCATCATCACCAATACCGATTATTACATCATCGCGAACCGATATGCGCCGGGAAAAATATTCTCGAATTAAATCAAACTCGGATATCGGCACCGTCACAGGCCCTCACTTATGATGTAAAAATGATCTTTATAGCGTGAAACAGTTCTGGAAAAGTGATGCACTCAAGCTTATTTCTAAGTCCTAAGTCCTAAGTCCTATTTTTTATCAGCATTCTCAATCGGACGCAGACTTTTAGCCAGTTTATCGAGAATACCATTGATATATTTATGACTGTTCTCGCTGCCAAAAAGCTTGGCAAGCACAATACCTTCATTGATGACAACCCGATACGGCACATCAATATGGTTGATAAACTCACAGACACCAAGACGCAAAATGGCCAGCTCAACCGGATCAACCGTCGTCAAACTTCTATCCAGAACCGGAGCAATAACATCATCCATATCCGCTGTGTGATGCACCACCTGCTGCACCAGCGCATTGAAATAAACTTCATCAATACGACGACGATCTTTTTCCGGCACAAAATACTGATCCACCGCCTGATCATCAAGCTTATTTAACTGCCATTGGTATATGGCCTGCACAGCATAACGGCGGGCCAGACTACGCGCATGACTCATGATTGATTATCCCTTTAGACTAGCCTGGCCGATAAGCCAGACGAACAACAAGTATATCTGTGTATTAATTTCAGACGCTGGAATCAGGCACCAATATTGCGTAGCAGGTTAACCATTTCAATCGCGGTCAACGCGGCATCACCGCCCTTGTTACCGGCCTTGGTTCCAGCCCGTTCAATGGCCTGCTCAATGGTATCCACCGTCAGGACACCGAAACTGACCGGCACATCCGTCTGCATAGCTACTTCAGCCAGCCCACGACTACAACTGCCCGCGACATAATCAAAATGGGGTGTACCACCACGGATGACCGCACCCAGGGCAATAATGGCATCATAGCCACCCTTACTGACAAGTTGTTTACACACCATTGGCAACTCAAAGGCACCCGGTACATAAATAATTTCAATATCCTTGTCGGCCACCCCATGACGCTGAAGGACATCAACCGCCCCCTTCACCAGCTGCTCAACAATAAAACTGTTAAAGCGGGCAGCCACCAGTGCAAAACGCATATTCTGCGTCGAAAAGTCACCTTGAATTGTCTTGAAATCCGGCATGTTCACTTCCTGACTTATGATTTAACCGCGTATTGTACTTTATTAACGTCAATCACAGCATAAATATTCAATTATTTCGAGTCCAAAACCCGATAATGCATTCAACTTCAACGGCGTGCCCAACACCCGCATCCGTCGCACACCCAAATCGAGTAATATCTGCGCCCCTACACCATAACCACGCAACTCACGACTAGCCTCTGGCTGAGGTAATTCAACACCACGCTCACGCATCTGCAATTCAGTCATACGTCGAATCAATACGCTCGCATTGTCGTGACCACGAAGCACAACAATCACACCATGACCCTCTGCGGCGACCCGCTGCATAGCCGCACGCAACGGCCAAGGACCATCGGAAAAATCGGCCATCAGATTGTCACTAAACGCATCCTCCATATGGACACGCACCAATGCCTCACTCTGTTCTTCCGGCTGGCCATACACCAGCGCCCAGTGTAATTGATCTGCCACAATATCCTGATAGGCATACAGGGTGAAATCACCCCACGCTGTCGGCAATGGACATTCAGAAACCCGTTCGACCGTTTTCTCATGTTCTATTCGATACTGAATCAAATCAGCAATGGTGCCAATCTTCAAACCATGCTCGGCGGCAAAAATTTCCAACTGCGGACGCCGTGCCATGCTGCCATCATCATTTAAAATTTCGACGATGGCACTGGCGGGAACCTGCCCGGCCAGACGCGCCAGATCACTACCGGCCTCGGTATGTCCGGCCCGAGTCAACACCCCCCCAGGCTGCGCCATCAATGGAAAGATATGCCCAGGTTGAACCAGGTCCTGCGGCCCGGCATCCACCGCCACCGCCGCCAACACTGTAGCGGCTCGATCAGCCGCCGAGATACCCGTCGTAACACCCGTAGCGGCCTCAATAGAAACGGTAAAGTTGGTCATATGCTTGGCATCGGTACCACTGACCATCAAGGGAAGGTTTAATTGCTCACAATGCTCTCGCGTCAATGTCAGACAGATCAAACCACGACCATAACGAGCCATAAAATTAATGTCATCGGCCTTAACAAAGGACGCGGCCATAATCAGGTCACCCTCGTTTTCACGATCCTCATCATCAACAAGAATCACCATCCGACCCTGTCGGATGTCTCCTATCAACTCTTCAGTCGTATTCAACAACATGGTAGTAAATAATAGATCTAGGAATTTTCAGATGACGGGCCAAAGCCCGTACGCTGTAGCAATGAAGAATCAATGGCCAATGTGGCATCCGCACTGCCGAGCATGCGTTCCAGGTAACGGGCAATAATATCCACTTCGATATTCACACGATGTCCCGTTTGATATTGGTTAATAATCGTCTGTTCCTGCGTATGGGGAATAATATTAACGCTGAAGTGATTACCCGTCACTTCATTCACCGTCAAACTAACACCATCAATACAAATCGAGCCCTTGCTCACAATATAACGACTCAAGGCCTCCGGCACCGTAAAATCAATCCGGCGTGAATTACCCTCATCACGACAGGCACTAACTGTGGCAATACCATCAACATGCCCACTAACTAGATGACCACCAATACGCGTGGTCGGCAACAAGGCCTTTTCCAGGTTGACACTGTGACCCGCTACCAATTCGCTAAAGGTCGTACATGACAGGGTTTCACCCGACACGTCCGCATCAAAGCCCTGCCCCTGCAAGGCCACTACCGTCAAACAGACACCATTAATGGCAATACTGTCACCAAGTTTAACATCACCGAAATTCAGCTTGTCACTAACAACGGTCATACGGACATCATCCGCACGTGATGCCACCGATGCTATTTGCCCTACTGCCTCTACGATTCCTGTAAACATGCTGTCATCACTCTATAATTTTCAATCTATTTAATCCGCCAAGATCAGGGTTAAAAGATCAATATTGCTAACCTGATTTGGGCGCTACGCGGGCACTAATACGCCAATCCCGACCCACCGCTCGAATATCGCTAATTTCGATATCAACACATTGTGCCATATTTGTCAGCCAAGGTAGATCAAAAAGCCCCCGCGCTGCATTACCCATCAATTTGGGCGCCATATAGATAACCAGTTCATCAATCAAACCCGCACTAAGCATGGCCCCACTCAAGGTCGCCCCGGCCTCCAGCAACACCTCATTCAGCTCATATCCGGCCAAGGCTTGCATCAATGCCATTAAATCAATACGTTGAGTTTTATCCATGGGCAGGGTCAGCAATGACAACTGGGCGGCAACCAAGCTCGGTGCCGCCAGCGTCGATGTCGCCCACAACACCTTCCCCGGCACCTGTAACAGACGAGACTCTGCGGGTAAACGGGCATGACTATCCACAACAATACGCAGGGGTTGACGTAGAGAGCCATCCATCAGCAGGCCCGATTCATCAACCACGCCAGGATCACACGCTATGTTACGCACGGTCAGAGCCGGATCATCGGCCAGCACCGTACCAATACCGGTCATAATTGCCGAGCTAGCGGCACGTAAATGCTGAACATCCTGACGTGCCGCCGTCGATGTAATCCACTGGCTTTCACCCGTGGCCAATGCCGTTCGTCCATCCAGGCTCATCGCCAGCTTACAGCGCACCAATGGCCGACCACCACTCATCCGCGCAATAAAACCCGCATTCAATGCCTCGGCCTCGGCCTGCCCCGGCCCCACAACAACCTCAATACCGGCCTCACGCAGACGCGTCAAACCCATGCCCGCAACCAGCGGATTGGGATCCTGCATGGCAACCACGACTCGCCGTATACCGGCGCTAATTAATGCCTCAGTACAGGGACCGGTGCGGCCCTGATGACAACAGGGCTCCAACGTTACATAGGCCGTGGCGCCACGTACGCGCCCACTATTTACTTCACCGCCGGGCACTAGCGCCTGCTGCAAGGCATTGATTTCGGCATGTGCTGTACCGGCCTGATGATGCCAGCCAGAACCCAGCACCTCACCATCACGAACAATAATGCAACCAACGCGGGGATTAGGGTCTGCGGTGAAATAACCTCTACGAGCTAGGCGAAGCGCCTGCGCCATAAACCCCTGATCAAGTACATCCATCAGCTGGGTTTATTGTTATGCCCTGCCAACAGGGTCACAGAGTCGGCAAGGTCAATCATATCATCACGCCGCAAACGTTCAATTTCCTCCTGAAAGGCACTGACATCCTGAAAACTACGATAAACCGAGGCAAAACGAACATAGGCAACCTCATCCAGGCGACGTAATTCTTCCATTACCCATTCACCCAGCATCTGGGATGACAATTCACGCTCACCACAGGTATGCAAGCGATGCTTAATGCGATTGATCGCCGAATCGATATCATCACAGGTCACTGGTCGCTTTTCCAGTGCCCGTGCAAAACCGCGCTTGAGCTTTTCCTCATCAAACGGCTCATGCTTGGCATCACTCTTGATGATGCGCGGCAATGCCAGCTCGGCTGTTTCAAAGGTCGTAAAACGCTCATTACAGTCCTGGCATTCACGTCGTCGCCGCACCGAGGCGCCAGCGCTGGCCAGGCGCGAATCAACGACCTTTGTATCATCGGCCTCGCAAAATGGACAGCGCATCATCGATACCCGTTATAAAAATTATTTAGCATAAGAAAAGATTTGACCTTAATTCACCATGCGATGGATTGGAAACCCTAATCCGTCGCGTGGTAAAAAAACGCCTTATCAACCCCTGTGCTATTCAGGATAAACAGGAAAACGCGCACAAATTTCCAACACCTGCTGCTTCACCCTGTCTATAGCCTGGGTATTATTAACATCATCAAGAATATCGCACATCCAACCCGCCAGTTGCTCAACCTCAGCCACACCAAAACCACGCGTCGTCACTGCCGGTGTACCGACACGAATACCGCTGGTCACAAAGGGTGATTGCGGATCATTCGGCACACTGTTTTTATTGATGGTAATATTGGCAGAACCCAGCGCGGCATCGGCATCCTTACCGGTAAAATCCTTACCAATAAAATCGACCAAAAACAGATGATCATCGGTACCACCAGAGACAATTTTGTATCCCCGATCAAGGAATACCGCAGCCATGGCCTTAGCATTATCCATCACCTGCTGCTGATACTGTTTGAACTCCGGCAACAGAGCCTCTTTGAAGGCCACGGCCTTACCGGCAATTACATGCATCAATGGACCACCCTGGGTGCCAGGAAAAACCATCGAGTTCAGTTTCTTTTCAATATCGACATTACTACGTGCCAAAATGATGCCACCACGCGGACCACGCAGAGTTTTATGCGTTGTTGATGTAGTGATATCAGCAATCTGAACCGGATTCGGGTACAGACCCGCCGCTACCAGACCGGCGACATGGGCTATATCAACAAATAAATAGGCACCCACCTTATCAGCAATATCACGCATACGCTGCCAGTCAACTACACGTGAATAGGCACTAAAACCACCAACAACCATCTTTGGCTTATGTTCCAGCGCCAGCGCCTCCATCTCATCATAATCAATCTCACCGGTATCCGTATTCAAACCATATTGCACGGCATTAAAAATCTTACCAGAGAAATTAACCCTGGAACCATGCGTCAGATGACCACCATGGGCCAGGCTCATACCAAGAATGGTATCGCCCGGCTGTAACAAGGCAAGATAAACAGCGGCATTGGCCTGTGAACCCGAATGCGGCTGAACATTTGCATAATCGGCACCAAACAACTCCTTCGCCCGATCAATGGCCAACTGCTCGACAATATCAACATGTTCACAACCGCCATAATAACGCTTGGCTGGATAGCCTTCGGCATATTTATTCGTCAGCACTGAACCCTGGGCCTGCATGACGCGCGGACTGGTATAGTTTTCTGATGCAATCAGCTCAATATGCTCCTCCTGGCGTCTTTCCTCACCCTGAATAGCATTCCACAATACATCATCAAACCCGGCAATCGTCATATCCGCTTTAAACATTCAGCACCTCTAAACACTCATTAAGTAATAAAAAACTGTTTTACACTATATATAAACTGCACCATAGCGGATACATAACGGCACTAAAAAAACAGGAGCGCCAAAGTTCCGTCACTTGCCACCTTCGTAACTTATTGTTTTATAAGTAAAATATAATTATAACCCGCAAACACCACAATAATATGCTAAAATCTGGGTTGCACATCATAACACAACACTGTGATTTGCGGAGAGCGTCGGCTGCCGGCCTCTTAACACTAACGTTAGTGTAACCAACCTTACAATAAACGGAAGCGGATTCGTGGCTGACAGCACACCAAACTCGTCAAACAGTCCGGCTGTAAGCTGTTTGCTTACAATCCTCGAGCCTTTACTGCAATCACCCAGCGGTAAGGCTGTATTTCATCACGTTTCACTCCTGCTTGAAAATATACAAACCGCATCTTCCGATACACAAAATGCCAACACCGACCTGCTGCGTGAATTACTCGATATCCTGGCCAACTATGCGCCTGCAGATACACCATTACAGACACACCTGCAGTTAATGCGCCTGCACCTGAGCAACCCACTTAATGCCACTGAATTAAACCAGTTACGCACAACCATCCGTAATATTGTCCAGCAGTCCAGCTTACCGGCATCGCCGCCATTACGAGATAAAATTGACCAGTCAATAAACCAACTGACAGCGCATTACGATCACCGCCAGACCGAAAGTACGCCTGCGGCAGGCGTACCGGTACAACAATCACCGCTACAACCCCCGACCAGTAACTCCAGGGACAACACTCCAGCCGATAATAATGACGACCAGCGTGTCGATCTGGCCTACCGCCGCCATCTGGATGACAAGCGGGATCGTATTCAGAATATCCAGAAAACACTGGGCGAACAGGTCAACGCCGTCATCAAACAGAACGAGGAGTTTGGCGTTCTCCTTGAAGTCGAATATGAAACCTTACGTCACAGCAGCAGCACTACTGAGTTACATAGCCTGCGCCAGACCTTGACCAATGAGGTTGAAAAACTGCTCAAAGGCAACCACAGCCTGGCCTCAAAACTCGATAAGGCAAAGAATTATCTAAAAATCATCGAGTCCGAGGGCCAACACCTTAATGATGAATTGACTCGGGTACACATCCTTAGCCTGACAGATGACCTGACCGGGCTATCTAATCGTCGCGCATTCATGCGCCGACTGGAGGATGAGGTGTCAAGAGTTCAACGCTATGGCTCGCCCTTATCGTTAGCCCTGATCGACATCGATTTTTTCAAGAGCATCAACGACAAGCTGGGACATCCCGCTGGTGATGTGGTGCTACGAACCTTTTCACACAACATTCTTTCAATCTTTCGCCACCACGATATGGTCTCACGCTATGGCGGCGAAGAATTCGCCATCCTGCTACCCAACACCGATATTGAAGGCGCACACAGGGCCCTGGAAAAGGTTAAGGCACGCACCTGCAAGAGTCATTTTCAGATTAATGAGGACACCCTGCCAATGCCGACTTTCTCTGCCGGTGTAGCCCTGTACAAGCCAGGTGAAACCCCTGGTGATCTGATTGAGCGAACGGATAAGGCTCTCTTTAGAGCCAAAAACAAGGGGCGCAACCGTATAGAAAAGGCGCCTATTGACACATCAGAAAAAAGCAAAGATTCAGGGTAAAGAAGTCCTAAGTCCTATTTTAAGGCCTGTCATCCAGGGCTTCACCCTCTTTCTCAACAGGCATCAAGTCTGCCTTACTCACACCCAGAAACAATACCGATGCGCTGGCGACGTAGATCGACGAATAGGTACCGACAAAGATACCAACGATCAAGGCGGTGGCAAAGCCATGAATAATTTCACCACCAAAGATAAACAATGCGACCAGTACCATCAGCGTCGTCAATGATGTAATTATGGTTCGCGACAACATCTGGTTGATAGCCACATTCATAACATCCTCGGGACCGGCCTTGCGCATCCTGCGAAAATTTTCACGAATTCGATCAAACACCACGATGGTATCGTTCAATGAATAACCAATCACCGCCAGGATGGCCGCCAGCACCGATAAATCAAACTCGATTTGCAATATCGAGAAAAATCCAATCGTGATAATAACATCATGAACAAGGGCCATGACGGCACCCAAGGAAAAACGCTTCTCAAAACGTAGTGACACATAAATCAAAATACCAATCAGGGCATAAAGCATGGCCAGCCCACCATCCTCGGTCAGCTCTTCACCTACCTGAGGGCCGACAAACTCGACTCGACGCATTTCAAGCTGATCAGGATAGGCCTTATATAAGGCCTCAAGGACACTGGTACTAATCTCTGCGCTGCTAAGCTCACCACGCGGTGCCAGACGAATCAGAACATCCTTCGCCGTACCAAAAGATTGCACAATGGCGTCATCAAAACCGGCACCCTGCAATACCGTACGTACCTCGGATGGGTCAACAGCCGTTTGATAGCCAATTTCAACCAGCGTGCCACCGGTAAAATCAACACCAAAATTCAAACCACGCGTCACAATAGAGGTCAATGATACGGCCATCAACAATAGCGATAATATTACCGCCAGGCGATGCTTGGCCATAAAATCGATAGTCGTTTCCCGTTTAAAAATCTGCATAATCCCGCAAAATCCCGTTATTTAAATCTCTAAAAAGCCTGAGCAATCAGATCGAAAGTTTTTCCACTCGACGACCACCATATATCAAGTTAATGACCGCTCGGGTGCCCATAATGGCAGTAAACATTGAGGTTAAAATACCAATCATCAAGGTAATGGCAAAGCCCTTAATGGGCCCGGTACCAAAACCATATAAAACCACTGCGGCAATCAAGGTCGTGATATTGGCATCGGCGATAGTCGATAAGGCCTTATCATAGCCGGCACTAATACTGGCCTGCGGCGAATTACCATTACGTAACTCTTCACGAATACGTTCAAATATCAGCACATTGGCATCAACGGCCATACCCACGGTTAAGACGATACCCGCGATACCCGGCAGGGTTAGCGTTGCTTGCAACAACGACAACACGGCCACAATCAGTACCAGATTTAACGTCAAGGCGATGTTGGCAACCAGACCAAATATCTTATACCAGACCACCATGAAGATCAGCACCAGCACAAAACCAATCACCACGGACATAAAGCCCATATTAATATTATCCTGTCCCAGGCTCGGACCAACCGTACGCTCTTCAACGATCTCAATTGGTGCAGCCAGGGCACCGGCACGCAGCAACAGGGCAAGCTTGCGGGCCTCCTCAGTACTGTCCAAACCGGTAATCTGGAAACGCTTACTAAACTGGCCACGAATAGTCGCGACATTAATTACTTCCTTGGTTTCCTTACTGGTTTTAATCTTTTTGCCATCAATGATTCGCGTCGTAACCTTGCGCTCAATAAAGACCACGGCCATAGGCTTACCAATATTATCCCGCGTCGTAACATTCATCTTACGCGCACCCTTACTATCGAGCGAGATATTGACCATTGGCGACCCATTTTGCGAATCGATACCCGACGATGCATCAATGATCTGATCACCAGTCACAATAATCCGTTTCTTCAACAGCACCGGATTCCCATCTCGCTCATAATACAAACGAGAGCCAACAGGAACACGGCCGGCAACGGCGTCCTGGGCATCATTCACATCATCGGCCAGACGAAACTCCAGCGTTGCCGTCGCGCCCAGGATATCCTTGGCTCGGGCTGGATCCTGTACCCCCGGTAACTGGATAACAATACGATTATCGCCCTGACGTTGAATAACCGGCTCAGCAACACCCAGTTCATTTACGCGTTTACGTAAGGTCAGGATATTCTGTTGTATAGCAAAATTACGGGCCTCACGAATATCCTGGTTCGACATAGTCACGCGCAAGAGTATCCCTGCGCTATCGACCGTCTTAAGCTGTAAACCAGCATACTCACGACCAATCAATGTACGCGACTTATCACGATCAGGTTCATCACGAAACTTGATCTCAATACCACCGCCGGCCATACGTACAATCGATAAATAACGAATTTTTTCACCACGGAGCGCAGAGCGCAGATCACTAACATAACGCTCATCGGCCTGACGCATGGCCGCATCCATATCCACTTCCATCAGAAAATGAACACCACCACGTAGATCCAGCCCCAGATACATCGGATCGGCATTGATACCCGCCAACCAATCCGGGGTTGCCGGCACCAGATTCAAGGCGGCGATAAAATCATCACCCAAAGCATCAACAATAACCGTCTGGGCCTGTAACTGATCCCCGGTCGTATTGAACTTAACCACCAAACCCTGTGGCAACTGCTCCATTGCCGCAACATCAATACCCGAACCCTTAAGCACATTGGCAATACTGGCCTGGGTAGCCTCATCAATAGCCGCGCCGCGCACGGCCGTTACCTGAACAACCGGGTGTTCCCCATACAGATTGGGTAAAGCATAGACCGCACCAATGATTACGGTGATAGCAATAAGCAGATATTTCCACATCGGATACTGATTCATAATATTACCAGGCTGGCGCCAACGCCTATGTTAGAGATGGTTTTATAATTCATCGTGAATTAACGAAATAAAAATCAAGATTTCATTGTACCCTTAGGCATCATCGAGCCAATGGCACTACGCTGAACCTTAACTGATACACCTTCAGCTATTTCCAGGGAAATGAAACTTTCATCCAGCTTCGTAATACGGCCTAACAGACCGCCATTGGTCACAACCTCATCGCCCTTGGCCAATGACTCGGTCATCTTCTTATGTTCCTTACCACGCTTGATCTGAGGACGTAGTAACAGGAAATAAAAAATAACAAAAATCAGTACCAATGGAATCAGGCTACCAAAACCCGGCTCAGCAGCCGCATCACCAGCAGCGGCCATAGCATCAGAAATAAACAGACTCATTACTCAACCTCATCGCAGATATTCAATTCATTCATGGCCCCATTCCTTCCCCTGCAATCCCAGACGATAAAATTGACCATACACAGCTGCCGGATATTAGCACAGCATGGAGGCCATGCCCATCGTGATACTCAACTGGCCATTCAAAGACCTGTTAAGAGCGCTGCGCATAAAAATTAGTAACAAACGCCGCCAACTGCCCCGCGCCTATCGCTTCGCGCAAACCTTTCATAAGAGATTGATAATAAAAGAGATTGTGAATCGTATTGAGGCGAGCCCCCAAAATTTCATTGGTGCGCTGCAAATGACTCAAATAGGCACGACTATAGTTTTGACAGGTATAACAGCCACAGGTCTCATCCAGCGGCCGGATATCATCCCTGTACTGACTATTACGAATACGAATAACACCCTGATTAACAAATAAATGACCATTACGGGCATTGCGGGTCGGCATAACACAATCGAACATATCAATGCCCCGGCACACGGCCTCAACGATATCTTCCGGTTTACCAACGCCCATCAGGTAACGCGGCTTATCGGTCGGCAGACGCGGCGCGGTGTGCTCAAGGATACGTAGCATATCGGACTTGGGTTCACCCACCGACAGACCACCGATGGCATAGCCATCAAAACCGATACCCTCCAGTCCACACAACGATTGCTCGCGCAATTCCTCGTACATACCGCCCTGCACGATGCCAAACAACGCGGCATTATGATCACCATGAGCCACACGACTACGTTCAGCCCAACGCAGTGATAACTGCATCGATATCTCCGCCTCCTCATAGGTAGCCGGATAAGGTGTGCATTCGTCAAATATCATAATGACATCAACGCCCAGATCCTGTTGCACAGCCATCGACTCCTCCGGCCCCATGAAGACCTTG
>Ga0316190_10000737_pt1 | contig 23009 bp, 15 predicted proteins | sample Eddworburrow2_MG_FD_204929 | JGI IMG/M metagenome (GOLD analysis project Ga0316190, IMG submission 204929) | Coastal sediment microbial communities from Maine, United States - Eddy worm burrow 2 | ecosystem: Environmental > Aquatic > Marine > Coastal > Sediment | place: USA: Maine | collected... | reverse complement strand
TAAACAAGGTGAACACGCTGAAGGTGACTTGTTTGTATCTCCTACCAAAGCATCTAAGTACTGTGGAGCTCTTATCTGTGTTCCTAGTGCTCAATTACTTGTTGGGACGTTAATACCAAACAAAAAAACCGCGGTTATGGCTCACGCGGTACTAAAGATTACGTCTGATATTGTGATTGATGATCTTACACTAGATAACGGTATTGAAAACAGAGATCATCATCTATTTGGTGTCCCTACCTACTTCGCTGATCCTTACTCTCCATGGCATAAACCTCATGTTGAGAACAACATTGGTCTTCTTCGTAAATGGTTCATTCCTAAGAAAACTAACTTGAAGCTTGTCTCTGAATCTCAGCTTCAAGAGTACCTTCATATCCTTAATTCTAAGTATCGTAAATCTCTTGGCTACAAGTCTGCTTATGAAGTCGCTTATGAACGTGGTATTATATCAAAAATACCTGACTTACGTCAGGTCACTTATATCAATTAGTTGCATCTCACTAGACAATTTACCACCTTTCTCTCTCTTTTAAACTCTAGAAACAAACTTTAAATTCAGATAACTCTTACTTCTTATAGGTATATAAATAATAATTATAATTTTCTACCAAAGTAACCTTAAACCACCACGATACAAAGAAATACAGACTCATAAACATTTATAAATCAAGCTTGTATTATAATTTTATTGAGTCAAAAGCAAGTCTATCGTATATTGTATTGATTATAAAAAGTATATTTACCAAACACAGGACTCACAATACTTGAAGTTGATTACTGAATACCCAACAATACCATACCTCAAATAAAACCTTTGACGGTATGTTTTTATTGTGTTGGTAATATTCAAATTTTATTTTTATAGATGTATTTTTTAAATTTAATACTATTTATCTGTATTATCTTTCCATTTAATAAACTGATATTCTCCAGATAAAGGGAAACTTGGAGGTGGAGCAAACGTAAGAAATGGATCATACGTAGTCAAAGTACTGATATAACCAGAAGAAGGTTGTTGAGAACTGTTTACCCATCTCCACGTCCAAATAGTATTTGTAATAATTGATCCATAGAGACTAATACTGTTACGTAAATGGTATGGAGAGTAAGAAGACGGATAGTAATTCCTGAAAACATGACCCTTTTGAGCAAGAAGTACAGCATTAATTTCAAGGTTGTCTGGTGCCATATAAAGAGGTACTAAGATATTTTTTTGAGCCATAATACCTAGTACATCTGTTCCATCTTTGGCTGTATATAATAAGTCTCCTCCTATATATACACTAGTATTTGTATTAGGGATATCTGGTAAAACCGCTGTAGCTAAAGTAATACGTCCTCGCACGTCACCATTTACCCAAACGTCATCTTCAACAAAAATTATAGTTGACGTCGACGAAAGAGAATAGCTTTGAATAAATGATTCACTTAGGATATCATAGGAGTCAGTAATCCACTGATCACCATCGTAACTACTAACAGGAGACTCTAAAGAGTCTACCTGATAAAGATCTAATGAGCTATCTGCTTGAAAAACTATATGATAACCAAGACCAGATGGTGGAAGATAGATACCGTTGTTTTGTGCTTGAGACTTAAGCTCAGCCATATCAACCGTAAGAACATTAAAATCAATATTTGAGTCAGGAAATTCCCAAAGTGCAGGATTACCTCCAGAACCCCAAATCCCTGGCTTAGTTTGATTATTACAACCATGTATTGGATCACAAATATATGTAGTGACAGCTGAGGCGAGTGTAGAGTAGTGTTCTCCATCCATACGAATTCCACCATTACTGTGTATTGGTCCATGTAATTCTTCGTTTTCACCAAACCAAGTACTAGAATTAGTAAGAAAAGCAAAATCAGACAATGTGGGTCGTCCATATTGAACCTCAACAGTGCGTGTGGCACCTGGCTCTTGTAGTGTCCATCCTGTAGATTTTATTCCTACAACATTTGAGTATTCGCTTGGAGGAGTGACTTCAAGACTAAATTGCCCTATATTACCTCCAAATGGATCACCATAATCATGAACATAGGGACCAGGGAGACCTGTATTATCCATATAATCAGATGGATCATGAGCTAAATGCCAACGATAATAGTTAATTCCAGCCTCTGCTATATGTAAAGCTAGTTCTTTAGATATTTTTTTATTAGTTAATTTGTATTGAGCTAAACTATAGGACACTAGTCCAGCTGTAATTACCAAAAAAATAGATGTAAACACTAGCGTATACATAAGTATTGAACCTTGGGTGGTAACTCTTTTTATTTTAATAAGCATCTTAAGAATTATAAATTATCTTTTAGATTTCTAAGGTGAACACTTGACTCTAAATCAAAGTCTACAGGGGCTCTTTCGGGGAAAACATTTATCTTAAGATAAACTTTAACAAGTTTTGGTTCGGTGGGGTCAGCTGGAGTAGACAGAGGGTTGTTTATAGTATCCGCAGGCCAGTCCCCGTTATAATAGCTAAAAATTGGAGTAGTTGAGGTGTTTCTAACATATTGTGATATTGTATTTATTCGTTCATCAGTGAACAAATAACTAGTTGGATCACCCGATGGTTCTATAATACCTTTACGAAAGTCTGACCCTGCTAGAAAATACCTAACTCGTTCCGTTTTATTATCCCTATCTATGTCCCCATAAAAAATAAGTTCGTTTTTATCAATAAATTCTAGGGGATAAGCACCCGTATCAGCCGCTTGAGTTTCACGTAACTCCCTAACCATGGTTTCAATACCTCGCTGTGCTTCAGCGATAGCAGTTGATTGCTCTAAAGAAAAATTAGATGTACGAAAACCTTGGCTTACAAAAACAAAGACTAGAGTAATTGCAACAACAAAAATACCCATAGCAACTAAAATTTCTATTAAAGTAATACCGTTAATATTTTTTTTAAACATAGCTGTACGGTTAGTTGGTAACATAAACCTCAAAATCATCTAGTCGTTGAGCCGAGCAATCTTCGTCAGGTATAATGACCCCTCCCATACCTATACCAGCTTTTCCTGCCCCACTATGATCAGAGTCTGTTATAGAAATAATAAGTACACTATCATCCATAGCAGATATACTATTACCCTGGAGTTTAAGAGTAACAATAGATCCGTCAGCAATACCAGGTCCATCTTCACTAATTTGTATCCATGCGCCAGCAACTCTCTTATAAATATAAGAGGTAGATTCATTCCATTTAAGGGCATACATATTATTTACATCTTGTAATCTACCAACAATAATATTTGTATCATCACTGACATCTCCGTTTATTTGAAGAACACGTACTTCATAATCTGCACTTAACATGGTGTTATTTGTTTGATATAACGCTCCCTCACTACCACCACATGTATAACGCCTTAAGAAATCGTTAGTATCTGTTAATTTTGTACTAAGAGTAGCTGAACCTACTCCGATAATGTGCGTCCAACCTGATCCTAAATCTGGAATATGCAGTGAAAGTTCCATATTCGATACATCAGAAAATGTATCCTGAAAAACAAGAACGGGAACACAATTTATGGTAGTTTGACTTGAGAAATCTTCTGATGTTCCGTTTGTATTATAAGCTTCAATCCAGTAGTAGTATGTTGTACCACATGAAAGAATAGAATCTGTATAATTTGTACTATCCATAGAGATAGTCGTAATAGGTGTACTAGGTTTAGTACTTGTTATGTCTCTAAAAACACGGTAACCATCTTCGTCAGTAGCATTATCTAACCAGTTAATAGTAATGGTAGACTCGGTAATTCCAGTAAAATCGGTGATAATAGGGGTAATAGGTGGGGTAGAGCAATCTAAAATAGTTTGACTTGAGAAATCTTCTGATGTTCCGTTTGTATTATAAGCTTCAATCCAGTAGTAGTATGTTGTACCACATGAAAGAATAGAATCTGTATATGTGACAGTGTTTGGACCCAACGAAGCAATAGGAATAGTTGGTTTTACTGTAACCGTACTTCTATATACACGATAACCAAGCTCGTTAGTAGCGTTATCTACCCAGTTAATAGTAAGGCTTGTTTCTGTTATGTTAGAAAAACTAGAGATGACTGGCGCTAAAGGAGGAGATGGTAACTGTGTACCCGATGAAGCGACAACAACTTCTGTGGTGTATCCATTTACTTCGCTAGTAAAAATAATAGGGTTTTCATCTGGTGCTGTTACGGTAACAACATAAGTTGTATTACTAAGTGGAGAAAAAAAGCTTTGTCCATGGGCAAGGGTTTCGATAGTTTCATCATAGCTTAAAAGTGTATTCTCAACTTGAACATCGACACCACCCATAGATTGATTATCACTATCTATGACAGTGATTAACAAAGAGTGATCTGAATCTTGAACTAACCCGATCTCTACTGGTTGTAAAGTGTTAGGCGTAATACTCAAAGGAATAGGTGGATCAATATAAGCAATATCATAACCAGTTTGTATTCCATCTAAGTTAAAATAATATGAATCCCACTCAATATTAGGAATGAAAATCTCTCCCAAAATATCTGTAGTACTACTGGCATGGTATTTAAGAACAGGTAATCCAGATGGACTAGTGCCTATCGTCTTAGAACCTTTTAAGTTAAAGCTTATATTTGGAATAGGAGTAGCCAAAGATAATGATCTAGAGGCTTGTGATGTATTACCAAAAGCTCCTATATTGACACGACAACCGTTTGGGAGAGGTTCATTGTTATAGTCTAAGAGTGGATCACCTCTATCTACCCCTGGCGATTGTTGAGTGGATATATCTGAAGAATTAAAAGGGTAGTAACCTGTAATACTTTGTAAATGGTAGTTATTATTAATTGGATCAACATAAAGTGGATCAAGAAGAATACGATTTGCGCCATAAATAAAACCAGCCGTACTTGTAGAGTTACCAAAATAAACATTATAGTCAGTATCAGTATTAGTGATGTTATTTCCTTGAATACCAACTAAAGTATTTGATGATAAAATGTTGTTACGTAAGTATGATCCATTAATAGAGTCTAGATAGATTCCTGTACCAGAATTACTATCTATTGTGTTAAAAATAAGTTTTGGTGAATTTGAAAATGACTCTATTTTAATTCCATCATTACCTGTTTCATATATCAAGTTATTATTAATCATGATATTATCTGACGTACCTCTTACCAAAATACCACGTCCTGCAACTCCTTGAATGAGATGAGAAGAAAGAGTAATATTATCCGAAGACCCTTCGACCAAAATACCACCACCAGTACTGCTCGTAATGGACAACCCAGTAACAGTAACCCAAGAACTACCTGAAATATAAACACCGTTAGAGATAGCATTAATAGTAGGTTGACCTGTTCCTACCCACGGTTTAATGGTGGTTGGAGATCCTGAAGTACCTGAGTGAGTTGAAGTAATATTAATATCTTCAGAGTAGGTAAGTCCGCCTTTTATATGGATTGTATCTCCATCTGAGCCAGCTATATCTTGAAGTCCCCTGGATATAGTTTGGTACGGATTACCCGGGGATCCATTACCAGTTAAATCTGATCCAGCATCACCTGATATATAAATATTAATCGATCCAATTGGTGGTCCGTTTGTTTCTTCTAAACCGAAACTAACAAATGAGCCTGTAATGGATAGATAAGTAGCTTTAACCCAATCATCAGAATGAGCAATTTTTGAAGTACGAATTTCATCAAGATCTCCATTAAAAGCATTACGCACAGTACTATTTCCTATAAGGCTATCCCACTGAGCACCAATAAGCAGAGTGAAAGGAAAACTAGCTTGCCCAGCATCCACACTATCATCAACTAGTGTAACAGGGTCCCCATCATAATATAATTTACCAGTCGCACCGTTACGTTCTAAAACTAAGTAATGCCAATTACCATCATCAGTATTTATTCCCAAGAAGCCTTCTTCACTAATTATGTTACCAGAATTAGCTCGAACCTCTATATCATAAGATTGAGCTTCTCCGTTTTCTCCATCCGCATCAGTGGCTATGCTGTCACGAATAGCCAACCTTAATTCGGCTGTATTGTTTTCGACTCCTAAAATATCTCCAGAGTTAGATTGCCCTAAAGCACGAAACCAACCCTCAAAGGTTATGTTTTCATTATATGTAGGAAAAAAACCAGTATCTATATAATCAAGTTCAGAACTTATAAAATTTTGTCCATTTGAGCTGATTCCAGAAGTATTTGTAGATCCATTGTTGATAGCCGTTAAATGATTGCCTGTTGAGTCTGTAAAGTCATCATCAATATGCCAAACTGATTCGTAATTAGTTGCCCACACACTAGTAGAATTCTGGGTTGTAGAAACCGCAGAGTTTCCATAATATACCCAAATACTGTCAGCGTTTGAATTAGCGTCTATTTGTGGAACTTTAACCCAAATGTAAGCTTTTTCTGCTATGGAATCCCATGACTCTATTTCATAATCTAAAACTTCTGTACCTTGAGCCTCGTTTGTAAAACGAACATCTCCTCCACCTGCTTGTGCCTTTGTAAAATCAAAATTTGAATTATTAAGATAAATAAGAACAGGAAAACTTAAAAGATTTTCTGTTTGAGATAGGTTATCAAAGGTAATTTTTCTACGATATAACCAATCTGTGTCCCACCAATCATTTACTGCTATACGGTAAGAGCTAATACCCTCTACGAATTTAGAAGATGAGTCAGATTGGGTAATATCACAAAATGAGTCGGTTGCATTAACGGTTTTTACATTTAATGAACTTACTAGGTCAATAGAAAAACTAGTTTGTGTTCTTTTGCCCTCAAAGATAGTAAGGTGTTGTTTAGCTGGACTGGGGAGGTTTACTGGGTCAACACTATAAGTTTGGTCTGTAGAAAAACCTGACTTAGTCGTAGTTATTTCATAAGCCTGTGTAGACGTAGGAGCTCCAGGGATAATAACCTTTCCTGAATCAGAGGAAAGAATATCTATATTTATAGCTGGAATGACTAAATTATTACTAATATTAACATTTGCCTGTGGCACTGGTAACCCGAAAGCATCAAAAATAGTAAGATCTATGGTTCCACCACCAATGTCAGATTCTAATCCTTTTGGGACAATAGTCGCAACATGAATTACAGGCTGACTATTTAAACGATAATTCCACGCAACTTCTACTCGTATTTTTTTATAGTCAATTGCTAAGATGTCATTAGGTGAACCTCCCTCAATCCCATCAAAAGGATCATCTACATATAAAACAGAAGTAGACACTGTAAAAGTAATACCGTTACGAACAATATTTTCTGAAGGTAAAATAGGACCAGATGGAATACCATTCTGTATACCCACACTAGTGTATGGTAAGTTTCTAGCAAATTCAAGACGCTCAACAGCTAAAGAAGCAGCAGTAGCTTTAGCTTTATTTTCAAAGGCAACTTTTAAAGTAAAATCAATAAGTGAAAAAAGAGCTAAAGTAGCTAAGGCAAGTATGGTGATTCCAACAATGGTTTCAAGTAGTGAAAATCCTGAATCTTTTCTGTGGTATTTTTTTTTCCATTTAGAAGACATTTCTAGATATTTTGGGTAATTGAATAAAGGGGCATAATTATTGAAACAGCCATACCACCAACACCAGCACCAAGAACTAAGATAAGTACCGGTTCTATGATTTGTGGTAAATTTTTCATAATTTGATCAATCTCTTCCTCATAAAAATTTGCTGTTTCTATAAGAACCTCATCTACTTCACCTGATTCTTCACCAACCGTTACCATCTGGATAACCATGGGAGGAAAGAGATTTGGGTATTTTGAGAGACTTTCTGATATAGAAATACCTTTCTTAATATCTTCTGATATTTTAAGAAGAGCTTTGGAAAAAAAATAATTTCCTACCGTCGATGAAGTGATCTCAAGACTTTTTACAACAGGTATGTCTGTTTTAATAAGTGAAGAAAAAGTTCTAGCAAATCTGGCTATATTAATTTTACGACTAATCCCAGAAAGAATAGGTAATTTAAGGTAAATTTTATGAAATATTTTTTTACCAAGCTCTTTACGATTTAAATGACGAATTCCAAATATAAAAATAACACCTAAAATTAATAAAATAAGTCCTTTTGAAGTTAAAAATTTACTGGACGATATAAGGATTTTAGTGGGTAAAGGTAATTCTGCTTGAAATTCATCAAAAATATTAATAAGCTTTGGAATAACAAAAATCATCATAGCTGTACCAATACCAAGCATTGCTATAACCACAATAGCTGGATAGATCATAGCACCACGAACTTTAGCTACAAGTTCATAGTCTTTTTTCATTTGAGTATGTAAATATTTAAATACACCATCTAAATTTCCAGAAAGCTCGCCTGATTCAACCATACTAATAAAAAGTTCATTAAAAATTTCAGGGTATTTACGAAGAGCATCAGAGAAAGCTGTACCAGAATCTACATTTTCATGAATTTTAGAAAGAATTTTAGAAAATTTTAAATTATCTGTTTGAAGTGCTAGGGTTTTAAGGGCGGCTGACAAAGAAAGACCTGTCCTAAGCATGATCTGTATGTTATGAGTAAAGATGATTTTGTCTTTAATCGATACTCGTTGAAACCTAGAAATATCTATTTCACCTTTTTTCTTTTTTCTAATTCCTGTTGAACTATCCTTTGTATTTTGCAACCCTTTAGAGTTATTTGCTAAATCTTCTGACATATTGTTAGTGACTAGATTTTAAAAAATACAATAATTAATTATTCTTGAGTGACTCTAATAATCTCTTCTATAGAGGTAATACCATTCTTAGCTTTAATAAAGCCATCTTGAGCTAAAGTGGTCATACCTTGAGATTTTGCTTTACCCATTATTTCACCTGCTAAGGCATTTTTAAGTACAAGAGCGGATACTTCTGTCGTCATTTCTAAAATTTCATAAATTCCAAACCGTCCCTTATAACCTTGCTGTGAACATTGAGAACATCCTTTACCACGATAAAAATACATAGAAGCAAGAGAATTAATTTTTTCACTGGAAGAATTACTACTATTTATAGATGCAAGAATAGTGGTAATATCAAATTGTTTTTCTAAATCTTCAATTTGTTTTTTTTCTAATTTATATTTAACTATACAATTAGTACAAATCTTACGAACAAGCCGTTGGGCAACTATTACGTTAACTGTAGTAGCTATAAGAAATGAAGGTATTTTCATGTCTTGCAGACGTGGTAGGGCTGTAGCAGAATCGTTAGTATGCAAGGTAGAGAGAACCAAATGTCCAGTCATAGCAGCATTAACTCCAATTTCTGCAGTTTCTCTGTCGCGTATCTCACCAACCATAATGATATCAGGATCTTGCCTAAGAAATGCTCTAAGTCCAGATGCAAATGAATAGCCAATTTTTGGATTAACTTGTGATTGATTAACCCTAGGCATACGATACTCAATAGGGTCTTCAATGGTAGTAATGTTTACACCAGGTTTATTAAGGATACCGAGAATAGTATAGAGTGTAGTAGTTTTACCAGATCCAGTGGGTCCGGTAACAAGTATCATTCCATGAGGTTTAGTAATATTATGCTTAAGTACCTCAAGATCTTTTTTCTGAAGCCCTAATTGTTCTAGATTTAATAACTTAGAGCCCTCATTCAATAAACGCATAACTATTTTTTCACCATCATAAACAGGAATAACAGAAATTCGAAAAGATATTTTATATTGATCTGTTTCTACTTTAAAACGTCCATCTTGAGGGAGACGATGTTCATCCAATTTTAAATTTGAAAGAATTTTAATACGAGCAGTCAATCCTGCTTGAATCTTTTTTGGTAAAGTCATAACATTACGCAAAATTCCATCTATTCTAAAACGAATAATAACTTCTTTCTCTTCTGGCTCAACGTGTATATCCGAAGCTTCTTCAAAGATCGCATACTCAAGTAAAGTATCGACTATACGTAAAACAGGTAAGTCAGAGGCAAGTTCTTCTAGCTTCTCTTTATCTTGTCCATTACCCTCTATTGTTTCTTTGTGTTTTTTAGTAATAGACTCAAACTCAGCCTGTAAACCCTTATGATATTGTTTGAGGATTTCTTTAAGTCCTGATGGGGTGGTAAGAAACAACTCTAAGTCTAAACCTGTTTTTTTCTTAATGAACTCTTGAGTTTGTAGGTCTCCTGGATTCGTAGTGATAAGTTTTAAAATTTTGTTGCCCTTCTCGAAGGGTGCTATAGAATGATTTGTAGCAATAGGTTCTGGTACAAGTTCTAATATGTCTTTACGTATAGTCTTATTACGAATATTTATAAAAGGAATTTTGAGTTCCTGGGCAAGAATTTCGTAGAGAAGTTCTTCTGTAACTTTTTTTTTCTCTAAAAGATAGTCAACCAACTCTTTTTTGGCTTCCTTTGCTTCCTTGATATAAGATTTTATTTCATCATCGGTTGCTATTTTTGCAGAAAGTAAAATATTCTTAATTTGTTCAGATGTGATAAGCATGAAACGAAAAGTAAAACTTTAAGACTAATAACTCAAATACGATAAATTTTATATTAATGTTAGTCTAAATATTTAGACTATTAGTTCTTAATTTTATATTCTATTAAATTATACCATATTTTGTTTTTTTATACATGGTTTTAGAATAAAATTAAGTAAAAAATAATCTCATACAAAAAACCTTGATAATAAATGTATTAATTGCTAAGATTTAGTTAGTTTTAAACTAAATTTAACTAAAAATAATGAATTTTTTATATAAAATTATTGGCGACCCAAATGCCAAAGAATTGAATAAAATGGGTGATATAGTAGATCAAGTAAATAAACTAGAAGAGTTGTTTGGTTCTTTAAGCGATGAACAACTAAAAAATAAAAGTACTGAATTTAAAGAAAAAATTAAATCCGGAAATACTTTAGACGAAATCCTACCCCAAGCATTCGCAGCTATTAGAGAGTCAGCTAAAAGGACACTTAAAATGCGACATTATGACGTTCAAATACTAGCTGGGCTTACTTTGCATAAGGGCTTGATAGCTGAAATGAAAACTGGAGAAGGTAAAACCTTGGCAGCTACTTTACCTCTCTACCTAAATGCTCTTTCCGGTAAAGGGTCTCATCTTGTTACTGTTAATGATTATTTGGCCGCTCGTGATGCTACGTGGATGGGCAAGGTGTTTTATGCTCTTGGATTAGTAGTGGGGTGTGTCCAACAACAAGGTGCTTCATACGTCTATGACCCAGAACACGAAGAGGAAACAAATAAAAAAGAATCAAATCATGCTTTTATAGAACATAAAAACTTACGCAAAGTAGAGAGAAGGGAAGCTTATGCTGCTGATATAACGTATGGAACCAATAATGAGTTTGGTTTTGATTATTTAAGGGATAATATGGCACAGGCCCCAGAACAGCGGGTACAACGCGGATTGAATTATGTAATTGTCGATGAAGTTGATTCTATTTTAATAGATGAGGCCAGGACGCCATTAATAATTTCTGCTCCAGCCCAAGAAGCTACAGACCAATATCATCGTTTTGCAAAAATTATTCCAAAATTAAATGAAGGTGAAGATTATAATATAGATGAAAAAATGAAAGCAGCAACTTTGACAGAAGGAGGAATTGATAAGATAGAAAAAGAGTTAAATGTAGATAATATTTATACTGAAGGTGGTATTAAGCTAGTTCACCATCTAGAAAACGCTTTACGAGCACAAACACTATTCAAAAAAGATAAGGACTATGTAGTCAGAGAGGGTGAGATATTAATAGTCGATGAATTTACAGGTAGACTAATGCACGGCAGAAGATACGGGGATGGCTTACACCAAGCTATTGAAGCCAAAGAAAATGTAAAGATTCAACAAGAGTCTGTGACCATGGCAACAATTACGTTTCAAAATTACTTTCGTTTATACGATAAGTTATCTGGTATGACAGGTACAGCCAAGACTGAAGAAGAAGAATTTGCAAAAATATATGGATTATCTGTGATAGAAATCCCAACTAACAAGGAAATTGCTAGAAAGGATAACAACGATAAAATATATAAAGATGAAGCTGGTAAATTCAAGGCAATTATTGATGAGATTAAAAAGAGAACTGAAATTGGTCAACCCGTATTAGTAGGTACAGTATCTATTGAAAAAAACGAACGCTTAAGTTATGTATTGAGTCAATCAGGGGTAAAACATAACGTGTTAAATGCTAAGAACCATGAAGAAGAAGCCCTCACAATATCACAAGCAGGACGAATAGGGACGGTGACTGTAGCGACAAATATGGCTGGACGTGGAGTTGATATAGTACTTGGCGGTGACCCTGTAGACATTGAACAGTCAAAAACTGTAAAACGCTTGGGTGGTCTTTGTGTAATAGGTACCGAACGGCACGAGTCACGAAGGATAGATAACCAGCTTCGTGGAAGATCTGGGCGTCAAGGAGACCCTGGTGAAACGCAATTCTTTATATCTATGGATGATGATCTAATGCGAATATTTGGGTCTGAGAAAATGAAAAATATTATGGAAAAACTTGGGGTACCAGATGATATGCCAATTGAAAACCGAATAATATCACATTCAATAGAGTCCGCACAGAAAAAAGTTGAAGGACATAACTTTGACGCTAGAAAACATATTGTACAGTATGACGATGTAATAAATCTTCACCGAGGTGTAATCTATAAAATGAGAGATGAGATATTTGAATCAGGTAAGAACAAAGGTTTTTTACAAGAGAGAATTAAAAAGATGGTTACTAACGAAATTGAAACAATTGTGAATTTTCACACAAAAGCAGACAGAGAGTCTGATTGGGATTTAGATGAAATTTACGAAGTAGTAGACACTATGTTTCCTATACCTATTGAGGTCAGATTAAAACTAGAAGATATATATAATACAGCGAGTGAAAGTAAGGAGAATTTGAGCGGTAAACAAACATTATCTAAATATTTAAGTGATCTTAGTAAATCAGAATACGCTAAAATGGTAAATAACTTCAAATCATCACCAGCTATGGAAATGACTGATACTAAAGAAACTGAAGAAAACCCTCTTCACAAAATAGAGCAAAATATCATACTAAGATCCATAGATACACTTTGGGTAGAACACATTGATGCAATGGATCATTTAAGACAAGGAATCGGACTTAGGGGGTACGGGCAGAGGGATCCGTTAATTGAATATAAACGTGAAGCTAAACAAATGTTTGCCTCATTACAAACCAATATTCAAAAACAGGTTGTTTATTCAATATTTAAGATAGGTCAAATTGCTAATACTGTACAAATGCCTATAAATGATAATTCTAATCTTGAACTTAAAGGTGCTCAAAAAACAGGGGAGGGCAATACTCAATTTAATAATATTAATTCTACTATACCGCAAGCCATGAACAATATTTCTACAACAAACGGGGCAAACGGTGAGAAACTTACGGCTGTTTCTGTATCTAAGTTTAAAAGAAAAAACGAAGGAGTAGAGGATGCGCCAGTAAATACTCACGAAACGACAGAAAAAGTAAAACGTAACGATCTTTGTTCGTGTGGCAGTGGAAAAAAATTTAAAAAATGCGGAAGGATAAATGCTCCTGAACACAAAAAGTAACTCTGTAAGAAAAAAGATAAACAAATAGCACACCTTATGAGGTGTGCTATTTAATAGTAAATAAGATGTAGTCACTTATGGGCTTCCGAAGCTATATATCTCTATCTATCCTACTGTTTAATGAGAATTATATTTTCCAACAGATGGAGGTGATTCGTTATAAAACGAATACTGATTATGTTTATATCATCCAAAGATGATTACATAATCGAAGTATAATTCCAGAAAACTTTCAGTCGAAACCAAAAGGTAATCTTTCATACATACTCCACTCTCACCTCCATGTGTTGAATAATAAAAACTTTTTTTAACTATGCATACATGAATTTTCTTCTCTTAAGGCGTGTGGTTATTGTAGTTATAAAGAGCTTTACTTACTTACAAATCAACTATAACACACCTTTATATATTTGTCAAGTATTTTAGCTACTATTCATCAATAGATTAGGTAAACACTAGTAAAAACATGAATTTTACAAATTAAGAGCAGGGGAGCGAGTTAGTTTTTTATTTTTGAACCAGAGTGATGTTTACGATGAACGTCTTTAAGTTGTTTATTTACGACGTGAGTATATATTTGAGTGGTAGCAATATTCTTGTGCCCTAAAAACTCTTGAATTAATCTAAGGTCTACTCCTTGCGCTAAAAGATCTGTAGCATATGAATGACGAAGAGTATGAGGGGTTGTAATTTGTGAAAGACCTGCCACTGCTGAATGCTTCTTAACTAAAATTTCAACCGACCGAACAGTAAGACGTCTAGATGAATCTTTAGGGCCACGATAGTTAATAAATAAAGCCCTATCCATGTCTTTACGAGTATTTAAGTATTTTTTAAGCCAATTTATAGATCTGGGACTAAAATATACTGCACGAGTAGAACCCCCCTTACCAACGATAGGAATCTCAAGGTATTCTTCTTGGCTGTGATCTACTATCTGATCCTTGTTAAGAGTAATAAGCTCCGAAACTCGAAGACCTGTACTAAAAAGAGTTTCAAGAATTGCACGATCACGTAAGCCTGTCCGCGTATTGATGTTCGGGGTCAATAAAAGTCTCTCTATATGTTTAAGTTTTAAGAATTTAACAGATTTATCTTTTTCTTTAGGTAGCTTAATTTTATCAGCTGGAAGACTTAGAATGTCCTTATTTGTGAAATATATTAATAAATTACGTAGTGCTACTAAGTAATGTGTTTGAGAGGCCTTAGAGAGCAACCTGGAGGTTCTAGAACTTTTTTGACGAGCTAAATATACTCGATAGTTCCATATATACTCATTAGTTAATTCATGCGGTCTTAGAGAGGTATTTTTATTGGCACGTAGCCATTCAGTAAATTTCTTAAGAAATAACTGATAATTTTCTTGTGTCTTATCTGATAAACCTTTTTCTATTTCACAATATTCGATAAAAGGGGTTATATATTCAATAATTGGTTTAGAAGACTTTTTCATAGGTATACGAAGTTTATTATATTAATATTCTATTAATCTACATTATGCGAAGTTTATATATTTATAATACAACACATACCTTTCTACTGTCAACCTTAGACTTAAATTATTTATAATATACAAAACTTGGGATACGAACATCTATATACTCTAAATTATTTTTTTCTTGCGTAGTAATTTTTTCTAAATATGTTCTTTTCAAATTTGACAGTTGGACTCGCGTGTCTCCCAAAGTGTCTACTTGAATATACCATAAGGCACTTGTTAAAATTTTTGCATCACTACTTCCTTGTCGCATTTCAAAAGTAAGTAAATTTATATCTTTTAAATATCTAGGAAATTCATCATAAAAAAATTTTATAAATTTTACTTTTTGTTCATTAATATTTGAAAGAATATCTGGAGTAGATGTACTAATAATGTGAGGTAAAATAATTCCACTCTTCCCTACTCCTTTATTTATTAAAGGTTCTATTATTTTTCCAGATGAATCTAGAAAATATTGGGAACCTTCAAACAAATATACTGCTTGGGGTAAACGTTCTACAATTTTTAAGTGAAGAATATTTGGTATTTTTTTTGTAAGTATAATTTCTTTTATATACGGATCTTCTATACTCGTTACGACCTCATCTACTTTAAACCAAAATATATGATTATTTGGAATAAAACCTAAAATAACCTGATCTTTACTTTTCTCAAGCGAAGTATAAATTAACTCGGCTATATCTGCCCGAACATTACTACCAACTTCTACTTTATTAATAATAAAAATCGGTGAAACTAGAATAACGCAGATAATAGCTATTATTATTACCACCATAAGTGGTACCCATATAGCTTTATTCAGCTTTCTCTTTCTCTTTTTCTTTTGCTTCTTTGTTTTGAGAGGATTTACATATTCTTTTGTCCTGTGATAATCCTTTTTTCTAGGCATGGTTGTTGAAAAATATCATTGTATCCTCTAGAGTTTTATTTTAATTAAATCAGTACCAACATAAGGTATAAGAACCTTAGGTACTTTAATCGATCCGTCTGGTTGTTGATAATTTTCAAGAATAGCGATAAGAATACGCGGTGAAGGAAGGGCAGTATCATTGAGCATATGAACGTGCTTAACCTTAGAGTCGTCATCTTTGTAACGAACTTTAAGACGTCTAGCTTGCCAATCTAGAAAATTAGATGCAGAGCCAGTTTCACCGTACCCGTAACGGCTTGGTATCCAAGCTTCTAAGTCGTACTGCTTATATTTTCCTATAGTAAGGTCACCAGTACATATTTGTAAAACCTGATATGGCAACTCAAGATCTTCATGAAGCTCCTTGGATATATTTAGCATTTCTTGGTGTGATTCTTCTGATTGTTCTACGTTAGCCTCAGTGATAGACACAAGCTCTACTTTCATAAATTCATGTACACGATATATCCCTTTAGTATCACGTCCATAGCTACCTATTTCATTACGATAACATTGTGAAAAGCCACATACCTTTATTGGTAGATCTTTCTTGTTTAATATTTGATCTGCATAATAAGCAAGAATTGATGGTTCGGCTGTACCAATCAAAAATTTATCCTCTTTTTTAATACTACCATCAGCTAACTTTTCCTCATTAGCTATCTTATATATTTCATCTATATCAGAATTATAATTTTCATCTTTAAAATAGCCACTTCCCTTCAAAGGGAATTCTCTGATAAGAGTAGGGGGAATCATAGGAACAAATCCTTTACTAATAGCTTTTTGAATTGCATACATTAAGAAACCCATTTGCAAAGTAACTGCTTCATTTTTTAAGTAATAGCCACGGTATCCAGAAACCTTAACACCTTGCTCAAAGTCAATTAAGTCAAGACTCTTAGCTAACTGTATATGATTTTTAGGTTCAAAATTAAATTTTGTTGGCTCACCCCACTTGTATACCACTTTGTTTTCTGATTCATCTTTTCCTATAGGAGTATCTGCAGAAGGTATGGTAGGAGTTTTAAACATTAAAGTATTAAATTTTGACTCTATTGTGGTGAGTTCACTTGAAAGTTTACCAAATTCTTTATCCACTTCTTGCATACGCGCTATAATCCCATCCTTGTCTCCCCCATTTTTGATTTCATCAGAAGCTTTATTTTTCTGTGCACGAAGATCCTCCACTTGCTGTTGTAAACCACAACGCTGTTTGTTTATCTCTAAAAGCTGATCAACATCTAAGTCAAGATTTTTGAGTCTAACGGCTTCTTTTACTTTGTCTGGATTTTCTCGAATAAATTTTATATCTAACATATGATAAAATTTACACTAATTGTGTATAAAAATCAAGTTATTTGTTATTAAAGTTACAGATAGCATTAGTTGACAAGGTATTATTTTATAGTAAGTCTAAACAAATAATTTAAAAAATAAACATACAAAAATAGGGAACAAAAGACTTCCCGCTTGACTTAACATTATCAACTTAAAAAGCCAGGTTTTATTCATACTTTAAACCTGGCTTTTTTTCTTAAAAGAAATCGCTTAATCCCTCTTCTTGTTAACACTTTTTCTTAAGGTATCCTTCTCAGCCTTCCTCAGACCCGTCCACCTCCCAAGGGCGTCTTTTTTCGCCCTTTTTCTAACCAAAAATCTTATTAAGCCCATCTTTACCTCCTTATTTAATTGAAAGAGTTGAAACAACTTTACCACCATTATATGACTTATATATAGTCAAGAGAAGGTTTTACACACTACAAACATTGGACAGATTATCCCTATAAATACTTATATTTTAATCAAACTTAAAACCCCAACAATTATTGGGGTTTTAGTACGTACCTCAATACGCATCATGGTGTATTATTCTGTACTTATCTTTGTCTCACTTGCTATAACATATATTTTATAAACAAAAATAGACCTAAGAGTCATTCAAGGGTCTACTTGAGTGAGTACGGTATTATTTATAATCCAAGCTCGTTTGCTATACCTTGCATCGCTTCCAGCTCAAGTACAGCGAGCTCTTCTAAGCTCATACCAAGCATTTTTTCTGACTTCATGACAATCTCACGATTTACACCCGCAGCAAAGCTTGGTTGTTTAAACTTTTTAAGAATTGAACCGACTTTAACATCAGCGAGCTTCTTACTTGGAATAACTAGAGCACAAGCAACGATCAAACCGGTAAGCTCTTCGGCTGAGTAGAGGGCTTTTTCCATCATGGTTTCTGGCTCGATGTCATGCATGTGATTATGCACATGAATAGCCTTACAGACATTCTCCTCTACTCCGGCCAGTTTCAAATACTCCTGACAGACAATAGAGTGCTGTTCTGGTGTATCAGCTGTTTCTTCCCAGTCAATATCATGAAGTAACCCTGTTAATTCCCATGAATCTATAGCCTTTGGTTCGAATTTTTCAGCTAATGCACGCATGACAGCACCAGCGCAGATCATATGCGAAACCAGATTTTTATTCTTGACGTGCTGTCGTACTAGTTCTAGAGCTTCTAGTTTGGTCATTTACCTAAATAATATCTTTCTTTTTAGAGACAGCCATACCTTCAAAAGCTCGGAGAACCTCAAGAGGGAGAGCAAAAACTACGGTATTAGACTGATCCGAAGAAAGTTCATTAAGAGTTTGTAAAGTTCGCAGGTGAAGAGCACCTGTTTCAGAAGATAATGTATGAGCAGCTTTAGCCATATTATCGGCGGCGATAACTTCACCTTGAGCTTTGATAATAACAGCACGTTTCTCACGCTCAGCTTCAGCTTGCTTAGCTATAGTTCGTTTCATATCTTCTGGCAGGATGACATCTTTGAGATCTACACCTTCTACTTTGATACCCCAGGGATCTGTAGATTGATCTATGATAGTTCGAATCTTATCAGACAATTCGTTACGCTTACTCAAAAGGTCATCAAGCTCTACCTCTCCGACAACATTTCTCATTGTCGTCTGTGCCATCTGTGAAACAGCATGACGAAAACGCTCTACTTCAATAATAGCTTTTGCTGCATCTTGAACCTTATAATAAATAACTGCATTAACCTTGACTGATACATTGTCGAGAGTAATAGCCTCTTGGTCTGGTACATCAACGGCTTTGACACGCATGTCTACTTTTTTCATCATCTGAAAAACAGGAATAACAATACGCCAGCCAGGACATTTGGTACCTGAGTAGCGACCCATAGTAAACATAACCCCTCTTTCATACTGATTAACTTGTCGTAAAAAAGCTAAAAATAACGCGAATACTATAAAAATAAACGGAATAAAAAACATATTTTATGGTGATTAATAAATAAATACAAGAATTAGTTAGATTACGACCTTTATATAAAATCTGTCACATCAATTAATTTGGATCAGTGTTTTCTAAATCTTTCCTACTAAATCTGTGCTTGGCTGAAGAGTATCCTTACCGTCTTCCCAGCTAGCAGGACACACATTACCAGAATTTTCATGGACAAATTTAGCTGCTTTTAATTTACGTAAAAACTCAGACGCACTCCTACCTATATCATTATTATGAATTTCAGAAGTCTTGAGAATACCGTCAGGATTTATAATAAACGAACCACGTAATGAAAGACCTTCTTCCTCTATGTATATACCGAAATACCTACACAGTTTACCTGTGGGATCCGCAAGCATAGGGTATTTGATATTCTTAATAGCTGGTGAAGTATCGTGCCAAGCTTTATGAGCAAAAGCAGTATCCGTACTTACAACACACACCTCAGCTCCTAGTTCTTGAAATTCATCATACAATTTAGCTACATCTTCTAATTCTGTAGGGCATACAAATGTAAAATCTGCTGGATAAAACATAAGACACAGCCATTTATTTTTGAAATCTGATAGCTTAACCTTCTTAATTTCATTTTCATAATAAGCATCAAGCTCAAAATCTTCTATTGGTTCATTAATTTTTATCATAGTTTTATTAGTTAATATTTTCTAAGTTATTTTGTTCTGGTTTAAGAGTTTGATGTGTTAGTAAGTAGTATAAGTAAACGATCTATTCCTATAGCAATACCGCAAGTCGGTGGAAACCCATGCTTAATGGCTTCTAAATAATCATAATCTGTTTGGTGTGCCTCATCAAAACCAGCCTTCTCTCTATTTTTTTCTTCAACAAATCTTTTCTCTAAATCTATCGGATCATTAAGTTCTGAATAATTATTTCCAAGCTCTGAACCAAACCCAAACATTTCAAAACGTTGAGTAAATCGAGCATCTTCACACTTTTTCGCCAAAGGAGATGTTTCCATGAGTACGTTCACTATGAGCTGGGTATGAGTCGATCCCAAGAGACCTGATTTTCTCTAACTTTTCTAGTCTGATTTCTCTTTCTGATTTAGATACTTGATCTGATATTTTTGTATATAATTAATTATTACGTTACTAACGATTTATGAAAAAATAAATTATTACTAAAATTCAATACACCTTAGGTAGTACGCTATTTTTTTAGTTCTTTCTTAAGTATTTTCTCAACAAGTTGTGGATTTGCTGTGCCACGACTTTCTTTCATAACTTGTCCTACGAAAAACTTAAGTAATGTTTCTTTACCTGATTTATATTCAGCTACATTATCTGGATTATTATCAAAAACTGATTTGATTATTTCCAAAATCTCATCCTCTGAATCTACTTGCTCAAGACTGAATTCCTTTACAATATCACTTGGATCACTCCCAGTTTCAAACATTTTAAGCAAAACTTCTTGTCCTATTTTAGAATTAATTTTACCTTGCGTAAGTAGACTAATAAATTCAGCAAAATTTTCAGGTGTAATATTGATATCTACCCAAGCAAGTTTGCGTTCTACCATTAATCTACCTAGTTTATTTAATAACCAATCAGCTACAAGTTTAGTAAGTTTTTGTGTTTGTACTTCATTTACGTCTTCACCAGAACTAGCCAGCCACTCCCTAACTTCTGAGGCAGTACGCTCAAAGTACTCAGCCAAAGCTATATCTTCAACCAAGACATTTATATCGGCAGACTTGATACCGTATTCCTCACGCATACGAATACGCTTAGCTGCGGGCAACTCAGTGATTCCTGACTTAAGTCTATCAATATCTATATCACTAGTACTAAATTTTAAGGAAGGTATGTCAGGTTCTGGAAAGTATCGATAGTCATGTGACTCTTCTTTGATGCGTTGTTCAACTGTAACTTGTTCAGCGTCATTCCACCCCCTAGTAGCCTGTACGGTTGGTGGTGTATTTGCTATCCAAAGTTTTGTTTGTCTCATTACTTCGTATTCCAAAGCCCGCTCAACAGCTTTAAATGAATTCATATTTTTTAGCTCTGTTTTAGGATAAAGCTTGCTATCTTCTTTTGGTCTTAATGAAATATTCGCATCGCAACGTAAATGTCCTTTTTCCATATCTGCATCAGAAACCCCTAAATATCTAACGATAAGACGTAACTCTTGAAGAAATATTTTAACATCAGTGGGAGAACGAAAATCAGGACAAGTAACAATTTCTGTTAATGGAGTACCTCCTCGATTATAGTCAACAAGGATAACACCTGAGTCATCGTGAATATTTTTTGCCGCATCTTCTTCAATATGAACTCTCTCTATACCTATTTTTAATTTATCTTCAAGATTGGATTTAACAAAAAGATACCCACTTTCTCCAATTGGTTTTGGAAACTGAGAAATCTGATATCCTTTTGGAAGATCTGGGTAATAATAGTTTTTACGATCAAAATACTGTAGATTATTTATCTTGCAACTCAAAGCAAGAGCGATCTTGATAGCCCACTCTAAAGCCAATTTATTTGGTACAGGTAAAGAACCTGGATGCCCAAGACAAACTTCACAAATAGTTGTGTTAGCCGGCTTAGATTCACCATCATTAGCACAGCCACAAAACATCTTAGATTTAGTTTTAAGTTGGACGTGAATTTCTAGTCCGATTATTGTTTCTAAATTCATGTTACTTTAAAATAATAACCCTGCCGTCTATAAACTACCAAATGAATACTTCCCTATCATATCACTTATAGATAAAAAAATAAAGCCTAAAAAGACCCAAAACATCAACAATTAACCAGTATATAAACACACTTTATATGCTGGTTAATCATCTATATATAAAACATAACGTATTGTACTAAATAACCTTTTCCACAATATTCCACAACCTCTCATGAATATCTTCAATACTCGCGAGCTTACTATTTTCCATGCAATCAATTTTCTGCCAATAGTCGTACTGATCTACCACAAAACGATATGCGTCTCCCGCATCTTTCAAATGTTGTTCATTAGACTCATGTTGATCACGGGTACCATCTACATATTCCTTTCCGTCCCCACCCCGTCTAGACATTAATCCAATATTATATTCGGCAGGCACATCGAGATAGACGACGAGGTCTGGACGAGGAATTTTAAATGTTTCGTACTCAAGCTCATCAAGCCACTTGAGACATGCTAATTTTTCTTCGTCTGTCTTAATCTTTCCTACTTGGTGACCCTTGTTTGAAGTCATGTAACGGTCAAGTAAGACTATTGATCCATCTTTAATCCAACTTTCTAATTGGTCCTTAGCTTCCCATCTATCTCCAGCATAAACCATTGAGGCTAGATATGGATCTACTTCTGCAGCGTCACCAAACTTACCATTGAGGTACTCATCTACCATTCGACCGAAAAACCCTTCTCCGTGACGTGGAAAATGAAGAGACTCGATCACACGACCTTGCTTCTCAATTCGATCTTTCAAAAGTTTAAATTGAGTACTTTTTCCTGACCCATCAACCCCTTCTACAACAATAAGTTTTCCTCGTGACATAATATTTTCTTAAAAAATAAAATTTTTGAAGATAATTCTAATCATGAATCAATCTAACCTTTAGGTTACTTATACCAACCCCAACCTAGTAAATCAAAAAAGGTATACTATAGGAATATAACACATCCAATACAAATAAAAAACATAATACAATTACAGAACTAAAAAGAGCTATCAAAAAGTCAAAAGACG